>Ga0180433_10004675_pt1 | contig 19026 bp, 14 predicted proteins | sample SS_ome_8_FD_132980 | JGI IMG/M metagenome (GOLD analysis project Ga0180433, IMG submission 132980) | Hypersaline lake sediment archaeal communities from the Salton Sea, California, USA - SS_1_D_1 metaG | ecosystem: Environmental > Aquatic > Non-marine Saline and Alkaline > Hypersaline >... | reverse complement strand
TTCTTTTTTCGACATCTATATCTCTATGGCATGTCAAAGGGCAAACGGATTTGTCACAGCAGGTTCAACTCACGCTCTCCAAGCATTATGATACGGCTGCTCTTGTTCCCGAAGTAATGAAAGACATCTTGATTGGGAAGTGGCCCGGCTTGTGGGAAGTGAACGGTGATGTCAGGCATCCCCTGACAATACTGCCCGGCCTCAGAACGTTGGGAGGGGCTTACGCCTTAGTACTTGAGACCTTTCCTATTGTTGTTTTTTCCTTTGCCGCCTTCGGATGGTTCCTGTTTCTTTACTTTTGGTCCCAAGAGAGAAGAAGCGCTATAGGTCCGTGGTGCAAGAAGGCTAAGAGTTTTCTCGAGTCTGAGTGGACTGTTCTCCTTTGTGCAGCGCTGATATTCGGAGTCATCTGGATTGTATTCTTTACTTCATTCTTCCGCTTGCCAGACCAATGGAACGGTTTTACCAAAGCATTTGATTATTGGTGGTACCAACACAAGATTCAGCGTGTGAAGGGACCAAAGTGGTATCATTTTCCCAGATTGGCAACCTATGAGTTCATGATGCTTACTGCTACAACGGCGGCTTTTCGGCGTCTATGGAAAAGACGTAACGTCCTTTTCTTGTTCTTCGTATACTGGACGTTGGCCGCTGGTGCTGCGTACACTTACGCGGGCGAGAAGGTACCGTGGCTAACGGTGCACATCGTCACACCGCTGACCTTCCTTGGTGGCATTTCTATTTGGGAACTGACGACCGCGTCGAAGAACAGAGTTCGGAAATCGGTCTGGCGTGTCATTTTCATCTTGCTTGCGGCGTTCACCTTTTACAATACAGTTCGTGCCAGCTTCATCTATCCTTCACCTTACTGGGATGAGCATACAGCGAAAGAAAAGGGACTCGAGAAACCGGAAAGGAATCATTTTGAGTTGACGAACTATGTTCAAACAAGCGCTCATCTGATAAAGATCATGAGGAATGTCGAGAACGCGGCAAAGCGGACGGGACTCGGACACGACTTGCCCATGATTTGCTACGGGGATGCCACTTGGCCGTTGAGTTGGTATTTGCGTGATTACACAAGGGTCTACTGGAGTCGTGATGCACATAATGTCGAAGCTGCCGTCATTCTGGGTGACTGGAGTGACAAGAATGACATCGCCAGAGCTGTCGGAAGCAACTATGACAGCTACAGATATCACCACCGATCCTGGTGGCTACCGCCGCCGCCAATGGATTTTTTGTTTGGCACTCGACCATATCGTCACGCCTCCTTTGGAGAGGGACGTGCCAAGAGGTTCATTTCCGGCGCAAAGGATATTCTTCGGTACTTTTTTACTCGTGAGATCTACTCCGAGCTTGGATCCACAGATATATGCATGTTTGTGCAGAAGGACTTGAAACGGACTCTACCGATTCAGAAAGTAGACCTCGGCGAACCCTGCCGTGAATACGAAAATCCGCCGGGCTTCATCAAGCCGGTTGTCACATGGGGCGAGAAAGGGAACGGCAGGGGGCAATTCGATGAACCCCGTGGAATTGCGATTGCCCCCGATGACAGCGTTTACGTAGTGGATAGCAAGAATGGACGTGTGCAGAAATTCTCCTCGAAGGGGGAATTCTTGCTTGAGTGGGGTGAGTCTGTTGCGGATAAGACAATGAAGACGGCTGCTGACCTGAATCCACTCCCACATGCTGGCAGATTTCACGATCCCAACGGTATCGCTGTGGATCGAAATGGAGATGTCTATGTTGCGGATACGTGGAATCACCGGATTCAGAAATTCGATTGCAGAGGCAGGTACCTCTTACAGTGGCAAGGGTCTCATGGCCATTTTCATGGCCCGAGGGGAATTGCAGTGGCTGGTGACGGAACCGTACTTCTGACAGATACGGGGAATAAGCGTGTGGTCCGTTACTCTAGCAAAGGAGAATTCATCAACACTTGGGGGGCTGAAGGTTCCGCTCCGGGTCAGTTCATCGAGCCGGTGGGCATTGCTGTGGACAGTGTTGGTTGCGTCTATGTGGCAGACACAGTCAACCACCGTGTACAGGTATTCGATATTGAAGGCCGGTTTCAGAAGGAAATTCCCGTCTCGGGTTGGGGCGTTTTCCATACAGAGCCACACGTGGCGGTTACAAAGGAAGGGTATGTAATTGTCACAGATTCTTTTGAGAATCAAGTGGCAGTGTATGATGCACACGGACGAAACCTGATGAATTGGGGAGGCGAGGGGACTCAAGAGGGACGTTTTAGTCATCCTATTGGTATTGCAGTTGCCGAAGACGGCAATGTCTTCGTAACGGATGCATTCAACGGTAGAGTTCAGGTCTTTCGTCCAATGATCAAGGAACCTTTGACAAGGACCAAAGGCAGGCCGATTGAGAACCCATAGGCACAGCCTTTCTTGAAGGTATTCTGTATAAAGAATACGAGGTGAGCGTGCCTTTGCAGATCCTTCCGGATATCCCGTCAGCATTGTGATCCGCAAAGTTGTGACCATCATTGCCCAGTTGCTGTTGGATCAGGATTGATGTATATTTTGTTTGCAGGGATGTTCGTGAAGGGCACGAAAGATCAGGACGTTCAAGTTCGAGTTTTTGGCCTCGTACACACCTTTCTTGCTCCGTTGACAGAAGACGACAGAATGTTGCGGAGAAGCGAGTCCGCGATAATCCGAAATTCAGACAGAAGTGACAAAGAGATTGCTAGCTTCTTGGTAATGAGTCCTACTATCCCGTGTGGAGAATGACATGCGGAGAGCCGAGCGATGGCTGGTTCCGACCTTGCTCTGCGTGATCACAGCGACCCTCGTATTACCGCGTCTCGGCCAGCGACCGCTGTGGTACGATGAAGCGGAGACAGGTCTGACGGCGCGGGCTCTCTGGCAGCACGGGGTGCCAATGGTTTGCGACGACCAGTGGCTGTCGAGTTTTTGGCAAATGACTGCTGGCGACTCGCTGGTGAACGTTCGCGTACCGTGGCTGCAATTCTACATTGCCGCGGCATCGTTTTCAGCCTTGGGGATAAGCGCGTGGGCGGCGCGGTTTCCCTTTGCCCTGGCCGCCATAGCCTGCGTGCCATGCTTGTACGGATTCACCTTGCGATTGACCAGCGACCGATTCCTTTCGTTGGCGGCGGGACTGCTGTGCAGCACGAACGTAGTGTTCCTGTTGTTTGCACGTCAAAGCCGCTACTACCCACTGGTGATGCTTCTGGCCGTTCTGCTGTGCTGGTCCTACGTAAATCTCTGCTTGTCAGACAAATGGTCGGTCGTGCTATTTACCCTCTGCTCAGTCCTGATGTTCTACAGCAGTCACCTGTGCTGGTTGTCGCTTGGAGTGGGCCTGGCGGTAGGATATGTTCTCCTTGATCGAACGCTGGACAAGGGGGTGGCGTTTGGCCTGGCTGTGGTCGGCAGCGCGCTTCTAGTGTTTCCATGGCTGTGGTACACTCGAGAAGCGGTGTTGCTGACAGGGCCCAGTGTGTCTGAGTGGATCGAGATTGTCGTAGGATTGCTCTTGTACTATTTTAGAGATTATGCGGGTATCGGGCTGTTCCCACTACTGCTGTTGCCTCTGCTTGTTCTGGCCTTTGTTGTGCGGCGTGACTTGAGGAAGCCATTGGGATGGCTGCTCGTGCTTGTCGTTGTAAGTACCGTGGTGACAAGCTGCTTCAACTACCGAGGGGGAAAGCCGTGGCCGGGATTCGTTTCCGACGTACGATACCAATCTCACATGATTCCGCTGTTTGCTCTAGTGCAGGGGGCGTGCTGTGCAATTGTGGTCCGCTGGAGGAGGTGGGTTGGCATCGCGCTTGTCGTGATTCTCATCGGCAGCAGCCTGCTCTGGTGGCCTGTGAATGCTCTTCAGTATGGCTTGGACGAGCCGCGTATGTTAAGCCAGTGGTCGCCATTGGCCAACTATCTGTATGAGATCACGCACGACGTAAAGGATCCTGTGCAGGTGGTGATCGAGTTTCTGAACGAGCATGCATCGGTGGGCGACCAAGTGGTTGTGTTCCCGCAGTACATGGCGGAAAGTGTGGCTTTTCATACGAAGCTCTACGTGTTGGAGCCGCCGTATCCGCAACTGATAGGGCAACGTCAGATTCCATCCTCCTTAAGCAAAGTCAACCCCCGCCTGACTGAGACCAGTCACCGCCTGCGTTGGGTCGTTGTATTCAAGGGGCACAGTCTATCGGATCTCCGTGAGCCTACCCTCAAGCTGGTCTCGATGGAGTTTGAGCCTGTCGCCTACCCGTCTGTTTGCGGGCACACAGATCTTGGCCGACCAGAACTCTGGGTCCACGCATTCAGGACTGTGGAGGTGCCCTCGAGCCGATCCGGACTGGTAATCTATCAACGGAGACGTTGAGGGAGAAGGGGACAATTTTGCACATCCAAAGAATGCCATTAGTCTGAAGAGGCGTGGCGTGTTGCATGTCTCGGCGAGGTGAGCATTCAGTCAATGAGCGTTCTATGTCCATTTCAGGAAATTTCATTTTCATGTCCTACTCCTTCCCCCCATAGGAGCGAACAAGTTCGGCTGCTTCCTCATTATATTCGTCAATCGCGGCGCGCAGTGTTGTGCGACCTTCTCCGTCTCTGGCATTGACGTCAGCTTCCTGTGCCGTGAGGAACTCGACCAGGCGCGCGCTTCTCACATCAACATTTCTGAGAAATATGTATACACTACATGGCATTCATCATACGTAGTTCTTGTGCCTTTGTGGAGATGACAATCTTTCAAGGCAGAGCTGTATAGCTATCGATCTTCTTGTCATTATCGCGAATCCCTCCATCGTCAACTTCAAGGAAAGACCGATGAGCTTGAAATACCCCGAAATTCATGTATCGACTCTCTGTCCGATCAAGTGTTGACATTACAGCAAGACACCGTCATAATGTTAGGCGTACCTAACATTACCGTGGCGTTTACAACGCTAGCGAGGAATCGACAGAAATGAAAGAGGCCCTGAGCGCGAGCCTGGAAGACTATCTTGAGGCTATACTGGCGCTTGTGGAAGAACACGAGGCAGCACACGTCAAAGATATAGCTGCAAAGCTTGGATTGACCATGCCATCAGTGACGGGTGCCTTGAGAAGCCTTTCAGAGCGAAAGCTCGTGAACTATCGACCATACGGTGCGGTTACGCTCACGCGTCGCGGTAGGGAGGCTGCGGAAAATGTACGTAGACGTCACAAGGTTCTCAAGGTCTTTATTGAGGACATTCTGGGTTTGGAGGGTGAGGTCGCTCAGGAGAACGCCTGCAGGATAGAACACGCTGTTGATCAGGTAGTACTTGATAGGCTGGTGGCGTACCTCGATTCCGCAAAATGATGTTTCTTTGTGGAAACGGAATGCCAGTAGAGGTTCTGTGTGTGTCGTGAGATGAAAGTCATTCATTAGTAGATAGAGACAGTGCAGCTGTGTTCATCTCACGTGTTGTCAGTGGAGTTCTCTTGTTGAATAGGCTCAGTTGCAATCAGGTCTGGGTTGTGAAAGGCAATCGGTGAATCCTATTCCTCTTTCAACGGTTGAGCGCGGACGGAAGGTCACGATAGCCGACATCGCGGGCGGCTTCGGATTTGCCAAGCGCCTAAGTGCGATGGGTATCTTGCCGGGGGCTAGCGTAGAGGTTGTTCAGGGGAGTTCCCGCGGGCCTGTTGTTGTGCGAGTTATGGAAAGCAAGGTGGTTCTGGGGCGAGGGATCGCACGCAGGATTATGGTGAACGAAACAGAGTGATGCCGCGTCGCTTCTTACCTGCAGAGTCGGACAGACCCAACTTCTTGGCCTGCGTTGGGGGAGACCTTGAGGGTGCAATGGATGCCTGAGAAGAAATTGACAATCGCACTCACCGGAAATCCGAATTCAGGTAAGACGACCGTTTTCAACGCGATCACTGGTTCTCGCCAGCACGTCGGAAACTACCCTGGTGTGACCGTGGAGCTCAAGGAAGGGTCCTGCCTATTTGAAGGGTACGATATCACGATTGTTGACCTACCCGGAACCTACAGTCTTACAGCACATTCGATAGACGAGGTTGTTGCCCGCAACTATCTTGTGGACGAGAATCCGGATGTTGTCGTTGATGTTGTCGATGCTGGCAATCTGGAGCGCAACCTTTATCTCGCCACACAGCTTGTCGAGCTTGACGTGCGACTTGTCTTGGCGTTCAACATGAGCGACATGGCTCAGGCTCGCGGGCATAAGTTCGATTACGAACAGTTGAGCGAACTAATCGGAATTCCCATTGTGCCGACGACGGCGCACAAAGGAAGAGGAATAGATGACCTGCTGCATGTGGCAGTAGAAACCGCTACCAAAGCTGAGGTCGATAGTCCTTCGCGGGTTCATTTCCAACCCGATTTTGAGGCAGCGATTGCAGGGCTGGTAGATCTCATTTCACGAGAGCACATCCTGGATAAGTTTCCCGCACGTTGGCTCGCAATCAAGCTCTTGGAAGGCGATGCTGACATTCGCAGAACCATTTCTGCTTCCGCTGATGACGGAGAGCATATCCTCAAGGTCGCTGACCACAGCGTCGAAAGGCTTAGAAAGCTTTACCGAGACACACCGGAGATTGTCATTGCTGAAGATCGATATGGCTTCATTTCAGGTGTTTGTGAAGAAGGTGTACTCCGCACAGTGGAATCGCGGCACGACATGTCTGATCACATAGACAAAGTCGTCACGAATCGTCTTCTTGGATTGCCAATATTCCTATTCCTGATGTGGCTTGTGTTTCAGCTGACCTTCAAGTTGGGCAATGTGCCGATGCGGTTGATAGAGATGGGATTTGCATGGGTGGGTGGCTTCGTGAGTGCGGTCTTGCCGCAGGGGCATCTTCAGTCCTTGATCGTTGATGGTGTTATCGGCGGCGTTGGGGGTGTGCTCGTATTTCTTCCGAGCATTTTACTTGTGTTTCTCGCGATCGCGTTTCTTGAGGACACGGGGTACATGGCGCGCGGTGTATTCATAATGGACCGGATTATGCATACGATCGGGCTTCACGGTAGGAGCTTTATTCCTTTTGTTATAGGGTTTGGATGCAGCGTTCCCGCCATACTGGCAACCCGGACCCTTGAGAATCGCCGGGACAGGTTTGTCACTATTCTGGTCACGCCTTTGGTGAGTTGTAGCGCTCGCCTGTCGGTGTATGTTCTTCTTGCCGGCGCATTCTTCTCACCTGAGCGTTCGGGAAGCGTTATCTTCTCGGTCTATCTTATTGGGATTCTGTTGGCAATTGTCGTGGCAAGGAGTTTCCGGAGGTATCTGTTTGCAGGTCCTTCAACTCCTCTTGTGATGGAGTTGCCTCCGTACCGAATTCCCACTCTCAGGAGCCTGCTACTCCATATGTGGATTCGTGGCTGGATGTATCTCAAGAAGGCGGGAACGGTCATACTGGGTATGTCTGTTCTGATATGGATACTGTGTACATTTCCGGTTCAACCAGACTCAAGGCAAACTGTCGCAACTGCAACGGCGTCAACAGTTGATAATGGCGTTGAAGTAGGTCATCGAGCCACACTTGGCGAGGAACAGCTTCGTAGTAGTTATGCCGGAAGTATAGGTCGCGCTATTGCGCCCGTACTGAAGCCGATTGGACTGGGAAACTGGAAGATCGGCACAGCGCTTTTCGCGGGGTTGGGCGGGAAGGAATTGGTAGTGTCGACTTTCGGCACTTTGTATAGCTTAGGTGACACAGGCGATATGTTTGCCAAACTCAAAGATTCGCTGAGGGAGGACCTTACTCCCCTCAAGGCGTACTCACTAATGATTTTCATTCTCATATACATTCCTTGTGTGGCAACCGTGGCTGTGATAAGGCAGGAGACAAACTCCTGGGGATGGGCGTTGTTCGCCGTAGTGTACACGACAGTACTCGCTTGGTTGGTTTCACTTGCCGTTTACCAGGGCGGGCGGCTTCTTGGCCCAGCAATAGAACAGTTGTGGAAGTGGACAAGCTGAGACTTGCATTAGGCGGCGGATAGGATATGCAGGAAGGGAGGCCGTTTCCCACCGCCTTAAAGCAGATGACGCGGAGATTCGCAAAGAAGCTCCGCGCCAAATATTGATTACATTTTCAGTTTGAGATCAAAGCTTCCCGGCTCTGTGGGCCATCAGGTACTCCATGCAGTACTCGTCTTGACCAATAGCAGCACGGGCGGACATCAATGTGTTCATCATTCCTTCTTCGCACGGATCGATAATGGCGCCGTCACATCCTGCAGCTATCAGCATAGCAAAGAACGCTCGGTTGAGATTCTTTCGACCGGGGATACCGTAGGAAATATTGCTGAGACCAAGAGCAATATGAACCTCGGGGAATTCTTCCTTCGTTTTGCGGATTGCTTCGAGTATGAACACTGCCTGACCGGGATTTGTAGAGGCAGGGCGGACCAGGTGGTCAAAGTACGCTCGACTAAGGTCGATTTTTCTTTCCTTGAGCAAAGCCGCTATATCACGAGTAATGCGTAGGCGCCCGTCGAGGTCTTCGGGCATTCCTCCGTCATCCATGGTCAGGCATACAATACCGGTGTTATATTCGGATACGAGTGGCAGAATGTGTTCGATACGATCTTCTTCGCCGGTAATCGAGTTAATGATTGTTCCTTCGCGGTTGCAGGTGTCGAGTCCTGCTCTCAGTGCGTCAGGATTACTGGAGTCGAAGGCGATCGGCAACTCGGTAGCCTGTGAAACGGTTTCAGTGAGCCATTTCATGTCATCTACTTCTTTGGCGGGGTCTCCGCCGGCGTTGATATCAATGTGAGTGGCCCCGGAAGCTTCCTGGCGTTGTACCTGTTTATTGATGTAATCTGCGTTGCGTTCCCAAACCTCTGTGCGTATTCGTTTGCGAGTCATATTGATGAGCTCGCCGATGACCGTGAACATAGCTCACTCCTTTTTCAGCTTCTACAAGTTCAATTTGACTATCCAAGCGTACGGCGCCTTTCGCCGGACGAGGAATATACCAAAATCTAATGAGCTTTTCGAGCCGTAGGAATGGGAGCAATGTGATAAGGGTCTCTATGACTTCATCATTCACCGACCTCTCCAAAAGACGGCACAAGAATGCCCAACGTTTTCACGGTGCATTCAGGAGAAGCACACGCTTGACATCTCACTTTGGCCTGATGTACCATCCCTGTGGTGCTGCTGATCCCATAGACGACGTGCATGATCAAGGAAGAGATTGGAAGGGACGAATGTCTGACGAATTCGGGTCTGTTCTAAGAAGATGGCGTATACAGAGGGGGCTGACACAGCGGCAAATCGCGGAAGCCATTGGTGTCACGCCGTCTTACGTCAACTTGCTGGAAAGGGGAAGGACGAGAGCTCCTACGATCCAACGATGCCGACAGCTTGCAGGTCTTCTGCAACTGGATGAGCAGGTAGTCATAACAGCTGCACTTCAGGAGCGAGCACCTGCTATTCAAGAATTGCTTGACGCTGCAACATCAAATGGACAGTCTATCCCCATCTTTGAGTTTGGATCTGGTAGTATGACGGATTTCAACGAGCAGGGCGTTCCGATTGGGAAGCCCGTAGGTCGGATGTTCACTGATGACTTGGGTGATCCCAATGTTTTCGGTTGCCGATTGAGGAGTGATTCGTTTGTTGTTGGCTATGACGAGTTTCAGGAAGGAGATGTGTTGGTCTTCAGTCCTGGGGCGCTGATCAGAGACGACGACTATGTCCTCACCATCGCGGGAAGCCAACTGAGTTTCGGACGAGTCTCCCATTTGGAAGACGGCCGTGTGAGGTGTGTCAAAATGGGGTCGCAAAGCGAGGGCATTGTCTGCGAGAACAGTCATGTTGGCGTTCAGATTCGTTTGGTGCGCAGGATTCAGAGCTTCTGACATGAACTGAAGCGATCAGAACGCAATAGGGCCCTACGGTGTCATGCACCGCAAGGCCCATGAGGGAAGAAGCTTACCGCGACCGGTACTCAAGTCGCACCACCTGCACATTCTGTAATCGGCACTAGTTCAAGAGACTTTAGTACTTTTTTCAAAAAGTACGCTGAGGTTTTGTGGGAGTGGTTGTAGCTCGGAGTATGCTGATGAAACAGGACTCCACCTTGTCCAAAATCGTCTCAATGCTGAATCATCCGCATCCAGAGGTGCAGTGTGCAGCAGCCAAAGTTCTTGGTGAATTGAATACAAGAAGTGGAGAAGTGATTGCAGCGCTGGGTCAAGCTCTGAAAAGTGAAAATGTGTTGCTCCGATCGTACGCAACCGAGGCATTGGGACGGAAGGGGAATCGCGCTGCTCTGCCTCATCTGATAGGGCAACTTGCTGGAAAAAGCGAAGAACGTTCGAAAGCTATGGATGCTCTGCTTATGGCTGGGACGGCGGCGATTGGCGCTGTGCAGAAGCAGTATCCCAAGGTACCGATGCCGTTGAAACGTGAGATGATTGACTTTCTTTGCCGGAGCAAACCAGATGAGGCAGTTCCCGTGCTTCTGGAGATCCTTAGTGATTGCTGTATCGAAACGGCAAAGCACATTTGCTACTGCTTTGGTCAGCAGGTTTCGCGTCTTGATGACAAAGCAAAGGACGTGTGGTCAAGTCTTGTTGAGGAGTTCTTGGCAACCCAGGGTTCTGCACGTGGTGAAATTCCCGTGGTTGCTTCGCTTCGACTTCTTCGTTATCTGGATAGGCCGAAGAGCTGCAAGTTGATTGCTGGATTTCTTCACGAGAAACAGCAACTGATTGTAAGGCGGCACGCACTGTTTGTTTTGAGAAGTATTGGGGTTCCAAAGACCGTGGGAAGAAGCCTGGTGAAACCTGTGTTGAAAGTGCTGTCCTGCAGTAGGGACGCTGACTCTGTTCAAGCCGCGGTCGATATTCTTCGGCGTCTTCCATTATCAGCGAAGCAGGTTCCGTCTCTTCAGAAGTTGCTCAGCCACCAAAATTCCGCTGTCAAACGTATTTCTGTTATCAAGCTAGCTGAAGTTCCATCTGAAGACGCGGTACTTAGTCTGTTGAATACGATGGAGAGCTTCGATCCGAATACACGTCGGAAGGCAATTGAAGCTCTTTCACGTAACCCCGCTGCTGGGCCGGCGGTTCTCAAGCAGTTCCTTTCCGCTGAAGGCTTCAGCAGACTTGATTTGCTGTTAACCGTGCTGCGGCGCTTCGATCAACCTCTCGACACTTCCTCTGCAAGGAAACTGGAGGCCAAGTTGAAAGCGGCTATTCAAAAGCAGGATGACACTGCGCCCATTCTGTTTGCCGCGCTGAACCACTGGAAGCCGGACGTAGCTGCAAAGTGTGCAGTTGCGAGAGCGCAGGCATTGAAACGTTCAAGGAAGTACGAGCAAGCGGAAGGTGTGCTGGCCATGGCCGAGCGTGCAGGTAGCACGGCCCCTGAGGTAAGGTTAAAGCTTGCCCTGCTTCGACTGAAAATATCTAAGAATGACCTATCCAGACTTCAGCGGGAGAGATCGCCTGTGCTGCGAACAATCGCAGAGCTTATTAGAGAAGGATACCCGGTGTTGAAAGGTGTCAAGGCTGAGAAGATGCTTGGCAACGAGGATCTATACTATCTTGGCTTTCATTTCAGCGAGAGACTCGGCGATGAACGGGAATTTGGCTGTAAACTGTTGAAGGCGGTTGCCGAAAAGTCGCAGCGCTCAGTTGTTGGCAGGAATGCCAGGAACAAGATGAAGCTGGAGGGGATAGAATAGCCTCAATATGTCGAACATCATTCTTCACGAAGCTACGTTTGCAAAGTCATAATGAAAAGACATGCCCTGCCAAATGTTTCAGGTTGCATTGAAAGACGATAACATCCCTCTCATCATTGTGTCTGCTCTCAAGCACTTATTTTGCTCGCCGCGTTGGTTTCTGGATCTCCATAAGTATGCGACCGCTACGGAAAATCCGAGTTGAACCACTGGATTGCGAGACGGTTATGGCTATAGCACGAGTGCTTTTTGTGATGGCTGCTGCGACAGCATGACGGGCTCCCAGGCCTCGGGGCAGGGGTTCACCGTACTCCGAAGGATGCAGATAGGTCCCCGCTGATACTACAATACCATCTCCGCGGATCAGAAAAGCACCATCGATGAGGGAAAACTCCTTGACGGTTTCTGCCAACTGCGGGTCGAGGATGTTTCGTTCGCTTTCTTGATAGCCTTTGAACGGGTTTATGATGAACTGGGTGGAATGGACAAGGACTGTCTCGATATCGCCGACGATAAAGAGGGCTCCGACAGGACTGGCCTCGCGTCCCTCGGCAGCCAGTTCGGTGGCCACTTCAAGTACACGCCTGAAGACCGGTGGCTTCACTTCGTCACCGATTGGTCCGGCACCTTCGGGTAAGAGTTCGAAATTTTCACCGATCTCTACGACAAGGAGGGCGTCAATCAATTCAGATCCAGCTTCGCCTGAAAGTCCTATCACGATGTCGCCGCGATTGATTAGGTTGTTGGATAGTGCCAGTAAGGCCGCAATGTTGATTTGGGCAAGTCGTCCAAGGTCGATATTGGGGGCTCGGACGACACGCTTTGAGTACTCAGCGGCTTTGCGTTCTTCCTTATCCGTTCGGGCGACGAGTATGGTCGGAGCGATCTCGGAGATAATTCTCACACCGGCAAGTTCATCAAGGGAATCCGTATATATGATCACAGCGCCGGGTTTGAGCGTCTTGGCGAGATCTCGTGCTGCCGTCAGCATGAGTTGGTTATTCTTATTCACACTGTCTCCGCTGTACTTGGCGGTGTTCAATCACTGTCTTTGCTACTATTACTTATCTGTTCCGCCTCTGTCTTGGTGTCAGTCAGCGACGGGAAACGAGCAGAGAAGCCGGAGAGATCGCTGAAGTCGATCTTGCCGTCCTTATTATAGTCGAATTGAGGGTCGTAGCTCTCGTCGCCATTCTCGGCTCCGTAGGCAGCGCGGAAGTTATCTACTTTCTCCTGGAGGTGAGCTGGCAGGGTGGGTTTTCCTTCTGACTCTTGTTTGGTGTCAGTTCTCTCAACTGAGTCTGTTGTCGTGTCAAAGACGATATTCGCGAGGGGATCAATGCCGGGCATGATGATCTCATCGAATACTTCTCCGTCATTTTCCACTATTTTTGTGGGACTGACGGTTACCCACCACTTACCCGGTATGTCCTTGTCTTTTCCTATTGCGACACTGATTACACTGAATTGATCGGTGTCGCCGCCCCCGTAATGTGTCTTGTAGTAGGGGTTGCTCTTCCGAATGTCCTCAGGCGGGCTTGAAAGGGGAGCCCCGGCTCCCCCTGCTGTAATGAAGTTGAGCTGTTTGCCTGTTTCTTCCTTCACGTACAGTGAACGCTCGTAACGCGGGATGCTACCCGTGAATACCGCGGTAACGTCATAGTCTAAGAATAGGTCGACGAGATGTAGCATTTCCTCGGGTTCCGTCGGATACCACTCTCCTGAGGCGAATGGCGAATTGTGCATAAAAACGAAAGTGAAAGCGCAGCTTCGCTTGCCATCCACGAGTTCACGCTCGAGCCAAAGGTACTGAGATGAACCAGGCGAGAGATCGGGAGCAAGAACGGACACTTGACGGACGATATCGGGATCGATCTGAGAACCTGTGTCCAGAACAATGAACTTGGCTACGCCGTATTTGAAGGAATACGATCGCCCATCGAACGAACAGTCCACTCGATCACTGAAGGCATATGTGCCAACCGGGCCGGTTCGTGGAAATGTGAAAAGCGTGCGCCAAAGCTCGAGGGAGTTGCGCAAGGTCTGGATAAGAGAACCTGTGGCATTGGCGCGGCCAAGGTCCGTGGGTCCCGGTACGGCGTATATTGGAACATTGGACAGCAATCCTTCCCTCGGCGTTTTACCATTCAAAGTTGACAAAAACTCTGTCCATTCATCCTTGGTTGAGGCTCTGACAAGATTCCCTGTGTGAACGACAAGCTGAGGGTTCATTCGAACAAAGGCGTCTCGAGCCGCTGCATTGACTTCCGAATTACCGACCGTGTTGCCGTAAATACCAAATACGAAAGGGCTGTCCCGGTGGACAGCAGTTGCGAAGGTGCCTGTGGCGTCTGGACCATCAGGTAGGATGGTGACAGTATAGCTATATTGAGTGTGTGGTTTGAGATGGGTCAGTTCTACTTTGTGCACGGTGCGTGACTTTATGGTGCGAAGAGTGAGCCACGTATCTCCCGACTCGTAATCAAGCAGGCATGTGGTTGGTTCCGTTGTCTCCCAGGACAGAACGATAGATGTCTGGGTGACATTTTGCACATAGGGCCGAAGAAGAAAGTCAGACGCTTGGACAGCGTTTGTGACCGTTTGACTTGCGGATATTGTAGCCAAGGACAACACCGTCAACACGGATCCCAGCCAGCGGTTTCTTTGGGTTCTTTCCATTCTCTTTCTGATTCCTCAATCAATATGAACGAGCATGTGCTGACACATCTATTATTGTATTTGGTGTTTGGCTGCAGTGCAATTGCGCCATTGGCTCACCCTACTCAATATCCGTGGGGAACAGAATCGCGACTCCCCAAGACTCGATTGTTTGACGAATGGAGCGTGCAATCGTAGAATGATTTCAAGATGTCAGACTGTCGCCCGTAATCAATGCCTGCGTGTTGAACTTGAACGGCAATGAACTCGCTCTGAAGTTGATCGTTTGGGTTTCATTACAATAGTGTATGCTCCCCCCTGGTAAATAGAATGGGAGATGACAACATGAAGCGTGTGATTATTTCTATGGCGCTCACTGTGTCCGCTGCCTTGTCTACTTGTATTGCTGCTGAGTTGCGAAACAATGAGGCTGAGGAAGCTATCAGTTACGAGTTTCAAAACAAAGAAAGTGGAGAGACTATCACTGCTGAACTCATTAGCACCTTGGGTGACGTGGATAATCGCCGTTTCTTTGTCAACGGCGAGTACGGCAACAAAATGCTTCTTGACGTCAGTGCTTGGCGGAGCAATGTGCCGGCTGAGCTATCGAGCGAACCAATAACTGGCACTCCGGAGAAGGCTGTCATCATTCCTATCGAAGGACCAATCGAGAGCCCCTCTTTTATCAAGTGTCTCAAGAAGACATTGGAAAAGAGTAAACGTGCGAAATATGACGTCATTGTGTTTCGCATCAACAGCGCTAGGGGGTTGGTTACTGTATCCGAAAGGATCATTCGGCTGATTGAAAAGATATACTGGGCACCTACTGTGGCCTGGATTCACGGCGATAATGAGCAAGCTCTGTCCTGTGGGGCTCAGATAGCCTTTGCCACCCACAGGATATACATGGCTCCAACCAGCATGATCGGTGCCGCCGGACTGTATTCTTTCCATGACAACGAGATCCCAGAAGTAAAGCAAATGTTCGATTGTGTCTTTCCGGTTCGCCTCCGGGGTGTTGCTGAACGTCGAGGTCACTCAACAAGAGTGGTAGACGCCATGGTTGACAGAAACGTAAGACTTGTCCAAGGTGTTCTGAAAGGTAAGGAGGTCCTGGTAACTCGAGAAGAGGCTGACATTCTTAAGGAACACTACGATGAGAAAGAGTCCACAGTAGGCAAGAGTGTGAGAGAGACGATAGTTCAGCCCGTCCTCAAGAACTTGCAGATTCAAATAACTGAAAAGACGGATAACTTTCACGAGACACACTACAAAGAGGGTGATTTCACGGTAGGCAAGATTGTCAGCTCTCCTGGAGAACCACTCATGACGACGCCCACTGGGGCTCTGCAATCACTCACGACGACAGTCGGTGAGGCGCATAAACCCCTCACTATGACAGCCAGACAGGCTCTGAAACATGGTATTTGTCATGGAATCGCTGCAGACAAAGAGGCCCTCGCTGCGCATTTGGGACTTTCTCCATCGAACATTCATACAGATGGAGGGTTCACGGACGAGGTCGAGAAGGAAACGAAGAAGAAGCGAGCCTTCGTTCGCGAGGGGCGCATCCGGTATGACTACTACTATGCTCAAGCCAATAAGCGTGATCCCATGAAGAAGAGGTACACATTCCAAAAGGATGGGTACTCCTTTGCTGATTTCGGCGAACGGTGGCGATTTCATACTGATCGTTGCCTCAAGTCTCTGAAAGAATGCTCTACGGCCCTGAAGGATTTGGAGAAGCTCTCTCAGGATGAGAGGTTTACTTTTGGCATCTCTGAAAAAGAGATCGAGGATAGGAAAGTTGAACTGGAAGTGATGCACAGACGCCTCAAGCATGAACGTAGTATGAAGGGCTTTGAACCAAACAAATAGAATACGGTAACCGAAAACGAATTGGACGGTTGCGACATGATATGGGCTTCGGTCCTTGTCAGGCTGAATTGACTGGAAATCTCATGCTTCAGCTGAAAGCTCCATTCATTCTGGAAGGAGCTGTTTGAGGAAAGGAATCTGCTGGAACTTCTATTAGGAATCACCACTCAATTGCTCGTGATCGTTGACTTTTCACCATTTGCTTGTTAAGTTGTGTTCTTCTGTCGCGTATGGTCTGTTGCAAAGCCGGTCTCTTTGTCGGAGATACCTATGACAGTCGCGCAAATGCCTTCCCTCGATTTTTCAGTTGCTGAGAGAATCCTTGATGATATGGGCGAGATTGAAGCGGGAGCACTCATTCCACTGCTTCAGAAGATACAAGACGCCTACGGGTACTTGCCAACTCCCGTTCTCGAGGAGATCAGCGAGAAAACGGGAATACCTACAAGCCGCATGTACGGGGTCATTTCATTCTATTCTCAGTTTTATCTGGAACCCCACGGCAGGCACACGATACGTTGCTGCCGCGGTACAGCATGTCACGTCAAAGGCAGCTTGGAAGTGTCTGAGGCGATCAAGCGGGAGCTTGGTATCGAGGACGGCGAAACCACCGAAGACATGAAATTCACGTTTGAAACCGTGGCGTGTCTCGGGACATGCTTTCTAGCTCCCGTCATAATGATCGACAACGATTACTATGGCCTTTTGAATCCAAGCAAGGTCAAATCCATCCTCAAGAAATATGATTAGGGTGAGTCAGATGTCCTATTCCAAGATTGGAAGTGCCAAGGAACTTGTAGCATTTCGTGAGAAACTTGCCGAGGCAGAGAAGCAGTATCGGTCTCGAGTGCTGATTTGCTCGACAGGTTGTCGGGCTCTGGGCGCGCTAGAGCTGAGCAAGGCATTTCGAGAAGGTGTAGAGGCTGCCGGCCTGAGCGAGGAGGTCCGTGTTGTCGATGTCGGATGTCACGGTCAATGCGCCCGTGCTCCGCTCGTGTTGGTAGAACCACAAGACTTTCTTTATGGCAAGGTAAATCCAGACGATGTTTCCGAGATCATTGAAACCACACTTCGAAAAGGTGAGCCAGTCGCAAGGCTTTGTGAAACGGTAGACGGGAATGCAAGAACTTGTGCCGAAAGTGTTCCGTTCTACAAGAATCAACACCGGCAGGTCTTCAAGGATTGCGGAAGGGTCGATCCGAAATGCATAGAAGATGCAATCGCACGAGGTACCTACCAGGCCGCGGCGAAGGCACTGTCATCAATGAAGCCTGAGCAAGTGATCCAGGAAGTCACGGACGCTGGCTTGAGAGGTCGTGGCGGGGCAGGTTTTCCCACGGGTGTCAAGTGGGGTTTCTGTCAAAAGGCTGACGGAGACAGGAAGTACCTTATCTGCAATGCAGACGAGGGGGATCCAGGTGCCTTTATGGATAGGGCACTTCTTGAGGGGACTCCGCACAACGTGATCGAAGGAATGATTATCGCTGCGTATGCTATCGGGGCGTCAAGCGGTTTCATATATGTGCGAGCCGAGTACCCAATCGCAGTCGAGCATATTGGAATTGCTCTTGAGCAAGCGAGGGCGTGTGGTCTATTGGGCAGGAATATCCTTGGATCGGGATTTGACTTTGATATCGAAGTGAGAATGGGAGCTGGAGCATTCGTTTGCGGTGAAGAGAGTGCCCTTATTGCATCACTCGAAGGGCAGCGGGGCATGCCCCGTCCACGCCCGCCATTTCCGGCTCAGAAGGGATATCTGGGCAAGCCTACGACAATCAATAATGTTGAGACCCTTGTCAACGTTCCAGTCATCATTCTGGAAGGCCAGGCAGCTTATGCTGATGTTGGTACTGAAGGAAGCAAGGGGACGAAGATATTTGCTCTTGCCGGCAAGGTCAACAACACGGGTCTCGTTGAAGTGCCGATGGGAGCAACGCTACGGCAGATCGTTTTCGAAATTGGCGATGGCATTCCGAACGAAAGAGAGTTCAAGGCGGCACAGATGGGCGGGCCGTCTGGCGGTTGTGTGCCAGCGAAGTTCCTTGATCTTCCGATTGACTACGATTCTGTTGAAGACATCGGTGCTATTATGGGGTCAGGCGGCCTTATTGTCATGGACGAGGATACGTGCATGGTCGATACCGCCCGATTCTTCCTTGAGTTCACGCAGAATGAGTCTTGTGGCAAGTGCGTGCCATGCAGGGTCGGCACTCGCCACATGCTTGATACGTTGACACGTATTTGTAGTGGCGACGGACGTGAAGGTGATGTCGAAGAACTCGAACGACTTGCTGAAGATGTAAAGGCTACGGCGCTGTGCGGCCTCGGTCAAACCGCTCCTAATCCGGTGCTCACGACGATTCGGTATTTCCGTGAGGAATATGAAGAGCATATTGAGAATAAGCGGTGCCCGGCCAAAGTGTGTAAGGGCATGTTCGAATACAGTATTGATGCGGAGGCCTGCACCGGCTGTGGTCTCTGCAAAAAGGCGTGTCCAGTTGATGCCGTTTCTGGAGAGAAGAAGAATCCCCATGAAATCGACCAGAACAAGTGCATATCGTGCGGGGCGTGTTTCTCGGCGTGTCCGGTTGATGCTGTGATGAAAGTATAGTCTGCCGGAGACAATGCCTCGGAAGTGATATCGGTGTTGTCTTGTCGTTCTCTGAATCTTACCGGAGTTTGCGATGAATGAAGTCAAGCTGACCATCAATGGACAAGAGGTTGTGGCCCCGGCAGGAGAGACTATCCTGAATGTGGCTCTGGCCAACGGTATCGACATCCCACATCTATG
>Ga0180433_10004673_pt1 | contig 19038 bp, 14 predicted proteins | sample SS_ome_8_FD_132980 | JGI IMG/M metagenome (GOLD analysis project Ga0180433, IMG submission 132980) | Hypersaline lake sediment archaeal communities from the Salton Sea, California, USA - SS_1_D_1 metaG | ecosystem: Environmental > Aquatic > Non-marine Saline and Alkaline > Hypersaline >... | reverse complement strand
TGCAGATCCTCATAGATGGCAAGAGCGCGCTCCGGATGGTTCATCTCATAATGAAATCGAGCCAGAGCAAACCGCGCACGGTAGTAGTTCCTGTTCTTCCGCACGACCGTCTCCATCTCCTTCAGGCCACCCTCTCTATCCCCCTTGATATAGAAGAGGAAGACGCCAAGTCCGTATCTCGCCTCGAGATAATCAGGCTGAATCTCCATCGCTCGCCGATAATGGTGCTCCGCTTTGGAGACATCGGAAAGATTGTTCAACGCTTTCGCCCGGTTAGCATAGGCAACTGCAATCGAGTTGTGTATCCCCGGCGTATTTCTTCCGTACCCGATGGCCTTCTCGAACGATTCGATGGACAAATCCCACAGCTTCCGCTCAAGATATTTTTCGCCGAGCATCTGATACACATTCCCGGCTTTCTCAGCCGATTGTATCCTGTTCTTAACTCCCTTCTCATAGTCCTCAGCTTTTCTCTTTAACCGATCGATATCGTCATCTCTTACTACTCTGACCGATTTGGGGGTAAAAACATCCCCGCATGTAAAATCGCTGCAATTCGAAAGGGGTACCAGGATAAGTATGAGAAATGTCAGTCTTTTCACCGGTCGCCTCAACATATAAGGTATTGAGAGTACATATACATATCTAATGTAATTATCGAAGTTTCAATGATAAAAGTGAATGCTCCTTAATTAAAAAATACGCCTGTTGCATCCTCCAGCGGTGCAAAACCATCTGCATGCTGCAGGCGGAGAATAAATCATCCACACAGCAAGCTGCCGGTGCTCTCGCAGCCGATGCACGCTTCGAGGTATGTTATCGCAAGGCGAGCCTGCTGTACAGGCACTCATCTGCTGCTTCAAGCAACAGTACCTGCATCCCCGAGGCATGCCTCGAGGTATTCGGCTCTATAATACAGACACCGGCCCCTTCCGAGTCTCATATCTCATCCTTCTGTTCCTCTAAAAAAAGACTTCACAGGAAAGATACTATTAATACGAACGGCAAGATAGTTCGGTTTACTTTTTTCTGACTCAACAGCGTATTATTGCACAGAGGAGATTTATCATGCCTGACTTCAGAAAAGCTAAATGATTAATATATTTTTAAAAAGATATTGCCCCGATATTAACCACTCCCACTATAATGCTCTGGCAGGAGGCGAAAGCGCTCAATTCACTGCAGAACAATCCCCGGAACAGTGTGATTGTGCTTGAAAAACAGAATCGAGGGTATATACTTGAGATCATTATGAAGAGAATCATTGCTTTCTCGTGCACACTTATTATCACCCTCACCCTGTTGAAGGGAGATATGCACGCAGCAACATACTATTCCCTCATCGCCAGCGGTGTCGGTTATCGGGATTTCATTGTTGAAAGCCCCACTTACAAAAATACATTTATCTCCCCCTACTTCGAATTCGGCTCAATTATTCGACGAGGAACGCTTATCGGCTTTAACGGCATGATTGTTCTCAATCCCAAAAACACTTCGGAAATCACCCTTTTCCACATCGGGGGACAGGGGAAAGTATTCATCATTCCAAAATTGATCTATATCGGCGGGGGACCCGGATTGAGCATTGAAGGGGAAAACGTGGAAAAGAAAGAGCAATCATCGGACGAACAGGCGGTAACAATCGAAAATCCCAAAACCTTCTTCAATATCAACCTTCATATCGGCATTACGCTCAATATTGTCAGCCGGTATTCCCTTACCGCGGACGCTTTTCTGAGTCAATCGGTTGGGTCTCCCTATCCCTACTCTGCCAATTTTATGATAGGTATTCTCTCATTCTGGTAGGACATTCCACCTGAGGCATTTCGCCCTTCATCCACGGGGAAAGAACAGGGCAATCGTAAATGCGGAAGGTTCGATTGTGGAGATCCCGTTCACCATGGCCATCACGTTGAGCGCCACAAGCATCAATCATCAATGCCGTACTGCACATGATTGCTGGCTATACGCCTTACCGAAGGCCGATTTATCATTGACATGAGACGCCATGCATAGTATGTCACAATCAGCGCATCTCCGGAGCATCACGTCAATCGCGGCGCAGCAGCGAGTGCTATTCAGGAAGGAATAGCCATATCACCGCGGAGCAGGTGGATTGATGCGTGCACCCGATCATTTTCAGCGTGAGCGGTACATATGTATAGCATTCTCGTCGTCGATCACTCAGAGTATAAGAAGAGCATCTCGCAGATCTTCCGCGATGCAGGATATCAGGTGGAGATTTCGGAATCTGCATTCGAAGCGATGTCCAAGCTCAAGGCATTCGACTTTCATCTCATCGTTTCAGAGGTCGAGCTGCCCGGTGACAACGCCTTCGATCTCTACAATTACATCAACACCCATTACCCCTACATCCCCACCATCATGATCACCGGGAAAGTCCTGGACACCTTCATCGAGCAGATATTCGACGAGGGGATCGGAAATGTTCTTCCCAAACCGGTGAAACCGGATGAGCTTCTCAACCTCGCCGAGAAGCTGATTACCAAGAAGAACATCTTTGGCCTGCGAAATCACATGGGAATGCTCACGGAGATGAAGAAGATCCAGTTGAATGCTTCGAAGCAGATACAGAAAGCGGTTGAGATTATCATTCAACAGATAGAGCAGTGGGGATTCCCCATTGCGAGTAAAATGATTCTGAGCCTGGTGCTCCATGAGATGATCATCAATGCGGTGTATCACTCTCACGGCTTCACAAAGGAGAAGGAGGAGCGAGTACCCGTAACACTTCCGCCCGATCAGTTTGTCGATATCTTCTTCGGCAAAAACGAACAGGCCTACGGTATATCCATTACTGACTACCGGGGGAAGCTCTCGAAGATAAAAATACTCGATAGCATACGCCGTACGGTGCAACAGGACCAGCTCATCACGGCAGCCGCTGAAGCGGGAGAAGATATATCGAATCAGATATCGGAAACAGGGAGGGGAATCGATCTCTTAAGAAAGCTCTGTAGCGAATACTACTTCATAATAAAAAAAGACGAACGAACGGAGATCATCCTCATTTACGACACCACCTTCTCCCAGGACAAGGAGGAGCACTCGTCACTGAAGATCATAGAGGATCTGAATGTGGGCGAGTGATACTCTCTGACCGGCTCCCTGCCGATCGCCCTCCGTTTCCCCTACCGTTTGCCCGACAGAAGGTTTATTGCAATGGCTGTTAAAAATGAGACCGCGAATCCGATGGCCACATACCAGAGCCAGAAAATATCTGTTGCAAATGCAATATACACATTCAGCACAATGCTTATTATCACCCCTGCAAGGGCCGCCCGGTCTGAGAACTTCCGGAAGAACCTCCCCATAAGGAATATTCCCATCATCCCGCCATAGGTAACCGAGGCGATGGACAGACCAATCTCAACCAGTGGATTGGTTGTGTCCTGAAGCAGTACGGATATGGTGATTATCACTACTGTCCAGAAGAGTGAAATGGTCCGCGATATTTTCACCTTTCTCTCATCCGGCAGGTCCCGCTTATCAATGCCGATAATATCGATGGCGGTGGATGAAGAGAGCGAATTTATCGAAGAGCTGAGTGTCGACATGGCTGCGGCGAATATACCCGCGAGCATGATTCCCCGAAAACCCTGGGGCAGATAGTGGACGATAAAATAAGGGAGTATCTCATCGCTCCTGTCGAAGCTCTGGCTGTTCAGGAGAACCTTGATGAAGAGACCGAGGAGAAGAAAGAGCATGAATTGCAGAATAACGATCGCACCGCTGGTTATCATCGCCTTCTGTGCCGATCTTCTATCCTTGCAGGAGAGAACCCGCTGTACAATGAGATGGTCGGTTCCGTGCGAGGCAAAGGAGAGAAATGCGCCGCCGATGATGCCGGAGATAATATTGTAGGAACCGAACACGCTCGATCCCGCTTCAAAGCCCGAGAAGATGCACTGCAGCTCCGCCGGTGGAATGCGCTGTACGACGGAGAGGGGTGAGAGTGAGAGAATATCTGAAATGAGATAAAAGCCAATGAACGCGCAGATGATGTAGAGAAAGAGCTGAATCGAATCGACAATGACAACCGAACGCAGGCCGCCATAAAAGGTATAGAGAAATGTTGCAATCCCGATAATCATAATCGAGGTCCGATAATCCCAGCCCGTCAGAATCACCAGCGGTATGGCCGTTGCAAAGAGGCGCACGCTATCAGCCAGCAATCTGGTTATATGAAAGATCACCGAAATAACTTTTCTCGAAAGATCGCCGAACCGTTTCTGCAAAAACGTATAGACAGTTTCATAATTCCCGTCAAAGAACTTCGGGATGAGCAGCACCGCCACCAAAATGCGACCGATCAGATACCCGAGCGCAACCTGTATGAAGCCCATCCCCTTGATATAGGCGAGGCCGGGAATCGATATAAAGGTCAGGGTGCTCGTCTCTGTTGCAACTATGGAGAAGCACGCAACGAGCCAGGGTACGGTTCGCCCGCCCAGAAAATAATCCTGCATGGTTCCGTACTTCGAGAATCTGAATCCGATGATATTGATCAGGATAAGATAGGTGAAGATGATGATGATATCGATATTCATAGATCAGGTATTTCCTTTTCCTGAATGTTTATTTCGATGATGGGACAGCACATTTCCTCAGGCGACACGTCGACGTGTCGCCTGAGGAAATAAATCTTTTCTCAAAAGGTTTCAATACAGATGATATTTCTCTTTCGTCTTCATAAACCGCTTCTCGTCATCGCGCCAGGACTCGAAAATCTCATCGAGAGAGGAGCCGCCGACTATCATCTCCCTGATCAGGCTCGATCCGGCCAGGAGATCAAAGGCGGGATGTCGATCATTGAATTCATACACCCCCGTTAAAAAAAGCATCTCATCGCCGTAGAGATCAAAAACCGTCTTAACGAGTGCCACACCGGCCTGAAAAGAGTGAAACGCCTGCAGATCGGTTATATGAACAAAGACGCCGGCAACAGTCGTGTCAGCATACTTGTGAAAGGTCGGCTTGAAGTAGACGGGGCGAAAGTACACACCCGCGAGGCCAAAACCGTTCAGCCGGGAAGCAAGCTCGTCGGGATTCACAGAGGGAGCACCGATAACGCTGAAGGGCATCGTCGTCCCTCGCCCTTCGGAGAGGCTGGTCCCCTCAATGAGGCAGAAACCGGGATACCGGCAGGCGGTATCCTCGGTTGGCATATTCGGTGATGGGGGAACCCAGGGCAAACCGGTTTCCCGGTACCGCATCTCACGCTTCCAGCCTTCCATTCTCATCACGGCAGGCGATATCCGCAGTGAACAGCCATCGCGGTACAGGAGGGCGAGCTCCCCCGGGGTCATACCGTGGCGAACGGCAACCGGCAGGATGCCGACAAAAGATTCAAAACCCTCCTGGAGCAGGGGTCCTTCTATCCCCATTCCTCCGAGAGGATTGGGCCTGTCAAGCACGATGAATTCTATATCCGTATCCTGAAGCCGTTTCATGAAAAGCGCCATCGTATTGACGTAGGTATAGTATCGCGCTCCCACATCCTGAATATCAAAGATCACCATATCGATGTCCTCAATGCATTTCGGATCGGGCAGGAGCGTATCGTACGAATCTCCGTAGAGGCTCACCAGATCAACGTCAGGGCCGGGCTGCCGGTGTACGGCTTTCTGATCCTGCTCGGTCGCGAAGAGACCGTGCTCAGGGGTAAAGATTCTCACGAGAGAGATTCCCCGCTTTCGGAGGGCATCCCATCCGTATTCCAGATCGGAAGTGACGCAGGTCTGATTTGCGATGAGGGCAATTCGCCTCCCGCGGTACTCTTCGCTCTTGTCGAGAAATACTTCGAGACCTGTTCGTATCATTGGCACCCCCTGCATCAAGACATCATCAGCATCCCCTCCCGGTAGACAATTGCGCTTTTCACGGTACAATTATCCGGAATACGGGCACCGGGAAGGACAACGGAATCTGCAACGAAAGCGTTTTCACCGACGTTCGCCCCGTCACCGATGACCGAATTTTCCACTCGCGCGCTCTCATGCACGATCGCGCCGGGGAAAACGATCTCGGACTGTATCCCCAGTGCAGACGAGAGCCGATCCCTCAGCTCGCCATTCACATCTATCATGTCCATATTCGTTTGCCAGTAGGATAACGGTCTCCCGATATCCCGCCATATGCCCGGATGAATATAAGAGCCGATGCGGTGATTTTCGATCAGGCCGCAGTAGCCGGTATCGACGATGCTCGAGTATTCGGTTCGCAGGTACTGAAAGATTTGCGGCGAGAGAACAGCACAGCCGGTATAGATGAGGTCTGATGCGATTCCGGTTGAGCGGATATTTCCGAGGTCCACAACGCGGCCATCCCGAAGGGCAATCGATCCCAATGATGCTGCCTCTTCTGTCCGGAAAAGAGCGAGCGTTGCACCATTCGACCCCGCCCGGTGGGCATCGATGAGTGCCGTTATATCGAGATCCGCGACAACATCACTATTGATGAGAACAAAATCGCGCTCGCCGATTAATCGCTCGCATCTCTTCACCCCGCCTCCCGTCCCCAGAATCTCCTCCTCACGTGAGAAGGTGATATTGAGATCGAAAGAGGCGTGCTGCTCAAAGAAATCGATAATATCCTGTGAGCGGTAATGGAGATTACACAGTATATCTCTGATACCGGCCTCCTTGAGGAGATGAAGCGCGTAGCAGATAACCGGAACATTGACCACGGGCATGAGCGATTTGGCAATGCGCCGCGTCAGGGGGCGCAACCGTTCCCCGAAACCCGCCGCAAGAATGAAACCTTTCACCACGCACCCCCAATATGCTCACGGAGTATTGCATAGGCGACGGCCAGCTCGCTTCGCCGCTCGGCATACTCATGGAGGTAACCCAGTGTCTGCGGGATATAGTGCTCGTATCGCTTCCTGCCGAGCGCTGCTGCCTGATATCCGAAGGTACCGACCGCTTTTATATTTCTCTGAAATGCCATGATATCGAAGTAAAACTCGAACTCATCAAAATTCATTTTCCGGTAGCCGCGATCCCGGAGGAGATCATGGTGCAACCGCTTGAGTCGCTGAACGAGCGCAGCGTCGAGCAGCACATAGGAATCCCTGAGAAGGGATACCAGATCATACTGCACGAGTCCCATACGGGCATCCTGATAATCTATAATATACGGCTTCCCCTCGTACAGCATAATATTTCTGCTATGAAAATCCCGATGATTCAAAACAAAATATTCCGGCCGATCAAGGATTGCCGCTATCCGCTCGAACTCGCCGCGCAGTCGCTTGAGATCATTCTCGGTTATCTTCGACTGAAAATAACCGAGCAGGGCGTGCTGAATAAAAAAATCGAACTCGTACATCAGCTTCTCCATATCGAAGCGCAGCCTGAAGGGGATCGCCCCGGGATCCCCCTCTATCATCTGAATGCGTACGATAATCTCAACCAGATCCCGGTAGAGTTTCTCCTTCCGCTCCTCGCCGATCCTGTCGAAGAGATGTTCCAGGAGATCGTCACCGACATCCTGCACGATGAGAAACCCCTCATCATCAACAGCATGGATTCGCGGAACGGGAATTCCCTCCTGATAAAAAATCTGATAGACGATGTAAAAGGGATACTCATTGACCGGCATCGCCCGGAGCGCTTCATCATAACAGAATATATAGCTCTTTTTCTCGAAGCGAATTCGATGATACTCACGCACCGACGCATCCCCTTCGAGTGGGGTTATCTCATGGTAACCGCCAACTGTGTTTACGATAAAACGTCTTGCCCGATCGGAAAGGTTTTGAGACACACTGATACCCGCTTTAAAGTCGTGATGATGCTTCCCGAGAGAGAAATCGTTGACCGATCAATCAAGAGACCGTCTCAGAAATGCCGGGATATCGAGATCCTCCTGCGAGAGATCCTTCTTCTTCTGCTTATCGTAGTCAAGCCGAAAGGTGTTGCTGACCGGCACCTTTCGATAATTCTTCTCGTCCCGGCTTCCCTCAATGAGCTGGAGCGATGTTCCCGTTTCATCACCGATCTCCTGCTCGTTTCCCCTGGTGAGAATATTCTTCTTTCGGTCAAAACCGGTTGCGATAACCGTTACCCGCACGCGGTCATCGAGCGCGGCATCAATGGTTGTCCCGAAGATGATATTCGCTTGCGGATCAACCTGCCGGGTAATGATATCATTGACCTCATTCACCTCATGGAGAGAGAGATCATTCCCACCGGCGATGTTAATCAGAACCGCTTTCGACCCATCAATCCCCGTCTCCTCGAGGAGCGGACTGTTTATCGCCATCTGTGTCGCTTCAATCGCCTTATTCTCCCCCGAACCGATACCGACTCCCATCAGCGCATCGCCGGTCTCCTTCATAACCGTCCGTACATCCGCGAAATCCACATTCACCAGCCCCGTCACCATGATGATGTCGGAGATACCCTGTACCCCCTGACGCAGGATATCATCCGCGAGCTTGAAAGCATCGTCAATGGGCGTCTTTCGGTCAATAATTTTCAGGAGCAGATCGTTGGGGATGGTAATAAGCGTATCAACCTTCTCCTTGAGCTTCCTGATACCCTCAAGGGCGATATCCATCCGCCGCTTCCCTTCAACCCGAAAGGGCTTGGTGACCACCCCGACAACGAGGGCATCGAGCTCTTTTGCCAGTTCGGCAACGATAGGAGCTGCGCCGGTACCCGTTCCACCGCCCATGCCGGCAGTGATGAACACCATATCCGCGCTCTTGAGCGCCTTTTGAATCTTGTCGCGATCCTCGTTGGCTGCCTCGCGGCCAATCTCCGGATCCGCGCCCGCGCCAAGCCCCTTCGTCAGCTTATTCCCTATCTGCACCTTTGTCGGAGCGAGTGAATCCCTGAGCTGCTGAGCGTCGGTATTGGCAACAATGAATTCAACACCCTCCATGTTCGTTGAAATCATTCTGTTGACTGCATTCGTTCCTGCGCCACCAACACCAACAACCTTAATAATAGTGTTAAATGATCTTTCTTCTTCAAGTCTAAACATTGGTACCTCCATTTCTTACGTAATTGGTAACTCACCTAAAAACATGTCACCGCATACCGCCAGCCGGCGGCCGACTGAAAGTACACACTGCCCCGCGAAGAGATTCTCCTCCCGTACAACCCTCTCCGCATAGAGTGAACGGCAGCTCTGTGATGGCATTATGTCTCATTATATCCAAAAAAAATCAAAGGTACTCCTCGAGCCATCGCCGTATCCTGTTGCTCAGAGAAGATATTCCTTTCCCCTTTCGTCCCCGTGTGCTTATAAACTGGCTCATCCGTACGCCATACTTGAGCAGGCCAACACCGGTTGTGTACTGCGGCGTTGCAACGACATCTTTGAGCCCGGCAATCTGTTTGGGTGTTCCGAGTCTCACCGGCATGTTCAAGATGCGTTCGGCGGCATCCACACTGCCATCAATCATGCTCCCCCCGCCGGTGATCACCACGCCCGCCGCCATAATATCCTTCTTTCCACTTCGTATGAGCTCCTTATCGACCATCTCCAGTATCTCAACCATCCGCGGTTCAATAATCTGGGCGAGTTCCTGTTTGAAGAGCCGCCGCGGTGCGCGGCCGCCGACCGAAGGGACTTCAATGGTCTCAGATGCATCAACCAGGTCGATGACTGCGCATCCGTATTTCTTCTTTATCATCTCAGCCGAATCGAGGGGCGTTCGCAAACCTATTGAAATATCATTGGTCACATGAATACCACCAATCGAAAGAACCGACGTAAAGGCAACACCACCCTCGATGAAAACAATGATGTCTGTAGTTCCTCCGCCAATATCAACGAGAGCCACCCCCAGCTCCTTCTCGTCCTGACTCAGGCTCGCCTCTGCCGTCGCGAGAACCGAGAAGATAATATCGGAGCACTGAAATCCCGAGCGATTGACCGACTTAATCACATTCTGAATGCTCGTACTTGCTGCCGTGATGATGTGAACCTCGGCCTCGAGCCGCACCCCGCTCATGCCGATCGGATCCTTTATCCCCGTTTGATCGTCAACCGAGAACTCCTTCGAGAGCACATGAATAATTTCACGGTCGGTTGGAATGACTACCGCCTGGGCAGCCTCAATGACCCGTTTCACCTCAAGGGGGGTAATCGTCCTGTTCCTGTTGGCGATAGCAACAACACCGCGGGAATTCTCACCCTTCATGTGATTGCCGGTTATGCCGACAAAGACCGTGCTCACCTCGCATCCCGCCATGAGCTCTGCGTCCTCGATCGCCTTCGCAATTGAGTTCACCGTGTTATCAATATTAACAATAATACCATTCTTTAAACCCCTGGATGGAGAAACCCCGACTCCAGCGACCTCAACCTGATTATTCTCATTGAGAAAGCCGATGACGGTACAGGTTTTGGTTGTCCCAAGGTCCAATCCAACGGTTACTTCATCCATGACAAACTCCTTTCCGTCAATACTCTCCATGCGCAATGCATGAAGGAAACTCGTTCTTTCTCCCCCTACTGGAGCACGACAAACCGGGCGTACACCTTCACCATATCCGGATAGTATCCCCGGCTGTCCAGATAGGCAACACAATCATTGAGTCTCTGAAAACTCTCCCAGCTGGGATTGAGGATGAACGCAGTCCTCCTGCCACGAAGATAGAGCCGGGTTTCCTCGAAATCATAGAGATGTATCTCAGCAATCTCTCCATACACGGCAAGCTGTTGCGATTCGAGCTCGCGAAGGAGCTCCAGAAATTCTACTATCCTCCGGGAGATATTCCCCCGCTGCACATCACTCTCTGAAAGTATTATGAGAGGAGAATCGTGCGTATGGACACGCTCACGCGAAATAACCGAAAGCTCACGGTCGAGCTCAAAGAGGTGAAGCCGTTTCTCACGCTTCACGGCGATGATAAACATCGGCTCGTTTTCAACCACTATAATTCGCAGCCGATCACCGTCTATGACAATTCTGAAAGAGGCGACCATGGGATTCTCATTCAAGCGGGCAGAGAGCGAATCGATATCAACCACCAGGTAATCGTTCTCGATCCGGGCGACGGTGTCACCGAGAATCTCGTACCGGGAAAGGTACTGCACACCGCGGAACTCAATCGCCTTAACCCGCCGCACGTTTCTCAGAGCAAAGGAGGCGGTGGCCCAGACGATGATGATGACACTGAGCGCCAGCACGATATTCCTCTTTCTCCTCACCCGATTTACATTCGCCGTCATAAAACCAGTTCTCCCGATAAACTGAAGGGATCACCCCATGATTGCGGTATCACCCTTTCGTTCTCCTCTCTTCTCCGAGAGCCTCCAGAATCGGCTTCCCTATTTTATAGATATCCCCTGCTCCCAGCGTCAGCACAATATCATCTTCACGAAGGCATTTCAAGACAATTGTCGGCACTTCCTCTAATTTCGGAATAATCTCAACCGTTCTCCCCTCGTGCTTCAGAATCGCCTCTCGAATGAGTTCCGACGAGACGCCCTGTATCGGCTCCTCGCCAGCGGGATAAATGTCCGTCAAGAAGACCACATCGGCCTGGGCAAAGGCTTTGCCAAATTCATCCCACAGGAGCTGGGTCCGCGTGTATCGGTGCGGCTGAAACACGACGACAACCCGTCGTCCCAGATTCTTGATAGCGTCGATCGTGGCCGCAATCTCGGTAGGATGATGACCGTAATCGTCATATACCGCGATGCCCGCCATCTCCCCGACCCGTTCCATTCTCCGCCCCACTCCCCGGAAGGAGGCCATCCCCTCCTGTATTTTCTCAAAGGACATCCCCAGCTCAAGGGCTACAGCAACAACGGCGAGCGAGTTTATAACATTATGATTTCCCCAAAGCCCGATTGCGATCTCACCCATGAAATCATCCCGGTAAAAGCATCGATAGACCGTCCGGCCCCCCTGCATCCGAACATCCCGTGCTCTGAAATCAGCGCTATCTGAAAATCCATAGGTATAGTAGGGCCGCTCAACTCTGGAGAGCATTTCCGCGATAACGAGATCATCAACACAGAGAACCGAATAGCCGTAAAAGGGAACATTATTGATATAGTTCAAAAACGCTTCCTTCAATCCTTCAAAGTACTTATAGTGATCGAGGTGATCAGCATCGATATTGGTTACCACCGCTATCGAGGGCATGAGTTTCAGAAACGATCCATCAGACTCATCCGCCTCAAAGACAATATATTCACCCTCGCCAATTCTCGCATTGGTGCCGAAATTCAAGACCTTGCCGCCGATGATTGCCGTCGGATTCATCTCACCGTGATAGAGAACATATGACAGGAGTGATGAGGTGGTTGTCTTGCCATGGGTTCCGGCGACACCAATACCGTACTTGAGCCTGACCAGCTCTGCGAGCATTTCAGACCGGTGTATTATCGGTATCATCCTCTTACGAGCCTCAATGAGCTCAGGATTCTCGGGATTGATTGCCGATGAGGTTACTACAACGTTATAGTCCTCAATATTCGAAGGATAATGCCCGATAAAAACCCGTGCGCCCAGGCTGACAAGCCGTCTGGTCTGCTCCGATTCGCGGAGATCGGATCCGGAAACCTCATAGCCGAGATTAATCAATATTTCAGCTATGCCACTCATGCCAATCCCGCCGATTCCGACGAAGTGCATTTTCTTCGATTTTCGAAACATTCCTCTGTATCCTTCTCCTCCCGCGCCGGGTGCGGCCTCTCCGTACATTAATGAATTCCTCTGATATCTTTGATGATCGACGTCACTATCTCCTGAGCGGCATCCCGCTTCGCAGCTTTTTCCATACACCGCGCCATCCGATCGAGGCGCACGTTGCTCCTCAGTATATGCAGGAGCTCCGGCGCAACTTTTTCAGCGATGGCATCATCGTCGCTGAATTTCACCGCTGCTCCGGCGTTGACAAATTCGTCGGCATTGGTATCCTGATGATCCGCCGCCGCAAAGGGATACGGTATGAGAATGGCCGGGAGCCCCGCTGCAGCGAGCTCCATCATGACGCCGGCACCCGCACGGCTGATGGCGATATCACTCGCTTCATAGGCCAATCCGACGTCGCGGATAAAGGGGGACATGAAGATGGAGCCCCCCTCGATATCCTCCTGAACCATCGTCAGGTACTCTTCATAGGTGAGGTCGCCGGTGCTCCATATGAAGCCCACATTCCTGAAATCCTCGGGAAATTCCCTCTTTAAGTCAAAAATAAGCTGATTAATGGTACGCGAGCCCTGGCTGCCGCCAATAGCAAGCACGACTCTCCTGCAGTGGCTCAGGTTGAAATGCTCTCGTGCTCGATCCGGACCTACCGTAAACAGAACCGCATCCCGTATGGGATTGCCGACATGCATCACATTAATATCCCTATCGAGATACTGTCTGGTCCCGGCAAAGGTGGTAAAGACGACTCGCGATCTCCCCGCAAAGAATCTGGTCACCTTTCCGGGAATGGTATTCTGCTCACAGAGATACAGGGGGATTTTCGCCAGAATTGCAGCGAGCAGTGCCGGCGCGGAAATATACCCCCCCATACCGATGACAGCGCTGATTTTCAACCGCTTAATCAAGGCAAATGCCCGAATGGTCGCCAGGGTAAAGCTCATCACAAAGAGGACCAGCTTGAATACATTTTTCGTGATTGCGGGGGCCCGATACAGGTACAGATCGCCTGCCGCGATATCCCTGAGATAGGTGAACCGAAGATCATCACGCCCCGCAAGGAAAAAAGCAGCGACGCCATGACGCTTGCACTCTTCATACAGCGCAATGCCGGGGCTGATATGTCCACCCGTCCCCCCCCCCACAATGAGAAATCGCCCTTCTCTCATCTCCACACCTCATGGAGCGCTACTCCATCGCTTACCGTATCCCGATACCGTGAAATGTTCAAGAGAATGCCGATTGCAATCATGTTCGTTACCATTGATGAACCGCCATAGCTGAGCAGCGGGAGCGGAATCCCCGTTGTCGGGAGGTTGCCGCTCACCACAGCGATATTTATAAAGGCCTGCACAACGATAAGAAGCGTAATGCCGATAGCGAGCAGCTTGCCAAATTCATCCGGAGCGCCGATGGCAATAAGCAATCCCCGAAAGAAGACCAGGCAGTACAGAATCACAATAAACACGGTGCCGAGGAATCCCGATTCCTCGGCAATCACAGCAAAGATAAAGTCGGTGTGCGGCTCGGGAAGCCGGTTGAGCTTCTGCGTCCCCTGTCCGAGCCCGAGGCCGAAAAGTCCCCCCTTTTTGAAGGCGATAAATGACTGTACAATATGATAGCCCACATCGTATCGACTCGACCAGGGGTCGAGATAGGCAAGAAATCGCTGTCGTCGATAGTCCACCTGATAAATCAGAAGATAGAACATCGGAATGCTCAGGAAAAAGAGGGTGATGATATAGAAAAGCGGAAACCCGGACACGAAGAGGATGAGCACCGAAACCACCAGCAGATCCACAGCGGTGCCGAAATCGGGCTGCAGCATTATCAGAACAAAAGCCGCGGCAATAATCAGGAGCGGTATGAGGAGCTGCATGACACGGTTCACAACATCATCCTTCTCGGTGGAGAAGACTTTGGCGAGATAGATAACCATGCATACCTTGACGAATTCCGAAGGTTGAAATCTCAGGAAATCGAAACCAATCCATCGCAGAGAGCCCTTTGCGCTATGACCGATAACGGGAATAAACACAAGTATAAGGAGCGCGAAAGAAGCAATCAACAATATCTTGGTATATTTCACATAGATGCGGTAATCTATTTCCTGAAAGACGAGAAGCGCAATAAAGCCGAGCACAAACCAGATGATCTGCCGCTTCAGGAAATAGAAGGAATCACCAAAAGTCCTGACCGAGAAAACGGCACTGGCGCTATAGCTCATCGCAATACCGATACCGACCAGGACAAAAACGGTTATGAAGAGGAAAATATCCGGTTCGCCCTTCCTCCGTGTATCGATAACTGACTTCAGGTCCACTGGAGCTCCCCTCTCATGAGTTGATGAACGTGATCCCTGAAAACATCACCGCGCTCCTCGTAGCTCCGGAACATGTCAAAAGACGCACAGGCAGGCGACAGGAGAACGGTGTCACCGGGTGTGCTCATTCTCATTGCCGTCCGAACGGCGTTCTCAAGCGTCTCGGCACGAACCGGATTGCAATCAGCGAAGAGCCGTTCGAAATCGGCGGAAGATTCCCCGATGAGAATGAGCAGGATCACCCGCTCCCGTATGCTCTGCCTGAGTCGCGCGTAATCATCTCCCTTGGTTCTCCCCCCGAGTATGAGCACAACATTCCCCGTGAGGCTCTTCAGTGCCATCTCAACGGCCGACACTGTTGTCGCCTTCGAATCGTTGATAAAGGTTCTCCCCTGAAATTCACCAACCACCTCCATCCGATGGGGCAGTCCCCGGAAGGAGTGGCAGGCTTTCTCGATAGCGGGGAAATCCGGCTCGATACCCATCTTGTCCAGTACAGCGAGAGTCAGCAGAACGCCTGCCATGGTATTCAGTATATTGTGCACGCCGATAATTTTCATTTTCCCCGAATCAATGATTGCAAACCCGTTCCTGCCCCTGAACCGAATCTCTCCATTGTCAAAAAAAGCGTCAGCGCCGGGTGAGAGCGAAAAAGATCGTTTCTGTGCTCGAATCTCATTGAGCCCCTGTGCGATGAGCCTGTCATCTCTGTTATAGATGAGGAAATTATCCTCGGTCTGATTCATGCTGATACGCATTTTCGCCTGAAAATAATCGTCAATACTGTCGTATCTATCGAGATGATCGCAGGAGAGATTGAGCAGCGCGGCAACGTCCGGCCTGAAGCGCTCAACGGTCTCCAGCTGAAATGACGAAAGCTCAAGAACCGATACCGAGCTGTCGGTCGTCTTCTCGACAAAGGAGATGAAGGGGATGCCGATATTCCCTCCGACAAAGGTGTCAATACCACACTGTTTGAGGATATGGCCGGTCAATGCCGTCGTCGTCGATTTGCCATCGGTCCCGGTAATCGCTATAATTTCCCCCCTGCAGTATCGATATGCCAGCTCGATCTCCGAGATGACCGGGATGCCGCGCCTGCGAGCCTCACGAATCAGCGGGATTGTCGCCGGCACCCCGGGACTCAGAACGACGGTATCGAACTCGTCATTTAACAGGGCCGGCTTCTGCTCCCCGCTCACCACCCGGACCCGATCATCGAGCATCGCTCTCACCTCTTCGAGCTGCTCTTCGCTCTTGGCATCGGAGGCGACGACGATGCTTCCCCGTTTCGCGAGAAAATTCGATGTCGCGACGCCTGTTCGAAATCCGAGACCGACGACGAGCGCCCGCTGTATGTTTATCCCTTGTACCATCTTCACACATTCAGTGATAAATCATTTATTGAAACACAATAACGGCAACATACCATATAAATGCTCTTGAAATGCATCATAGTGCTCATTGAATCAACATGTCATTGTGAGGAGCACCGCAATGACAAAACATATACAATCACCCGCTACAAGAAACACCTATCATACCAGATCAAATGTATCAACGTGAATTGCATCACAGTATCTTCAGCGAGCTCAATCCGAGTATCGCCAGGATGATGCCCAGAATCCACATTCGCACGACCACCTTCTGTTCGCTCCAGCCCGAAAGCTCGAAGTGATGGTGCAGCGGCGACATCTTCAGCACCCGTTTCCCCCGCATCTTAAAGGAGGTCACCTGCACGATAACCGACAGAGCCTCGAGAACGAATACCCCACCCACGATGAACAGGAATACCTCCTTTTTAATCATAATGGCAACAACACCGATCACACCCCCGAGCGCAAGTGAACCGGTATCACCCATAAAGACCGAAGCCGGATTGCAGTTGAACCAGAGGAATCCGAGTGATGCGCCGCTGAGCGCAGCCAGAAAAACGGTCAACTCGGCGCTTTCGGGAATATAGGGTATGCGTAAATAGTTCGCTATCTTCACGTGCCCGGAGAGATAGGTCATGATCGCGAGGGTGCCGGTGACAATAAGCACCGAGCCGATAGCCAGTCCGTCCAGCCCATCGGTGAGATTAACGGCATTGGTGCTTCCAATGATCACAATAATTGCGAAGAGAACCCAGGCCCATGACATATCGATGATGGCCTCATTGACAAAGGGAATGAAAAGCTCCGTCGCATGCTGATCCTCAGAGGGGAAGAAATATATCAGGAGCACCGCCAGGGCAGCTATCAGGGCCTGAAAGAACAGCTTCTTCTTTGCGGTAATACCGTCCTTCTGCTTCTTTACGGATTTAATATAATCATCAACAAATCCCAGGATCCCCAGGAGAATAGTTGTGCCGATGAGAATGATGAGATAATGATTGGTGAAATTCCCCCAGAGGAGAATGGAGAGGAGGACCGCACCGAGTATAATCAACCCGCCCATGGTTGGCGTCCCCGCCTTGTTCTTATGGGTTATCGGTCCGTCATCGCGTATCGATTCCTTCAACCGGAGACGACGAAGCCAGAGGATGACCACATTACCGAATATCAAAACGATGACCAGCGCCGTCAGCGCCGCATAGGCTGAACGGAAAGTGATATACTGAAATAATCTGAGATATGACACGTATTCTTTTAAGGGCAGAATTAAATGATATAACATAGGGAATCTCAGTGGACAAGCGCTTCCACAACCTCCTCCATCTTCATTGATCGCGAGCCCTTCACCAGGACTACATCGCCGGTAACGATCTGCGCCTTGAGCGCATCAATGAGCTCGCGTTTCTCTCTGAAGTAGAACACCGTATCATCACGCATCCCCGCATCGCGAGCCCCCCGTGCGATCTCCTCGGAGAGCTCACCCCATGAGTAGAGGAGATCGAAACCGTGCTGAAAAACCTCTCTCCCCAGCTCGTCGTGATAGAATGCTGCGAGCTCACCGAGCTCCTTCATGTCAGAGAGCACTGCGATCTTCCGCTGCGCGGGAAATACCTGCGCCGCCGAGACGAGCGCATAGTGTGAAGAGAGGGGATTTGAATTATACGTGTCGTTGATGATCGTCACATCATTTTCCACAATCTGGCTTCTCATCCCGACGTTTACGAAGCGCTGAAAGGCTTCCTGTATTTTTTCCGGATTGATATCGAAGTGCAGACCGACAGCTATCGCTGCAATGCCGTTATAGATATTATGGATGCCATAGAGGGGAACCCGGAATCTCGATCCTCTGAAGTCAATCATCACGGCATCCCGCAGGAGCTGATAGCTCTCGGGAGCGATATCGGCACTCTCGTGCAGACCGAAAGATTTGACCGACAGCCCCCCCTCGGCAGCTTTCGCCCGAAGGAGCTCGAACGAGGGGGTATCCCTGTTCAGGAATATCACTCCCGCTTCCATGCCGAGCATAATCTCCGCTTTTGCGGACGCAACATTTTCGATACTGCCAAGAAACTCAAGATGTCCCGCTCCGATATTGGTAATCAGTGCCACGTCAGGTTTCGTGATTCGCGAGAGCCGCTCGATCTCGCCCGGGTGATTCATCCCCAGCTCGAGAACTGCTATCCGGTGACGTTCCGCCAGATGCAGGAGGGTGTAGGGAATCCCTATCTCATTGTTGAGGTTCTTCTCATTCTTGAGGCATTCATGCTCCTGGCCTATCACCCCGGCGATGAGCTCTTTGGTCGTGGTCTTCCCGTTGGTGCCGGTCACCGCAACGACAACGGGATCAAGGCGATCCCGGTGAAACCCCGCCAGCCTGCCATAGGCGCGAACCGTATCGTCGCAGAGTATGACCCCGGTGTCCGAGGCTCCTGCCAGGTCTCGCAGCTCCTCCCGCATGGTGAGGAAGCATGCGATCTTTCCCGCCTCAACCAGCGATCCGACAAAGCGGTGGCCGTCGAAGCGCTCACCGACGATCGGAATGAAGAGATTGTCCTCGCCCAGATCACGTGAATCGGTGCTGATGGTCCGTATCACCCGTTCGGGGCTTCCGCGGAGGAGCGTTCCCCCCGTGGCATCGAGCACCTGGCCGATAGTTGTCAAGAACGCGACCCTCATCTTCCCTCCCGCTCCCTGAG
>Ga0180433_10004671_pt1 | contig 19044 bp, 25 predicted proteins | sample SS_ome_8_FD_132980 | JGI IMG/M metagenome (GOLD analysis project Ga0180433, IMG submission 132980) | Hypersaline lake sediment archaeal communities from the Salton Sea, California, USA - SS_1_D_1 metaG | ecosystem: Environmental > Aquatic > Non-marine Saline and Alkaline > Hypersaline >... | reverse complement strand
TAGGGCGGATCGGTCACGATCTGGTCGATTGACCCCGTTGGGAGTTTCTTGAGGACTTTTAACGCGTCCCCGTTGATGACCTTCCCGATAAATTCTTCAATGTTTGACTTCGTTACACTCGTCACAATACCACCTTCCCTCGTTTGGCCCGTGCTTGATCGGGCGTAATATGGTGTTACATTTCTCACAACGGAGTCCCGGGTTATTCACGGGACACCTTGGACACTTCCCGGCCACCAACTCGCTCCCACAATTCCAACAACTCATTTCTCGTCCTCCCGGTCAAGCCACTCGTAGTAATCTGGAAACGGCTTGGTCTCCCCGGCCTTGCTCATTTCTGCGAAATGTTTCTCCTTGGCCACGGCGTACTTCAAGAGACTCCACGGCGACCCCGAGGAGTAACATAACCCGTTATCAGCGGTCTCCTCTATGGCGTCCATTATCTCGACTATATTATTGCACGCGTCGGCCTTCCCGGAATACCACCCTCTCAGTAAAGCTCTCGTCTTTTCCTCGCTCATAACCATGCACCTAATCCCATTTTTATCTCCAATTCCTTCTCTATTTGAATTTGCTCCCGTGCCTCGATCCGGGCCTTCGCTACCGTGAAGTAGAGCCTATCCTTCTCAAATCCGAGGTATTCCCGGCCAGTCTTCACGGCGGAGACCGGGGTAGTCCCGGAACCCGTGAAGGGATCGAGGACTGTATCGCCCGGTTTGGAGAAGGTCTCTATGAGGTAGTCGAATAGTTTCTCCGGTTTCTGGGTTGGGTGTTTCTCCCAGAAGGAGGTGATGTGGGCCTTCTTGTGACCGCCCGTCCCGGGCTTGTGATCATTTTTTAACTCGTCCTTGCTCACGAACTCGTCACACAACGAGCAGTGATAGGCGTGTGAGTCGTGGGACGAGTCTATGTACGGGTTGAATGGTTCCTTGCACAATTTACAGTATTTCCACCTTTCCGATTGTGGGGCCTTTGGAACTACCACGAATTCGCTAAAGGTCGTTTGGTTCACGGGCTTCCCTCCCTTCTTGATCAGGATTATTATTTCGTGGGCGGGCTTGGGTTGGAATCCACTCCAAGCTCCCTCGAATTTCTTGGCGAGATCCGAGGTGGCCACGGTACGCATTCTCGCGTTAATCAGGAAGTTCTTCTCGTTCCCGTCCAACGAGTAGAGCGGTTGGGAGTTGGGCCGGGCGTTGGGATTCGGGCCGACTACTTTACGCTTGACGCCCAATCGCTTGTCAATCTTGCGGGCTATGTCAGTCCCCTTGTTGAACCCTTGCGCGTATGCCCAGTAAACGGGAGTGTTGGCTATCAGGAAGCCCGCATCCCGTAGGTTCTTGAGGATCTTGAGGTAGACGTCTTGTCGGGGTGCCGACATCACGCAGCTCACGGAACCGGGCTTGAGGACTCGATAAAATGCCTTCCAGAACTTCACGGGGATTACCGCCTTGTCCCAGTCCTTCCCCATGAAGTCGTAGCCGTAGGGGGGGTCGGCGTTGAGCATGTCAACCGAGTCGGCGGGAACCTCTTGGACTTTTTCGAAACAATCCCCGTGGGTGAACATACCGTACCTCATTTCTCTCCTTCCTCGATTTCGTGGTATCGCTCGATCTTGGCCTTCACGGTCTCCTCCCACAAGTAGGAGAGAGAGGGGTAACCGTCGGCGATTATCTTCTCCTTCTTGTCCCCGTTGTAGCACTCGGGACACGGGGAGGCTCCATATCGTCTCCTCGCGTTTGGCATATCTTTCATGTCGTCGTTTGTGGCGTACAAGACGCCGCTTGGCCCGATCCGGTAGAACCTATTACAAACATCACAATGATACCACGTCATTTTTCCTTCCCCTTTAGTACCCGTTTCTTGGCCTTCTCTTTCAAATCCCAAAGGGACTGGGCTATTCGCTTCAATTCCTCTACGTACTCGGCGGGGAGGTGGAGCTCGAACCACAAGTCATTGGCGTAATCGAGGAGGTTCCACGCCACATCGACATCCTTGAATATATGGCTCTTATACATATCCCCGAACACCTTGTTCATGCACTCGTCGACGCTTGGCGGTTTGGTGGCGAGCTTCAAGCCCTTGAGGGCGTTGTATTCCCTCACGACGTCTCCCGTGGTGTATTCCCGGCCAAACATGATCTTGTCCTCGGTCTTTCTCCGCAAGATGGACTTGAAGAGGTCGTCGGGTTCCTTCACCACGATCTTCCCGTCAATCAACTGGATGTCCCAGTCGGGGAATTTCTTCTTCATTGTCTCGAATATCTTCTCTACATTTGGTTCACAACTCATAGTTTTAACGCTCCGTTTGGTGGATAACTTTCCGTTAAGGGGATTAACTGGGAGTTACAAATGATTAACTGGGAGTTAGTACCCGTTTTTGTCGCTCCTACATTGGCCCGGCGATTTTTATCCCTTTTCCTACTAATATTAATATAGTAATATATTAGTCCAAAAAGGGACGAAATTCTGTTTTTAATTCTTGCCACCCTTCATCACCAAAGCTACCCGTGCAAAGAGGCCTGATAGTTCCAAGAGCTCGGAGGGAGTGGAGCTCAACGCTAGGTTACTCTTCGCCATTTCTGACACGATCTTGGCCTTCCGGGGGGGACTGATATCGTCGTTGATCACGATTGGCTCCAATTTCTCGATGATCGTGGAGATCGAGAGGCCAAATTCCTTCATGATGTCGATTGCGGTCTTCCTCGCCGTCACGAATCGGCCCTTCTTGGCCTGAGAATACATTTCCACGATCTTGCCGAGGCCCGTCTGACCAGTCTCGATGTCCTTGATCATCACCTTCCTTCGCTTGAAATGGAGGATGTCGAGAGTAGCGATAGCTTCCCGGAGAGATCCGCCTGAATACTCAGCGATCTTCTTCAACACTCCATTCTCACATTTGAGACCTTCCTTCTCGACAATTTCTTGGAGCTTCGTGATCATGTCCCGGACTGGCAGGGGAGCGAAGAAGACCGGGGGACATCGGGACTGGAGTGGCGGGATGATCTTGTTCAACCGGTTAGCCACGAGAATCCAACGGGTATTGCGTTGGGAGTCCTCGATGATCCGCCTACAAGCTTGTTGGGCCGCCTTCCCCCACCCGTCGGCCTCGTCCACGATCATCAGGCGGTAGTCCCGCCCGCCCATCACTTGGTAGGATATGATCTCTTTCAACTCGGTACGGACAAAATCAACGCTCGTGTTGTCCGAGGCGTTAAACTCGGTAACGCAGAAATTATATTCCCCACCAAAGAGCTCGTGGCCTATTGTATGGGCCAAGCTGGTCTTCCCAGTGCCCGGGGTCTCCCCGTAAAAGGTCATATTTCTAAGCTCGCCCTTCTCGATCATAGGGGTGATCTTCTTGATTACCTCGACCTGACCAACGAATTGATTCAACCTCTTGGGCCGGTATTTCTCGACCCACGGTTCTTCTCGCTTCTTATTTGCCATACTCGACACTATCCATTTTTTCTAATATATTCTTCTTCCGGAGCTCGAGCTTGCGGATCTTGTTGTCGATGACCCACAACTCGCGTTCGTAGAAGGTTAGAGTGGTCTTCTTGAAGCCTTCCCTCGTGAACTTGACCAACTCCAACACTCCCCTTCCCGTTCCTTTCTTGACTACCTCAAGGATGCCTTTTCTCACGAATTTATCTATGGCATCGTTCATGTCGTCTATCCCGTGACCCACCTTCTTGAAAATTCTATACAGGGGAGTCCCGCTCTTGTGGCGGGAAATGTAGAGGAGGATGTCCCTCTCCAACTCAGAAAGCTCTAAACCCGCCGACATCTTCCAATACACCATTCTCCTTGTCATACTTCTCCCGCGTCTCTTCCAATCCCTTCTTGATGAACCCACGGACGGCGTCGGCGCGGTTGATGAAGTATCCCTCGTCCACGAAAAATTCCAAGTCCTCGATGGTCTTCTTCGAGAGGTTGACCGTTATTTGAACCATGTGGCTAATCCTCCTTCTATTTTCTCCTCTTTACTCGTTGTATTCTTCAATTTGAACTTTTCCATCTTTGATCTAACCCTCTTCCGTTTACTAACTCGCTTATTTTTCTCCTTCTCCCTCTTAGCTTTCAATGCCCTCATTTTGCTCATTACCCCGTAATACTGGGGAAACCTGAGAGTCCTCCTCGCCCGCCACGGGATTACCGAGGCTACGACCGATGCAAACGCTTCCTTGTCCCCGATGACCCTCGTGGCCGTCCTCAAGACGTTGATGTTTTCTTCGAGGTGGGGTGACCCCTTCATGCACCTGTAAAGGTTTTCCTCACACCATTGGACTATGTTGTATGGATTGACCGCCTTGTCCGTGGGGTGGCTGTAGAACCACTCGATTAGAATTTGTCTGAGTTTTAGCCGGTTTTTCGAGGAAAAAATCCACCTTACCACGTCCTTGACCAGCAATATCTTCTCTTTCTCCATTTGAGAATAATCCCCGTCAACTACCGACTTGGTGAAGTATCGCATGTCCCCACGGGACGCCTCGGCGGTCTTGATCAAATCGGGGAAGGCTTCCTTGAAGTCGTCCACGGTAAAATCGAGGGCGTGTTTTTGTACCATGTCGTAGGCCCACCTTACCATGGAATTGGGCTTGTGTGGTTTCATTTCTACGTGGTTAATGCATATCTTCTTGACTTGGGGGATTACCCCGTCGTCCTCGTTGGCACAAAAAATAATGGGGGTGGTGGCCTCGTTCCCGAGATCCGAGAGGAATTTCTTCATTTGACGCCCGTGGGCCGGGTTGGGTTGTTTCAGTGCCTCACACTCGTCAAAGAACAACGCGCATTCCCGCCCGTCGAGGCCGACGCCGTAGAACGAGTCTCCTATGATATTCTTGATCCCCCCTACCGTGGTGACCTCCGAGGCGTTTACTTCCACGAGCTCGTAATCGTATTCCCGGGCGAGGAGCCTTACCGTGAGGGACTTCCCGATCCCGGGCGGGCCGTGGATGTAGGTGATCGCCTTCCCGAGGTCTCCACGCTCGAAGGCCCATTTCAAATCATTGAGCGTCTTGGAGGCTATGAGGACATCCTCGGTTGAATTTATGCTCGTGAGGAACGACAAGTCCACCTACTTTACCCCCTTTATCAGGTCGTGCTTCTCTATCCACAATAATGCCGTCTCCACCCCTCTAGGGCCGATTCGTGGCCCTTCGGGGATTCTCGGAAATGTTGGATAATCGAAAATAATTGACGGTAGCCCGTTCTTGCCCATTTCCTCTTTCCAGTAGTAATTTATGGTTATCTCCTCGTCGTTTAAGGCGTCCTTGCGTTTTAACATTTCATTATGTGCCAATTCCAACTCGGTACAAACGGATACCACCTTGACCGCGTGTTCGTCGTAGTCTCCCACGCCTTCCATCACGACGAATACCGAGTCCATCATTTTACCCCCGTGCTACCGAACCCACCCTTCCCTCGCTTGGTGTCCCCGATGTGGCCACCCTCGAGGAATTCCATGTCCACCTTCTTGACCAGTATTGCCTGACAAATTCGCATTCCAACGCTTATGGTAACTGGTTCGTTTGATAGGTTGACCACATTGGCGATCCACTCTCCCCGGTAATCGGAGTCGATGATCCCGGGGGAGTTGACTATAGAGAGGCCCTTCCACAACGCGAGGCCGGAACGGGGGACTACCATGAAAAAGTAGCCCGGGGGGATGCCCGTCTTGATCCCGAGCTTGCAGGCCACCCGTTCGAGTGGGGCGAGCTCGTAGGAGTCGCAAGATGGATATGCGACCAGTTCCTCGTTCTGGGAGTCGATGTGACAAATTACCGACACGTAAAGGTCGTGCCCTGCATCGGTGGGGTGCTTCTGGAAGGGATACTTGTCCCACTCCCGGATTTTTTGCACGGAGACGCCGACATCGTGATCCGGCGGTCTACATTTGTCAGACATCTTCATTCCTCCACCCTAAATAAGAAGCTCTTGTTCGAGTAAACGAGGTTGGGGTGTTCCGGTTCGTTGAACGACATATCAACGACGGCATCGCCCCGTTTTATCTTCACATCAAGGGTGCCAACCGACCAGTCGAGATCGATGGTGAAATCCATCACAACGAAGGAAACTCGTTTCATTTCCTCGTTGAGTTTTATCTCGTCTGCCATACGTCAACAAACTCCTTGTAGAGATCCCGCTCGATGCAGGCTTTCCGGAACAATTCCCGGCCCAGTGCCTTAACTGGGTTGTTCACTTTGAGCTCTTTCACTTCCTTGACGCCCTTCAAGAGCTCCTCGTCCGACATTTCCATCAAATCCTTCCATCCCAACATTTTTTCGATTACCATTATCTTTTCCTCCTTACCAGTCGTTGTAGTCTTCTGGGATCTGTTTTTCGGGAGTCTCCCCTTCCGGTTTGAGCTCCCGGTATTCGTCCCCCTTCACGTAACAAGAAATGTGGAACCACAACATCTTCTTCGTGGGAACCCAATTTCCATCCTCGTTCTTCTTGTGGGCCACGACATAGATGAATTCCCGTTCACACGGCTTCCCACACTTGGTACACTTGTGGACTTTCTTGTCCCGGCCACTGTCCATGAAGTCCCACGGGTCGAGGTTCCTGACGTCATCCTCAGGCATTTGAATACCACTCCTTAGCGGCTTCGACCAGCTTCTTGACCTTTTTCATCGTGGCCCTCAATACCTTGCACAAGAAGACCAAGTCGGCCCGGATCAGGTCAGCCACGGTCAAGATCCCGATGTTGACCAGTCTCGTAGCGTAAGTCATCCCAATTCCGGGAACTTCGAGCAATTCAAGAACCCGGACATCTAATGTGCCCGCGTTGGCAAGAAGAGCTGTATTCTTCACGATCCCGATGTCGGGACACTCCTTGAGCAAGACAACGCAAGCCGCCATGAGGCGGTTCACTTCCCGCTTGAGGGTTGATCGGTCAGTTGGCGAGACCTTGATCCTGAAGTTCTTGTTCCCGGTCATTTGGCGAATTTCCTCTTGGATCTCGTCCTTGAAGACCATAGCGAAAGCCTTGAGGATGCGATCATCGGGAATGTGAACCCCGAATTTGAATTCCTTGTCGTTCCCACAACTGGGACAAACCGGGTGAGTCGAGAAGGGCAGGATCATGTTACAATCGTGGCAATAACACATCTTGAGCCACTTCCGGCCATAGTTGATAAGGTCTTGGTCACGGGAGTAGCGTACAACGATGTTTTCCATGAATTCGTCATTTCCCATGAGGAGGGTGAAGATGTGTTCGGGTTTGTTGAAATTCTTGATGAAATCTTGCATGTCAAACCAGTGTTGGGTCGTCTTGGGCATTACCATCATATATACCGTGTTCCTCCCCTTGTAGGTCGGTTCTAATTCCCCGAACGAGGTATCCGAGAGGAATTCCTTCTCGATCAGCCAGTTCAAATTCGACTCGATCTTCTCAGGTGAGATATGCTCCTCGTCGCCCGGATCGACTTCATAGTTGAAGATTTTGTCCGACTTCTCAAGACAATGCTTGTAGTCGGCGATAGTCCCGTTTACGAACCACCTGAGCATTACATAGTCCAAGACCGTGAATATCTTGCTGGTCACGATCATGGACTCGTCCATGCGCATGACGACCGGCCCCACATGTTTGCTCAAACAAATCGAGTGGAAGTGACCAAACGGGCTTGTGGACTTTCCCTGACGCCCGGCCCGGCCACCCATTTGAATGAATTCGTTGTGGCTCATGATCTCGGACTCTTGCTTGAGGTAGGAATACCAGTGGGTGTTATACGCGATAGTACCGTCCACGTTGAAATCCACGCCTTGCGCTAGGGTTGGGGTGCAAAATATCACCCGGATCTCCCCGTCCCGGAAGGCTTGTTCGACTCGTTCCCGTTTCTTCATCCTGACGCCCGCATGGTGGAATCCAAACCCTCCCCTAATCATTTCCTTGACTTCAGGTTGTTTCCTTCGCCGGGAATCGATCCCGAGGAACAATTTACACAAGTCCTCGGATCTCGCCCGTGAGGACACGAAAACGAAGAATTGGTCGTCCGGGTATTGATTCAGGATAATGTCCGTGAGGATCTCACGGCGCATACGGTCATTCTCGGCGAAGTAATTGTTATCTTGAAAAGAGTGGACAAACTTCTTGAGGGGGACTGGTCTCTGGGATTCATCGGCGTGAATCAGGATAGCGTCAAGCCAATCGGCGAAATCCTTGGGATTTCCAATCGTGGCGCTGATCCCGATGATCGTGACGTCCGGGTACATGTCCATGATGTCTATTATCGCCGACTCGAGGACGGGGCCTCGCTTGTGTGACCCGATGTTGTGGATCTCGTCTATCACCACGACATCGACTGGCCGGGGATCGTCGTCCATATTGCCCGTATCACCCTCCATAATCACGGATCTCTTCTTGTTGGTCGATAGGATGGATGCACAACGCTCGTAGGTCATTACCGAGACATCCCAGTCCCTCTTCATGTATTTATCGACGTCGGTACGGTTATCTCCCGTATCGAGGAGTGTATCGTATTTCCCGCGAAAGGAGTTGTATTTCTCCTTGGTGTCGGCCTTCAGGGGTGACAACCACAATGCCCTGAATGACTGGTCAACCGCCCGGCGAACCCCCATTTCCCCGGCGAGAGTTTTCCCTACCGCCGTCGGAGCTACCACGAGGATGTTTTTATCCTCGTAATTCTCGATGGCGTGCTTCATAGCGAGCTGCACGGGATTCAGGGTAAAATGGGTGAAGTCAGGCGGGAGCTGGTAGAGCTTTTCACTTTTAGCCATAGATTCTTCACTTCTGTATTTTTTTATGTAAGAGTGCCAATCCCACCTTGGAAAAAACGAGCGGAGAAGGTATTCTCCCCGACTTGGGGTGACATGAGCAAAGTTACGGCATATATGCTCAAAGGTCGTCCCGTTATCTTGGAAGAGCCACTTTTTCAAGCACCGTGCCTTCCACAGGTCGGTCGTTTTCTTGGCGGATTTTGGCGACATTTCGTAAGGATTTACTCGCACTCTCGAATAAAAAGGATTACTAACACTGTAGTAACATCCCCGACCAGTCCCCGACAATAACCGGCTCAGATATGTTACTCCGGTCTTAAAAACTATTAAATCTACGTTTAAATCAATTAAATCTACCGGCATCAAAAAACGCCGGGACAAACAAACGATTTGAGTTTTCATGTCAGAAATACCCCAAAAAATCAAATTGACTGGTTGTGGTCGCTCTTACGACCTGTTCCTCAAGGTTCCAACCGAGGTAACTAAAAAGTTCAACCTAACGCGTGGGATGAAGGCCATCCCGAGCGTCAAGGAGGAATCTGACTGTAACTACCTGATCTACAAATTCGACAAGGAGGAAGTCACCAATGGCAAAGCAAACAGCGAGTAAGGAGAATTCAAAGAAGACCACGAAGAAAGCACCAAAGCAGGCCAAAGGGAAGAAGAAGAAGGCCAACGGGAAGAAGAAAGGGTCGGACGCTTGGCAAGAGACGATCTTGAAGAAGGTCGTTCAGATTGGCAAGAAAGCCCCATCCCTCTCTTCCAAGCCCGAAGAAGAAGTAGTGGCGGAATTTCGAGCAATTTTGGAGCTCGAATTTGAGAAGTTCCCGAGGGAGAAGTACCCCAAGCGATCTGATAGGGTATACTGGAAACGGGCCTTCGCAAAATTCCGTAACAAGCACAAGAAACTCCTCAGGTCGCCCGCGATCTATTACTGGGGGAAAATCCTCGGTTGTAAGGAGTCACGGGACATGATGGGAAAAATGCGAGAGGAATCCCTCACCCTCGCCGACTCCAATTTGGACAAGGCCCTCCGGGACGGGGTGATCATGTTCGAGAAATATACCGACGCCGACACTGGGGAAGTCAAGAAGAAGCCCCAGTTGGACGAACACGGTCAATACATCCCCCGGGACACCCGGAAGACCTTCCCGAGGGCAAAGAACCCCGATGGGTCGCCAAAGAAGAACCCCGGGTTCGGGGAGGAGCTCAAGAGCTCGTGGACGCGTACCGTGTTCCTCGTTTCCGCTCCCGAGGACGATTCCGGGCCAGTCAGGAAGACTACCTTCGAGCTCCGGGGAACCAAGGCCATGCCGGAGATCGGGATCAAGGTTCCACGCATGGGAACAAATGTCCGCTTCCTCGCGCTCAACCGGACGCCGGAATACGACGAGGACACCCCGGAAGAGGAAATATTGTGGGTTCTACGCTCTTCGAGTCAGACCGAGTTTGAAATTCTCCCGGAAGACCAGCTCCCACCCCTTAGCCAACTATTCAAATCGGACGTCCTCAAGGGTTGGACGGCGGAACCTGACGAGTTGGAAGACTATCACGACGAAAACGCCACGAATGATGACGGTAGCGTCAATTGGGATGAATTCGTGTTGACTCGTGGGGATGTCGTTCAACTCTCCCTCGAACCAACGAAATCGGGTAACTTGTGGCTCCGGTTCGAGAAGACCACGATTGACGAGGACATCGACGAGCTGGATGATGGGTTCGGGGAACTGGACGACGAAGACATCCCAGATAGCACGACGGCTTGGATTCCCCCACATTTGAAAGAAAGTCTCGATTTCGGGGAAGATAGTTTGGTCTACATCGGGGGTCGGACTGGTCGCATGGAGGCCCGGGACGAGAATGGGAACCCGATCAAGGACGAGGATACCGACGAACCGGTCTACGATCCCGTGAATGTTAGTGCTTACGGGCTTTGGGCCGACCCTGAATTCAAGGAGCTCCCCATGACCACTGAAATGGACGGGATGGACTCTCAAGAGGTTGGGGGGGAGGAATTTGAGGCCGATGGTGATTACGAGGAATACGAGGAGACTAACGGTTCGGATGAATCCAAAGGGGAAAATGAAGAAGGCGAAGAGTGGGAAGACGAATGAGTGGTTGGGATAAAATTGGGAGTAAGGCTCCCAAGAAGAAATCCACGAGGAGGAGAAGACCCTCCAATGCCCGGAAAAGGAAATCGGGTGTTCCCGAGGCCGACAAGGAGAATTTGTCCAAGGAATTCGCTGATCTGGAAGTAGAGATAAGCGATCTGGACACCCTTGATTCTATTTTTATTGCTCCCACCCCCGAGAAGAAACGTATGAGGGGGGAGAAGACGGCTAACATCGGGAAGACCGGTCTCGGGAAGACGCGGGACGCCATGTTGTGGGGGAGAATCAACATGCCCCACATCGAGGAAGACATCAACACCCTCGACCTCCCCGGCAAGAAGCGAGATCATGCCCTCGAGACCTTCGCCGAGGCCCTCAAGCACCAACGCATATACCCCGGGAATCCCGTGATCGTGCTTGGAACTGAGGAGAGTACCGAGGAATGCGTTTACGGGGACGACCAGTGGGAGCTCTTCGCCGACTTGGTCGGGAGGAAGGAGATCCGGTTTACCGAGGTATTCAGGGAACACGATTCGGGGAAGAACGAGGGATTCCTCGATTACTTTGAATCCTTCCGGGCATTCAAGAAAGCCCTAGCCGTGGTCAAACGGGCTAACCCACAAACCGGGACGGTCGTGATCGATTGTGGGAGCGACCTCTTGGAGTGGCAACACGAAATAATTCGCCGGAAGCTCATGAAAATTCCCGAGCTCAAGAAAGAACAAGGGGTTCCACCCCGTTATTGGTTTTGGAGAAACATGGAACAAACCAAGATGCAAATGGCCCTCCGGAGAATGAAATGCAATACCGTGGTGACGTGGCGTATGGCAAAAGACAAGGACGGGGAAATTACCGACAAACCCCGTTGGCACGACGACACTAGCGGGCACAAGTCCAACAATGTCCTACACTTTACGGGGGACGATCCCGAGAATAGGTTCATGATACGAGTCAGGAAGTGCCGTCAAACTCGTAGGCTGAGGAAGAAGGTGATCTTCTTCCCAGCTCCATTCAAATTCCTCGGGATAATGATCGGGGCGTTAGACTTCCCCGACATCAAGCCAAAGAAAGGAGGATAAGTGAAAATGAGTTTTAAGATTAGTACCAACAGGTTCAAGAACTTCCTGAAGCTTAACGCCGTCTCGGGCGAGACCGCCGACGGGTCGAGCGTCAAGTATTTCGATGACTGCGTGGTAGAGGTTTCTGGCGAGAAGATCGCTTCGTTTTTGATGTATAAGACGATCTGCTACATTTCAGCTACCGCTACCGCCGAGATAACCGAGGAAGGCACGATTGCCTTCTCCCTTCCTGATATGATAGCTGCCATTTCAGACTTGGAAGGGGACAACATTACCGTGGAAAACCACGACGCTTTCCTCTTCGTGGGTGATGGCAAGGAGGGTAACAAGATCCCGAAAAAATCAGTCGATGGGATTGGCGAGTATGAGAAAGCCTGCCGTTTCCGTGGCCGGATCGCTTGGAACGACGACGGGTTTTACTTCGACGCCACACCACCCGACCAATTTGAAGACGATGACGCTGAGAGGGTGGAGCTTCCCTATGACATGTTTGTCTCCGTGGACGCCGGGGACATTGTTTCCAAGATGAAGAGGCTCCCGTTCTTCACGTCTGTTTACTACAGGCTCAAGACCGAGGACGACAAGCTCGGGTTGTCCATCCTCCACGCCAAGAAGGGAATTCCCGGCGAGAAGTTCAGGTGGATCGACCTGAAAGACCGGAACGGGGAGATCGATGTGGAATTCAAGGAGGCCCTCCAACCAGTCCTCAAGACCATCGGGAGTGGTCACATCGACTTGTACCATACCGGGAACACTAACATCCCGTCCCTGATTTACTTCGAGGGGGAGGACTACGACGCCATTTACATCGTGAGCTTCCGGGCCGAGGGAGGTGGGAGAGTCGAGGAGGAAGATGGTGAGGAGGACGACTCGGACATGGACGGGGAAATAGATGCCGCAATGGAAGAGGAAGGAGAAGAGGAGCCTCCCGCCAAGAAGAAGAAGAAGGCCGCTCCCAAGAAGAAGAAGGCCAAGAAGAAGGCCAAGAAATCTTCGAGCAAAAAGAAGAAGGGAGGAAAGGGATAGATGGGGTTCAAGAAGAACAAGTCCTCAGTAAGCAAGGAAGCAATTAACCGCCTTTCCGATTTTGCGGAACACTTGGAAGCCATGTTGGGCGATTTGAAAAAAGATCAGAAATCTAACCTCGGGGAATTTTCCCAGTTGAAGAGGCTAATCAACGAGACTCGCAAGGATGTAGGTAGGTTGGCCGACTCATTCGAGGCATTCAAACACAAGATTACTGACTGGTACAACTCGTTTTCGGACGACCATATAGCAATCAAGAGCATCCTCAAAAATATCCTCGCCCGGTCTCCCTCGGAAAATACCGTCACAAAGAAACCGGCCAAGGAGAAAGACGAACCCGAACAATCCGGGCCGGGGACATGCAAGTGGTGTGGGAAGAGGTACAAGATGTTAGAGCGGCACAAGTGTCCACAAAAACCTTAATATTTTTTTCTTTTTTAATCGAAGGTGACCAGTCGTGAAAACAAAAAAACTCTACCTGATGGCCATTGAACAAGGTTACGACCACAAGAGCGTCCTGCTATTTTGCCGGGACGATTCTGGGAAGAAGTTTGACCTGATATGTACTAATTTCGTCCCATACTTCTATGTCGAAAAGGGGGTTCCAATTCCAGATAGAAGGGAGATCGTGAGCGTCGAGGAAATCCCCTACAAGGTAAAGCATACCCTCTTCAAGGAGGAGCTCGTTAAAGTCTATTTGAATTCCACGAAGAGCGTACCACCTATCCGGGATGGTTTCCACAATAATGGTTACAAGACTTACGAGGCCGACATCCTCTACCCCCTACGATTCAAATGTGACTTGGGAATACTCGAAGGACTCCTCATACCCGTGGAAGTCCTCGAGAGGAAGCCACTGACGGCCCATGGAAGGCCTTACGAGAAAGTCAAGGGTAAATGGTGGGTGAAACCTTTCATCCCCGTGAGAAAGGAAGAGATCAGGGGGTTCTAAGCGATTATGGAGAAATGGTTGGGGGAGCAATTACTCTCGGAAGACAAGTACATCGAAATTACATACGATATGATAGTTTGGGACGAGAAGACGAGAGAATGGTGTTGTCACATTATCCAGTGTCCAAACTATGACAAGTCTTGGGCGTGTCCCCCGGCATCCCCCTACATGGAAGAGACGCTCAAGGCCTACTCCAAGTTCTGGTTAGTTGTCGCCAAACACGATTTGAGGCCTGCGGTAGAGAGGTACAAGAAGGAACACCCAGAATGGGGAGAAAGGATGCTCTACAACCCCCGGTACTACAACGGGACGATTAAGAAGAAGCTGAGGAACCTCATCTTCTCGTTCTTTTACAAACAACCCAATTTGAGGTACGGGGACGCCCTCGTGTTGTGGGGTGGTGGTTGTCGGGTGTGTAAGAACGCCAAGCACGGCGGTTGTACCTACCCCGATAACCCGTGCCGGTTCCCGGGCCGGAGACAATACGCCATGGAGTCCGTGGGCATCAATGTCCACGAGACCGCCAAGAAGGTGGGGATAGAGTTGGAATGGCCACCCCGGGCCTTTGTCCACCAGATTGGGTTAATTTGCTTGAAGGAGGAAGGAAAATAGATGACCAGACATAATGGAAAGTATTTTTGTAACCAATGTGGGGAAGTTATAGAATCAGACGACCTCGTGACCAAGGAGATCATGCATCGCTATTGTGAGTGGATAAAAACGAGGTTCCGGCAGAAAATAAAACACCGGTGTTGTAACTCGTTTATCACGTCCCACTTTCATAGTGAATGTTGGAAAAAGGCGTCTATGCGAGTTAGAAAAAAGGATGTAGGGATGCATGGATAGGTGTCCGGTTTGTGGATCAACCGATTGTGAGAGATCGGGTGACAGATATGTCGTTTGTAACAATTGCGGCTTCAAGGGGTATCGTAGTGAATTCGAGGTGGAATAATTGCAAGAGTTGTTGTTTTCAGTTCAAATTGATAATGAGACGGTCAAGAAGGTGGAATCCTACGACCTATTTTGTGGGTGTGGTGGCTCCATCCTCGGGGAACACCTTGCCGGGTGGGAGAATTTGGGCGGGATCGACATCGACCGGTCAGCAATGGAGACTATGACCTACAACTTCCCCCAAGGCCAACGGCTGAATATTTGTGGCGATGTGGGAGAGAAGTTTGACGACATCGTGGATTTCCTCAATAACGACCGGGACTTGGACGTCCTGACCGGTTCCCCGCCGTGTGGGAGCTTCTCGTCCGCGGGTAAGAGGCTTGCCACGGACAAGCGGGCCAAGTATCCCTTCCTGTTTCTCAAATTCGTGGAGGCCACCATCCCGAAGGCCTTCATCATGGAAAATGTGCCGGGGATCTTGTCGATCTGCATCGAGAGGAACGGGGAGACGATCAAGCTCTTCCCGAACCTCTTGGATGCCATAACTGGAATTGGATACAAGTACCGCGTCCTCAAGATAAATGCGGCAAATTTTGGCGTCCCACAAACACGCAAGAGAGTTTTTATCGTCGGGTTCGACTCGGGAGACCGGGAAAAACGATTTAAAATTGAACCAACCCACTCGAAGGATCGGGGAGGCCTCGGCGCGTGGATAGACTACCAACTCGAACCGTGGGTGTCAGTCCGGGATGCCATAGGGGATTTGATTGATTTGTGGTGGTACATCGAGAAACGCGGGAAGCCACCCGAGGGGGTGGAAATCCCGCCCAACTTCGAGGGAACGGAAAGCTCCCAAGAGACCATGGAGAGAAAACTCAACCACGAATTTGGAATGCAATCCCGGTACAACAAATTCGACTTGGACGCTCCCGCTTGCACCATTACTGACATGCACGGGGACGCCCCGATCATTGGTTACACGGACGCCTTGAACGATAAAGTCTACTCGATTGACTCTCCCGCTCCCTGCCAAAGGGCGGGAGTAACTGGTAAATTGACTACATCCATGGAGCTCGAGAGGAGGCCGGGGACTGACCAGCCGTCCTTCGGGCTTTCCAATGTCGTGTTGAGGAGACTGACCGTGAGGGAATGCGCGAGGCTACAATCATTCCCTGACTCGTTCGTGTTCACGGGGTCGATGAACGACTGTTACCGGCAAATTGGGAATGCCGTTCCACCCCTATTGATGAAAAAACTGGCACTGGCCGTCGGGAGGGTCGTGGCGTGAGTGAGGACATCAAGCGCAATGTAGAGGAAATGAAACGGGAACAAGCCCGCCGGGAGAAGTTGGACGAGGAAATTAATTCTTTTATAAAAGAATTGGACGAGAGCTACCAAGATTGGGAGAAAAATGCTACCGTGAAGGTCGTTGGAGGGAAGATCGATGTGGTATTGGGAGAGGTGGCCCAAGAGGACATCCTGTTACCCGAATCCGTCAGGGATGTGTTCTTGTCCAAGGCCGAGAAAATGTTTGCCTCCAAAATGGCGAAGACAATTCCTACCACCCAGAAACGCCCCGAATTCCAGTGGTTGGATTACACTGATGTAGGAAAAATCTACCCCAAGCGAGGACTCGGCATCTTGATGGGACAATTGAGTAAATTCCCCAGTAGCTCGTTACCTCGCAAGCTGGTAGAATTCAAACAATTTATGTACCGTGAATTTAACGATAATGCCCCGGGCGTCATTGGAGTATTCTACAACGACCGGATGGCCCGCCTACGCGAGTTGAGGAAATACGAACCGATCCCACGATTGGACTTCCCGGACGCTAAATTGGTGAACGAGAAGATGGAGGAAGCCTCTTTGGACTTCCTGAAGACCCGGGAGGATTTTATCTGGAAAAAAGTCACCAAGGGCTTGGAACTGGTCAATTTCGGGGGATACGCGTTTCACGAGGCCGCCGAGCGTCTCGTGGAGAGATCGAAGGCACATTTCCCCGTAGACCTGCATGTTGGACTCAAATTCCTCAAGGGGAAGAAATTGGACTTCCTCAATGTCACATACAACCCGTGGGTTGGTCAGGATAGGTTCCTGATGTTTTCCAACGACCCCGAGAGTATCCTGATCTTCGAGAAACCGTTGATCGTCAAGATGTCAGACAGGGAGACCCGATTCTCGTGGGAGCTAATACCAGTAATCACGAGACCGGGGAACGTGATTTACGGGTCGATTGACCCCGACGAGATAAGAGATAAATACTTCTGGGATGAATTGAATGAAACGATTTGACTTGAGACCAGTGTGGGCTAAATGTGGGGAATGTAACTTCTGGAAGAACCAGCAAACGAGGGTGGTGGACGGCGTACCGTTCTATCAATTCGTTTGCACAAGGAAGGATTGTGCCCACTACATGATGGAACGGACTCCTGACATGGGATGTGAATTGAATGAAACGATTTGACTTGAGGCCCGTGCCTCACCTACCGGAATCCAATCTACCTGATACATTGTACCGGTATTTCGGGGGAAAGGTGTGGCTCCGGGAGTACATCATCGGGCTGATCCCGGATACTAAACACTGGTGCGAGGGGTTCCTCGGGAGTGGGTGCGTCTCCATGGCGTTACCACCCATTCAAACCGAGATATGGAACGACATAGACCCATACCTTATAGAATTCTGGGAAAAGGTAAGGAGCGACCACGAGACGCTCGCCAGATATACCGACTTCGTGGTCTACTCCCGATACCTATTTGAGAAGTACCTCGGAGACGATCCAGACGAGTTGGACGAATTGGAGCGGGCGTGGAGGTGGTGGTATCTCCAACACTTCTCCTTCTCGGGAGACGGGCGAAATTTCATAGGAGCTCCGACGATGGGGGGCTACTATACCCAATACATGAAACACAAGGCCGAGGCCCTCCCCGTCATCTACGAGAGAATCCAGAATGTCTACTTCGAGAGTTATAATGTCCTCAACCTCATGGGACGCCTCGATGACCGGTTCGTTGTTTACTACGACCCGCCTTACTTCAAGCCCGGGGCCGCCAAGGTCTATCAGGAAATGCGTTGGAAGAAAGGGAAGAAAGAATTCGACCCCAAGGCATTCCGGGAGAAATTGGAAGAGGTAGAACACAGGTGGATTCTCTCCATAGACAATTTAGAATTTTTCAGTCACGATGACTGGTTCTATTGTCCCATCGAGCGGGTGAACCAGTTCACGAGGGTAAGGAAGCCCAAGACCACGGATACCGAGTACCTAATTACCAATTTCGACCCTAACGCGTGTGACCTGTTATTTGACAACTTCATATCAAACGATCAGGGGGACATGTCAACGTGGATGTAGAGACGCCCAACACGGGTATCAAGGTCAAGAGGACGGGAGTTACTTGCATTGGGGCGAAAGGGAGGGCCATGCAATTGCTCCTCTCGTATTTCCCCAAGCATACCGGGGTCAAGAGACGGGTGACCTTCATCGACACCTTCACGGGGTCGGGAGTGGTGGCCCTCAACTATGCCTGCAAGAACGCCATAATGAACGACAAGAACCGGCACATCTACGCGTATTTCAAGGTCTTGGCGGGCACCAAGTTTCCCGAGGGTCACCCTCGGAGGGAATTATACGAGGAATTCGAGCGAGAAATGTACGGGGTCGTGAGGTGTGAGGAATGTTTCCTTGATTACAAGGATCGGGACGACCTCGTTGGCCGGGCTATCTTGTTCTTGTTGATTTCTCGCAATAATCAGGGAGGCCGGTTCCGGTTGAAGAACGATAGTCCGTTTGACACCAAGCTCCCCTCCAACATGCCACTAAAACTCTACGAGGACTTGTTGGAGTATTTCTCTTGGGCCGATGTGAGGATCTGGGACAAGGATTTCAGGGAAATCTTTGACCGGGCCAAGACATGGCATACCTCGGATCACCACAGGTATTTCTTCTTTGTCGATCCCCCGTACGTGAGTGCTGGGAAGAATAACTACGATCTTGACTTCACGGAAGAGGACATGGTTGATCTCGCCGACTGCTTGGATAAAACGGAACACCAATGGATAATGACCAACGAGGACACTCCTTTTGTTAGAGACTTATTTGAGGCCCACCACACGCAAGAAGTCAGGTGGACATATTCGGGTACGATCTTCACGAAACAAGAGGCCCGAGGGGACGACGGGCGGTCAGAATTGTTGATCTCAAATTGGCCCTTGGAGAGGGCCGACTGGTCTGACGAAAATAAGG
>Ga0180433_10004670_pt1 | contig 19045 bp, 13 predicted proteins | sample SS_ome_8_FD_132980 | JGI IMG/M metagenome (GOLD analysis project Ga0180433, IMG submission 132980) | Hypersaline lake sediment archaeal communities from the Salton Sea, California, USA - SS_1_D_1 metaG | ecosystem: Environmental > Aquatic > Non-marine Saline and Alkaline > Hypersaline >... | reverse complement strand
GCCCGGCCTCCGATAAGAGTCGCTTTCCAACGATCTCATCGGCATGCCGGGCCGCCTCGCTTTCATCTTCCTTGCTCCCTCCCCCTACCTGCAGTACCCTGAAAACCTGCGAAAGGCCAGTTAAATGCTGAATGATAAATGCAAAATTAGCCGCCTCCGGCGGCTATCGGTCAGCCGACGCGGTTGTGGGTTATTGGGGCTGGGTCAGTGGTCATTCTTGAAGCCGATGCGGCGCAGGAACTCGTCGCTGCCGCGCCGGACCCACTCGCGCTCGAGCCGGGCACGGACGGCGTCCAGGAACGGCGGGCCGGCGGGGTCGTCCGGCCTCCTCGGGTTCACGTGATGGAAATCCGCCCGGTTCGAGACGGCCGGCCCGAAGCCCAGGCGCCCCAGGGCCAGGGGGAAGTCGAAGAACCCCTCCTCCGCCGGGTTGCGCCGCGTATTCCAGAGCCACACGTCGATCTTGCCGAAAAGCTCCCGGACCGAGCGCCGCACCCGCGGCAGGCCTCTGCCGAACGGGCCGGGACCGACGACCATGATGGCCAGGTCGGCCTCGGCCGCCCACAGGTACGCATTGCCCTCGACGAGCAGGTGCCCACCCTCGGGAACCGACCGGGCCAGGTCGGTGAGGCCGGCCGCCAGGCCGCGGGGCTCGGCCAGGAGGACCCGGGCGGAGGCGGCCCCGGCCGCCAGGAGGCGCTCGAGTTCCGCCTCGCGCCGCGTCCCGTCCGGTCGGGAGAGCAGCGCGTATCCCGGCTCGCCGAGGCGGTCGGCGTCGGCCTCGCCGATTTCGTCGGCCAGCCTGACCCGGGCCGCGTGCCAGCCCTCCAGGTGGCCGAGCAGCATCTCGGCGACGGCGGTCTTGCCGATGCCCGGCGCCACGCCCGCAATGGAGATAACGGCCACGGTCTTTGCGTCTCCGCTGGTTCCGTTTGCTGGTCGCACACAGTGTAGCAGGTCGGTGGCGAGTCGAAAAGGGGGAGGGCGGCCAGGAGTGACGGCATGTAGTGAATCAAGTAAAGACGATGCAGGATTTGTCATTCTTCGTCGCGGCTCTGCCGCGCTCGCTCAGAATGACATGGTTGTGCGCGGCGGGTGCGGAGACCCGTTGCGCGGAGAGTTGCTTGGCCCAGCATGCCGCGCGCTTACCCGAAGTATGCCACCCCGCGCCGGAAGAGGCGCATGCCGTCGCCCTCCTCCACCGCCGGCCGGCAGGTCCACTGCGGATGGTGCCACGGCAACAGGTGCCGCTCCGGGTGCGGCATGAGGCCGAAGACGCGGCCCGAGGCGTCGCAGAGGCCGGCCACGTCGCCCACCGAGCCGTTCGGGTTCCACGGGAAGCCCGCGTCCGCCTCGCCGTCCGGGCCGACGTAGCGGACGGCCACCTGGCCGGCGGCGTCCAGGGCGCCCAGCGACACGTCCTCGGCCGGGACAAACTTGCCCTCGGCGTGGGCGATGGGCATCGCCAGCACCTCGCCCTTCTCCAGGAACACGCACCGGTCCGTGTCGGCGCGGAGGCGGACCCAGCGGTCGTCGAACAGGCCACGGTCGTTCGCCGTGACGGTGGCGGCCTGGCGGAGCGACGGCCGGCCGTCCTCGCCGCCCGGCAACAGGCCGGCCTTCACCAGCACCTGGAACCCGTTGCAGATGCCGAGGACGAGGCGGTCCCGGGCGAGGAAGTCGGCCACGGCGTCGGCCAGGTGATGGACGACCTGGTTGGCCAGGATCTTGCCCGCCGAGATGTCGTCGCCGTAACTGAAGCCGCCGGGCACGGTCAGAATCTGGTAGCCGTCCAGCCGGTGCGGCTCCTCGATGAGGCGGTTGACGTGGATACGGTCGGACTCGGCCCCCGCCTGGCGCCAGGCAAAGCAGGTCTCCCGGTCGCAGTTGGTGCCGGCCGTTCGCAGGACCAGGGCTTTGACGGGCATGGGGTGACCTCACATCCCGGCACGCGCCCACGTGTGGCGCGGTGGGTCTCCGTACCCACCGCGCCCGAATCATCTGTGTCGCCAAGCGCGGCGGGTACGGAGACCCGCCGCGCTCAAACGCGCATTCCGGCACGCGCCGGGCAAGTTTACCCGCCTTGTTGGCGGGCCCGGCGGCTAAATGTCCATGATGCTACCATTTCAGCGGCGCTTGCCAGGCATTGCGCATCGCATCGCAGGCGGCGTCAATCACAGGCTTGCCGCCGACGCCCGTGACGACGAGCCGGCCGGTGTCGGTGACTTCGCCGATGCGTGCCCACGGGACGCCGGTCAGGTGCTTCTCGAAGTCGTCGGCCCGCTGGCGGTCCACCTCGATGAGGAACCGGCTGGTCGATTCGCTGAAGAGAATACGCCCGTCGTCCAGCAGGCCGGCGGCGCGCGGCACGTCTTCCAGCCGGAGGTCCAGGCCGAGGTCGGCGGCGAAGGCCATCTCGGCCGCCGCCACCGCCAGACCGCCCTCCGAGAGGTCGTGGCAGGCGCGGACGCACCCGTCCGCGATGGCGGCGTGGACGGCCGAGAAAATCTTCGGGGCCGTCTCCAGGTCCACCCGCGGCACGTCCATGCCGACGGCATCCCGCAGGGCGAACCAGTGCGACCCGCCGCATTCGTTTCGCGTCTCGCCCACCAGGTACACCGGGTTGCCGGGCGACTTCAGGTCCATCGTCACGCACCGCGACACGTCGTCGACGACGGTCATGGCGCTGATGAGCAGGGTGGGCGGGATGACGATGGTCCCCTCGCCCGTGTCGTACTCGTTGTTGAGGCTGTCCTTGCCGGAGATGAACGGCGCGCCGTAGGCCTTGGCTACGTCGTAGCAGGCCTTGCAGGCGAGGACGAGCGAGCCGAGGCGGTCGGGCTTGTCGCAGTTGCCCCAGCAGAAGTTGTCGAGGAGGGCGACGCGGTCGGGCCGGCCTCCGACGGCCACGACGTTTCGGACGGCCTCGTCGATGCCCGCCGCCGCCATCCAGTACGGGTCGACGTCGCCGTACTTCGGATTCATGCCGCAGGCGACCGCCAGGCCCTTCCGGCGGCCGAGGATGGGCGTGACGACGCACGCGTCGCCGGGGCCGTCCTCGCGGCACCCGACGAGCGGCTTGACGACCGTCTGGCCCTGGACCTCGTGGTCGTACTGGCGGACGACCCATTCCTTGGAGCAGACGTTCCAGGCGCCGAGGACGGCCAGGAGGTCGTCCGTGTAATCGTCCTGCTCGGGCAGGTCCGGTTCCTCGTGGCGCGGCGGGCGCCACTCGGCCGCGAGGTCCCGCCGCGGCACGCCGTGGTGGAGGAAGTCCATGTCCAGATCCGCCACCTGGTGCCCCTCGTAGCGGAGGACGAGGCGGCCGGTGTCGGTGAACCGGCCGATGACCGTGGCCGGCACGTCCTCGGACGCGAACAGCCGGAGCAGGTCGTCGGCGCGGTCGTGGGGCACGGCCAGGGTCATGCGTTCCTGGGCCTCGGAGATCCAGATTTCGGTGTAGGAGAGGCCCTGGTATTTCAGGGGGACCTTCTCCAGGTCGACCTCGGCGCCGAGTTCGGCGCCCATCTCGCCGACGCTGGACGAGAGGCCTCCCGCCCCGCAGTCGGTAATGGCGGAGTACAGGCCGCGGTCGCGGGCCACCAGGAGCACGTCGGTCATCTTCTTCTCGACGATGGGGTTGCCGATCTGGACGGCGTGGCTGAACTCGTCGCCGGTCGTGTGGGTCAGTTCGCCGCTGGAGAAGGTGGCGCCGTGGATGCCGTCGCGTCCCGTCCCGCCGCCGACCACGACGACGAGGTCGCCGGCCTTCTGATGCTTGAAGCACTTGTCCCGCGGCAGCAGGCCCACGTTGCCGCAGTAGACCAGCGGGTTGCCGAGGTACCGGTCGTCGAAGTAGAGGGCGCCGTTGGCGGTGGGGATGCCCATCCGGTTGCCGTAGTCGCGCACGCCGCCCACCACGCCCCGCATGATCCGCTTGGGATGCAGGACGCCGGGCGGCAGCGCCTCGGCCGGGCAGGTGGGCGGGGCGAAGCAGAAGACGTCGGTGTTCAGGATGGGCCTGGAGCCCAGGCCCGTGCCGAGCGGGTCCCGGATGACGCCGCCGATGCCCGTCGCCGCCCCGCCGTACGGTTCCAGGGCGGACGGGTGGTTGTGCGTCTCCACCTTGAAGCACACACAGGCGTCACCGTCGAACTCGACGATGCCGGCGTTGTCCTCGAAGACGGAGACGCACCAGGGGCGGTCGAGTTCGCGGGTGGCGCGGGCGATGGTGCTGGCGAGCAGATTGTCGATGGTCTCGCCTTCGAAGGTAATCCTCCCCTTGAGGGTCTTGTGGACGCAGTGCTCGGACCATGTCTGGGCCAGGGTCTCGAGTTCCACGTCCGTGGGGTCCCGGCCGAGGGCCCGGAAGTGGTTGCGGATGGCCTGCATCTCCTCCAGGTTCAGAAACAGGCCCCCTTGCCGGCTGATGGCCAGGAGACCCTCGTCGTCGGCCTCCGTGACGGGGATGTGGACCAGGCGGAACGCAAACGGGGGGGCGTCGCGGAAGACCGACCCCGAGGGGCCGTCCAGCGCCACGTCTTCGATGACCGGGTTCGCCAGGATCGCCCGGGCGACGGCCTCCAGGTCCTCCCGGGTCGGGCGGCCGGCGAAGTAGTATTTGCGGGCCGTGGCACAGCGGCGGACCGGGACGCCCATGTCCTCGGCCGCCTGGAGCGTCGACAGGGCCACCGGATCCATCACGCCGGGCTTGCGGCGGACGGTGACGGCGGGGCGGGGATCCGGCTCGGCGGGCGAACCGTCCGCCAGCACGTACCGCTCGACCACCGGGTCGGTCAAGAGGTCCGCCGCCAGGCGCTCGACCTCCCCGGCCGGGGCGTCGGTGTCCAGGGTGAACAGGCGCGACGCCTCGACGGCCTCGATGCGCGTCAGCCCCAACTGGCGGACCTCCTCCAGCACCTCGTGCCCGCGGGCGTCGTAGGCGCCGGGACGGAACCGGACCTCGATGTGCCACTCCATGGGGTCGGGCCTTTCGGGTGGCGCGGTGCGGCTTCAAGCCTGTCATTTCGACCGAGGCCCTTCAGGGCCGAGCGGAGAAATCTCGCTGTTGGGCCCAACAGCGAGATTTCCTGCGAGCCACCGGGGTACGGCGCTCGACTCCGGCCCACCTGCGGTGGGCCTGCGCTCGAAATGACAGCATCGACCTCGGTATGTCTCACTCGCCGACGATGCGGTCGCGGCGGGCCTTGGCCTCGGCCAGCAGCCGCTCGATGCCCTCGCCGTCGCGATCGGCCAGCGCGTCTTCCAGGTCCGCCAGCGTTTCCCGGAACCGCGCCAGCGCCGCCGCGACGCCGTCGGCGTTGGTCAGAAGGATGTCGCGCCACAAGGCCGGAGCGCTGGCGGCGATGCGCGTCGTGTCCGTCCAGCCGGTGCCGACGAGGCCCTCCGCCTCCGGGCTGACGGCCCGGACGAGGGCGGCGGCGGCGAGGTGCGGCAGGTGGCTGACCTCGGCGAGCAGGCGGTCGTGCTCGGCCGGCGACAGGCGGACGACCCGCATGCCGAGCGCCTCCCACGTCTCGACCACGCGGCCCAGGGCGTCGGCCGGCGTCCGGTCGGTCGGTGTGACGGCGCAGGCGGCCCCGTCGAACAGGTCCGCGTCGGCCCAGGCGATGCCGCGTTTCTCGCTGCCGGCAATCGGATGGCAGCCGACGAAGGCGCGGCCGGGCGGCACGAGCGCCTCGGCCGTCCGGACCACCTCCGCCTTCGTGCTGCCGACGTCGATGACGACGGCGCCGTCGGCCAGGTGGTCGGCGGCCCGGCGGAGCAGCGATTCGAAGAGGCCGACGGCGGTGGCCAGCACCACCAGGTCGCTGCCGCGGACGCCCTCGGCCGGGTCCAGCGTGGCGTCGTCGACGGCACCGCACGCGAGGGCGCGGTCCAGGGTGCTCCGGCGGTGACCGACGCCGACGACGTTCCGTGCCAGGCCCGCCCGCTTCAGGGCGAGGCCGAGGCTGCCGCCGATCAGGCCAGTGCCGACGATGGTGACCTGGTTCCAGGGTGTCATAGGCGAAAATCGACCGGGGTCCCGATGGCGTGACCGTGATGGATTGTACTTTAGGAGCGGCCGGGGGAAGGGTCAACAGATTTCCTCGGCCGGCCGACGTCCCTCCCCGCACAGACAGCGTGGGGCGGAGACGGCGGGCACCGTGTGGGAGGTTTTTTTCGGATTGAAGGGACTCCCGGGCCGGCCTAGAATCTAATGTCCCACCCGGCGAAGAGTCGATTCTATGGATGACCGGAAGGGCGATTCGAGTTCCGCGGCATCCCCGATGCGGGAAGCTCCATGCTGAACCATCTTCACGGGTTCCAGATTCTGCGGCGTATCGGGCAGTCGAACACGGCGGAGATCTTCCACGTGGTTCGGACCGTGGGAGAGAACCGGGGCAGCGAGTATGCCGCCAAAGTCCTCCGCGAGGCCTGCGCCCACGACCGAACCGAGCGCAAGCACCTGGAGACCGAGTACGACGTCTGCTCGGGGCTCGATCACCCGAACCTGGTCCGGGCGTACGAGGTCCGCCTTGACGCCCGGCGTCCGTTTCTGGTCATGGACCTGGTTCGCCATTCCCGGAGCCTGCGGCAGCATCTGGAGACAGGGCCGCCGCCGCTCGGGGCGGCGCTCGATTGGCTGGCCAAGGTCGCCGACGGCCTGGCGTACCTGCACGAGACCGGCTACGTCCACCTCGACGTCAAGCCGCAGAACCTCCTTGTCGGAAACGGGGGGGCGGACGTGAAGGTCATCGATTTCGCCCTGGCCGACCAGCGGGACGGATGGTTCGGCCGGCACCTGCTTCGCCGACTGCTGGAACGGCGTCGGCCCGGCACGTGGTCGTATATGGCGCCGGAGCGGATTCGGAACCGGCGGCTGACCACGGCGGCGGACATCTACGGCCTGGGCGTGACGCTCTACGAGGCGGTGACCGGCCGGCTCCCCTTCACGGCCCCGAGTCCGCAGGCGCTGATGGAACAGCATCTGTACGCCCCGATTCCGTCGCTCAGCCAGGCGGGCGTGGACGTGCCGCCCGCCGTGGACGACCTGGTCCGCGCCATGCTGGCCAAGGACCCTCTTGACCGGCCTGCCGGGATGCTGTATGTCAGTGCGAAGTTGCATGCAGCGGCCGGCGCCTGCCGCGGGGCCAGTGATGGGCACCCCGGGCCGGAATCCGGGTGAGAGGCCGTTTCCGAACCGGCGATGCGGAAGCGTCTGAGCGCCGGGGCGGCCCGCCTCCGGCGGGTAAACGTGGCCACCCGTCGGCGGGTGGCCATGGGACTTGGCTGCACCTCGGTCACGCAAGTTCCCCCGGCGGTCCGGGTACGGCATGCGGCCGGGCCAGGGCGGGCGCGGCCAGGCTCCCCTGCAGAGCGCTGACAGAACACGGACCCCGCCATGGCGCGCGTGTGCCTCGAGTTCGAGAAGCCGTTCGCGAAACTCGAAGAAGAGATTCGCGGCCTGGAGGAGGACCAGCGCGCCCGCCACGTCGACCACAGCGCGGAAATCCGGAACATCCGCAAGAACCTCGTCGCGATGATCCGGAAGACCTACGACGCCCTCTCCCCCTGGGAGATCGTCCAGGTGGCCCGCCATCCCGACCGCCCCCAGACCCGCGACTACATCCGGGCCTTCGTCAAGGATTTCCGGGAACTGCACGGCGACCGGCTGTTCCGCGACGACCGGGCGGTCGTCGGCGGCCTGGGCCGCATCGCCGGCGAGAAGGTCGTCGTCGTCGGCCACCACAAAGGTCGCGATACCCGCGAGAAGGTCGAATGTTTCTTCGGCTGCGCCCACCCGGAAGGCTACCGCAAGGCGCTGCGGCTGATGCGCCTGGCCGAGAAGTTCCGCCTGCCGGTCGTGGCCCTCATCGACACCCAGGGCGCCTATCCGGGCATCGGGGCGGAGGAGCGCGGCATCGCCGACTCCATCGCCGTCAACCTGCGCGAGATGGCCCTGCTCAAGGTCCCCATCGTCGGGACCATCATCGGCGAGGGGGCCTCGGGCGGCTACCTTGGTCTCGGCGTGGCGGACCGGCTCCTCATGCTCCAGTACGCCTATGGCAGCGTGATTACCCCCGAGGGATGCGCAGCCATTCTGTGGCGGACGGCCGAGAAGGCCCCCGAGGCCTCCGAGGCCCTTCGCCTGACCGCCGGGGACCTCAAGGCGTTCGGCGTCGTCGACGAGATCGTCCCCGAGCCGCTCGGCGCCGCCCACCGGAACCCCCGCGAGATGGCCATCACCCTCGAACGCCGCATCGGCCGGCACCTGCGGGACCTGAAGCAGTTGTCCCTCGACGACCTGCTCGGGCAGCGCTACGAGAAGGTCCGCCGCGTCGGCGTGGTGACGGAGGCGAAGGCCGGATCGACCGAGGCCGGCGGCTGACGTGCCGAGCGCCCGAGCCGCGAACGCCTGCCCCCCATAGCCTTGGCGAAAGCGGGTGAGTTCGCGGGCAGCCCGTGGTGCGGAGGGAGCCTGGCGCGGCAAGGCCCACGCCGCCTTGCGAGAGTTTCCCCGACCCGTTCGACTCGGCCCGCCTTAGGCGGGTAAACGGCGCCTCGCTCAGGGCAGGCTCTTACGGTCGGGGCTCGACAACGCGGCGCTCGAGTTGCAATCGCCGCCCCCCCGCAGGGAATAGGATATCGGTCAGAGGGAAGCCATGCGGCCGAGGGTCCGATGCATCGCCGCCTGTGGGCTGCTGGCGCTGCTGGCGCCGGCGGTCGGTCAGCCGACGGCCGCGGCCGGCGCCCCCGACTCGCGCGCCGGGTCGGAGCCTGTCCCGAGCGCAGCCGAGGGATACCCGCCGCGCGCTCGAGCCGCGAACGTCAGTTCGCGGGTATCTCCCGCCGCCTCTGAAGCGGCCAACGCCCGCCGCACGCCGGACGCCGAGGCCCAGGAGAAAGACGGTGCGCCGGCGTCCCGGCCCGGCCCCGAGACCACCCGAAAACCGCTCATCCCGATTGCCTGGCGCAAGCACCCGGCGTCGGCCAAGAACGAAGCCGCCCAGCGCGGAAAGTGCGTCCTGCTCTACTTCCGCGCCGACTGGTGCGGCCCGTGCCGGCTGATGGGCAGCGGCACCTTCACCGTCCCGCTCGTGGCCCAGTTCATCAACCGCCACTTCGTGCCCGTGAAGATCGACGATTCCGACGGCCGCAGCCAGGCCACGAAGACCTACAAAATCCGCGTGTACCCGTCGGTCCTGTTCCTGGATCCGGGCGGCGAGCCGCTGCACCTCGTGCTGGGTCCCCGCGAGCCGGAACCGTTCTACCGCATCCTGGAACAGGTGGAGGCCCTGCCCCGGCTGATGGACCGCCGGCACTCGCACCCGGACAGCCTGGAGGCGAACTTCGCGCTCGGCTACGCGCTGGCGAACCTGAATCACCTGAACCGGGCCGCCCCGTTCCTGGAAAAGGCCGCCCGACTCGACCCGGACAACGCCGAGGGCCGACGGAGCCAGGCCCGGCTTCTCCTGGCCGTCGTCCCCCTGGAGGACGGGAACTCCAAAAAGGCCCTGGCCAACCTGAAGGGCTGGCTGGAGGCGTTCCCCGACGCCCCCGAGGCCCCCGTCGCCGTCTGGTACCAGGGGACCATCCTGTACCGTGACGGCCGACTGGCCGAGGCCAAGCGGTACTTCGAGTCCCTCATCGACCGCTTTCCCAAGCATCCCAAGGCCTACGAGGCCGACAAAGCCATCGAACACATCGACGCCCGCCTGCGGGCCGAGACCCGCTCCGCCGAGGACGACGAGCAACCCAAGCCGCCCGCGAGGACGACCCGGGACCGGCCCGAACCCGAAGGCTGAGCCGCGGGGTACGGGACGCCGGGGTGGTCACTTCGATCGGCCGGCTTTTGACGGCCTGCCCCGCCCCGCGCCTTCGTCCTCCGGCCGGTGGGGACGGAAGAGCAGGCGGATCGGCACCTCGGCGAACGGCAGTTCGTTGCGCAAACGATTCTCGATAAATCGACGGTACGACTGCGTGAACAGGTCCGGGGCGTTCACGAACAGGACGATCGTGGGCGGGGCCACCGCCACCTGCGTGGCGTAGTAGACCTTCGGCAGGGTGGCCGTGGGCGAGGGCGGCTGCTTCTCGCGCATCGCTGACCGCAGCACGCGATTCAGGGCGCCCGTCGGCACCCGCGTGCGGGACTGCTTGAACAGCGCGCGGGCCAGGTCGATCGTCGCCGGCACGTTCCGCGCCTCGGTCGCCGTCGTGAACGCCAGCGGCGCGTAATCGAGGCCCGGCAGCATCTTCGTGAGGTAGTCGGCGAACTCGTCCGTGCCGGCCCGGCCTTTGGCCAGGTCCCACTTGTTGACCACCAGGACGACGGGCCGGGCCTGCTTCTCGATCTCGGCCGCCAGGTGCTTGTCCACCTGGCTGACGGGCACGGCGGCGTCGATAAGCAGCAGCACCACGTCGGCCCGGCGGATGGACTCCATTGCCCGCGAGAGGCTGTAGAATTCGATGTCGCTCGCCAGGCTCTTGCGTTTGCGGAAGCCGGCTGTGTCGATGGCGACATACGTCAGCCCGTCCTTCTCGAAGCGGATGTCCACGGCGTCGCGGGTCGTGCCGGGCGTCTCGTCCACGATGACCCGCTCGGCGCCGACCAGGGCGTTGAGGAACGTACTCTTGCCGGCATTGCGTTTGCCGACGATGGCTATCTTCATGGCGACGTCGGCGGGGGGCTCGCCGGCCTCGGCGGGCAGACGCCGGAGGATGGCCTCGAACAGGTCGCCCCGCCCCCGGCCGTGCTTGGCGCTGACGGCCAGGACCGGCTCGTAGCCGAGGGCGTGGAAGTCGGCCGCCCCGGCCGCGTGGTCGGCGTGGTCGGCCTTGTTGGCCGCGACGATGACCGGCCGGTCGGTGGGGCGGAGTCGGCGGGCGATCTGCTCGTCCAGCGGCTGCCGGCCCTCGCGGACGTCGACGACGAAGACGATGACGGCGGCCTCGGCCAGGGCGAACTCGATCTGGCCGGCCACATCCGCCGCCAGATCCGCCCCCGTCCGGAAGTCCATGCCGCCCGTGTCCACCAGTTCAAACCAGCGGTCCTCGGCCTCGACGAGCGTGGCGACGCGGTCGCGGGTGACGCCGGCGGTGGGCTCGACGATGGCGATCCGCCGGCCGGCCAGCCGGTTGAACAGGCTTGACTTGCCGACGTTCGGCCGACCCACGATGGCGACTTTGGGCAGGGGCATGGGAAAATTTCGGATTGCGGATTTCAGATTTCGGATTGGCGCGGCGGGGGCCTTGGCAGAAATGCCCCGTCACTCCCGGGCCAGGCGCGTCCAGCGGCGTTTGCCGACGCGGAGCACCGCGCCCGGGGTGACCTCGACGAACGCCTTGGGGTCCGTGGCGGGCACCTCGTCGAGCCGGACCGCCCCCTGCCGGATGAGCCGCATCGCCTCGCTGTTGCTCCCGGCGAAGCCTGCGAGCGCAATCAGCCGGGCCAGACCGATCCGGCCGTTCTCCAACTCGTCGGCGGGGACGAGTGTTTCCGGGATGGCGCTCGGCTGCTCGTGCTCGGCGAAGACGCGCCGAAAATCCTCGGCGGCGGCGTCGGCGGCCGCGTCGCCCTGGTACCGGGCCGTCACGGTCCGGGCCAGGCGCTCCTTGGCGTCGCGCGGATGCGCATCGCGGAGGACCTGGCGCACCTCGTCCATCGGCACGCGGGTCAGGAGCGTGAAATAGTTCTCCATCAGCCCGTCCGGGATGCTCATCAGTTTGCCGAACATCTCCCCCGGCGAATCGGTGACCCCCACGTAGTTGCCCTTGGACTTCGACATCTTCTCCGTGCCGTCCAGGCCCACCAGCAGCGGCATGGTGAGGACGACCTGGGCGGGCAGGCCGGCCGCCCGCTGGAGTTCCCGGCCGGCGAGGCAGTTGAACGTCTGGTCCGTGCCGCCGAGTTCCACGTCGGCCTCGACGGCGACCGAATCGTGGGCCTGCATCAGCGGATAGAGGAACTCGTGGACGCCGATGGGGTCGCCGGCCCGGTAGCGGCGCTCGAAGGAGTCGCGCTCCAGCATGCGCGCGACGGTCATGTTCGCCGCCAGGCGCAGCACGTCGGCGAAGGAGAGGTCGGCCAGCCACTCGGAGTTCCGGCGGATCTCGATACGCGCTTCCGAGAGGTCGAGCACCTTGCGGGCCTGCTCGAGGTAGGTGTGGGCGTTCGCTTCGATTTGTTCGTCCGAGAGGACCGGCCGGGTGTGGTCCACGCCCGACGGGTCGCCCACGCGGGCCGTGTAATCGCCGATGATGAGGACGGCCTTGTGCCCGAGGTCCTGAAATGTGCGCATCTTGCCCATGACGACGGTGTGGCCGAGGTGGATGTCCGGGGCCGTCGGGTCCATGCCGAGTTTGACGCGAAGCGGCCGCTCCTCATGGACGGCGGCGGCGAGTTTGTCGCGCAGGTCGTCCTCGGTGTAGATTTCGACGGCGCCGCGGCGGAGGGCGGCCAGTTGCCGCTCGGCCTCGTCGCGGACGCTCTGGGGGAAATCGTCAAACGCCATCGCCTTCGGCTCCATGGGGGAGTACGTGTGGGGCGGCCGCCGACCGCCTGTCCAAGCGGCTCACTATAGGCGAGGGAGCGGGGGGTTGAAAGGGATTTTCCAAGTGCGGAGTGCGGAACGAGCCGAAACCGGAAATCGGAAACCGTAGTGAACGGCGAACGGCAGCGCGACGGGCCGCTTCTCTACCGCACGCCCGCAAACGAGCACGACCAGTCACGCTTTTCGACCTGGATGCACTGGACGCCCGGCACGCTGGTCTTGATTACTTGTCGACCGTTGCGTACGGTGACCGTTTCTTTCTCCTTGAACTTGACCCACCAGAACGTCTCGCGCTCCGTCACGGAGGAAGGCTCCGGCCAGTAGTCGTCCGTGGGCTTCCAGAAGGCTTTGGCTGCCGCGACCACCTTCGGCACATCTTCGGCTGCCGTGCTGCCTTCTAGCAGGGAAATTGTTGTCTGCGGTTGCGTTCCGTATACATCGGGCTGGGAAGGGGGCTCGGAATTGCAGGATGCAAGCGCAAGGGCTATCAGAAAAACGGGAATCCGACGGGCCATTCTTCGGCCTCCTGGGTCGCCACGCCACTGCCGGCCGGAGGTGGATGAGCGCGGCGGGTACGGAGATTTACCCGCCGGAGGCGGACCCGCCACGCAATCACGGCTCGTGATGCTGAGGCCGGCCTACGGTTCCTCGTCCGGGGCGGACATCCGGTTGAGGATTTGCTCGAGACGGTCCATGGCCTTGCCGTAGCCGGCCCAGTCGCCCGCTTTCAGGCGCTCTTGGGCCTCGCGATACGCTTCGAGCGCCTCGGCGGCGGCGCCGGTGGGAGTTGGGCGCTCCTCGGGCGGCCCTTCCTTCGGCGGCCCTTCTTCGGGCGGGGCCTGCTCGGGCGGTTCCTCGGCCACGGTCGGGGCGGCGCCGAGGACGGCCTCGATCGCCTCGCGCAGCGTCTTCCGCATGACCACGCGGTCCTTCGTGGCGGCAATGACCCGCCGCAGCTCCGGGAACCGCGTCTGCTCGCTTTCCAGGTAGAGCGGCTCGACGTAGAGGACGGCCTCGCCGATGGGAATGACGAGCAGGTTCCCGCGGATGACGCGGCTGCCGGCCTGGTCCCACAGGGTAATCTGCTGGCTGATGGCGTCGTTCTTGTCGATGTTCGCCTCGATCTGCTGCGGGCCGAGGAAGAGCCGTTCTTTCGGGAACTTGTAGACGAGCAGCCGGCCGTAGTGCTCGCCGTCGCACCGGCCGGCCATCCAGGCGATCATGTTGTTCTTGCGGGTGGGGGTGACGGGCAGCATGAGCAGGTACTCGGGCTCGGCCTGGCCCGGCAGGCGCATGATGATGTAGTACGCCTTGACGGGCTGCGGGCGTCCGCGGTACTGCTCCATCGGCCGCTGCCAGAGGTCCTCGCGGTTGTAGAAAACCCGCGGGTCCGTCATGTGGTACGTGAAGTACTGCTCGGCCTGGACGTCGAGCAGGTCGATGGGGTACCGCACGTGCCGACGGAGCGTCTCGGGCATCTCGTCCATATCGCGGAAGAGGTCCGGGAAGATTCGCCGCGCCACCCGGACGATGGCGTCATCGGGGTCGGCCACGTAGAACCGGACCTCGCCGGTGCGGGCATCGACGGTCGCCTTGACGGCATTGCGGACGTAGTTGGTGGTGCCGCGATGCTCGCCGAACGGCACGGGCGTCGAGTACGGGAACCGCGCCGTGCGGGTGTAGGCGTCGATGATCCAGACGAGGCGGCCGTCGGCCACGACGGGGTACGGGGCTTGGTCGAACTCCAGGAAGGGCGCGATGCGGCGGACGCGCTCGGCCACCTGGCGGCGCCACAGCAGGCGGGTTTCCTCGCTGAAACTGTCGGTCAGCAGGATGTTCCAATCGCCGAAGTGGTACGCGAACAGCATCCGACGCAGGGTCGAGCCCATCGGGATGCCGACCTCTCCCTCGTACTGGGTGTAGACGTTCTCGTCGCCGACGGGGTAGTGGAACTCGTCCTGGCGGGTGCGGACGAAGACGTAATCCTCGGTCAACTCGCCGAAGTAGATGGAGGGGTCGGAGACCTCGATCGGCACGTCCGTCTTGGGCGGGATGTCGCGGATCCACAGTTCCGGCCCGCCACTCTCGGTGACGGCGTTGACGGGGCTCATGCACAGGCCGTACCCGTGCGTGTAAAGGAGGTGGCGGTTGACCCACGTCCGGCTCTGCTGCTGGAGGGCCCCGAAGTCGAGTTCGCGCACCGCAAGGCTGACCTGGCGGTAATCACCTTCTAGACGATAACGGTCGGTGTCGATCTTGGGGAAGACGTAATAGGTGCGGAGCCCCTGGATTTCGTTGTACGTGTCGCGCAGGGCCCGGTAGTCCCAGAGGCGGATGTTCTCGATGGTGCCTTCGGCCTGCTGGAGGGTGGCCCGGGTGACCTCGCCGGTGGCGGGGAACTCCTGCACCTGGACGTCCGCCAGGCCGAAGGCGAACCGCGTGGCCTCGATGTTGTTCGCGAGGTACGGGCCTTCGCGGGCAAGTTCGTTGGGCGCCACGTCGAACCGCTGCTGAACGGCAGGGTAGGCCCAGACCAGCACGACGTGGACGAGGATGAGCAGGACGACGGCGGCGCCGGCGATCTTCGGCTTCATCTTGATGCCCGCTGCGACGACCGCCACCGCCGACGCCGCGCTCAGGGCCGCCATCACCCCCATCACGCCCATCCGGATGGTGGCGTCAACGTAGCCGGCCCCGTAGAGGGCCCCGCCGGAGGAGAGGAGCAGTTCGTAGCGGTCCAGCCAGTAGCCGACGGCAACGGCCAGCAGGATCATCGCCACCAGGGCCGCCAGGTGGACGGTGGCGGCCCGGCTGATACGGGCGTACTGCCAGCCGATGGCCCCGTTCAGAAAATAGGCCGCCCCCGCCCCGATCGCGCCGAACACCGCCATCGAGATGGCGTACCCCTTCAGGCCCTGGACGATCGGCACGACGAAGACGTAGACCTGGGCGTCGTGGCCCAGGATGGGGTCGGTCCAGCCGAACGCCGCCCGGTGCAGGAACTGGAGGACGTCGAACCATCGAGCCGCGGCAGCCTGGGCGAAGCCGAACCCGACAATCACGCCGAACGCCACGCCCGCCAGCCGGACGTACTTGCGGATCTTCCAGGCCGGCAGCGTCCACTTGACGCCCTTGAGTTGGAAATGCTGGCCCGGTGAGAGTCGGCACGCCAAGGCCACGTGGCCGGCCAGCCAGCCCGCCGTCAGCGCCAGTCCGCCCGCCCACAGGAGCACCTTCGTCCAGAACTCGGTCGTGAAGACGCCGGGGTAGCCGACGGCATCGAACCAGAGGTAATCCGCCACCAGGCCCGCGACCTGGCCCAGGATGATCAGGGCCAGGATCACGGCCCCCACGCCGTACAGGATGCGCCTGTGGCGGGGCAGGATCGGACTGGAAGGTCGCTTGGTCGCCATGGTTTCACCAAGGGTATCATAAGGCAGGGGACCGGAACGCCGCAAGGGTTCCCTTTTTCCAGGGGTTTCCCCCATGCTCCGCGCCAACCGCGCTCACGTTTGGGGGAACTCCTGGCGGCCTTTCATCTTGACGCACCTCTGCCGCGGCGGTAGGTTGGCGTCGGTCCGGGCGTGGGTTCGGCCTGCCCACGCCGAGGCGCTCGGTCAGCAACGCCGTTGGACGTTTGATCTCGGCCTTTCGACTTTGAACCTTGAACCGCCGTTGGGAGACCCGCCATGGCAAACGTTGACATCGGGCTGTGCCTGGAGTTCGTCCGTCACGACGACAAATCGTTCGAGTGGGGCGTGGCCAAGGCCGCCGAACTCGGCTACGCCTACGTCGAGCCGATCGTCCACTGGGGCCGCGAACTCTTCAGCGAGGCTGGCTACTTCCACAGCGTCTCGATGCTGGACGACCCGCTGCGCATCACGCGCATCTGCGAGAAGCACGGCGTGAAGCCGTCGGGTCTGTCGGCCCACAGCCCGCTCGGCAAGCCGGAGATCAGCGTCGAGTACCTGAAGCAGGCGGTCCGCTTCGCCGCTGAGTGCGGCGCGCCCTGCGTCAACACCGACGAGGGCCCCAAGCATCCGGCCACCACCGAGGACGAGGACTTCATGCTCATGCGGTACAGCCTGCGAGAGGTCTGCGCCGTCGCCGAGCCGCGCGGCATCCTCATCGGCATCGAGCCGCACCAGCAGTACTCCAAGACGCCCGACGGCCTGGACCGCATCCAGGGCCTCGTGGACAGCCCGGCCCTCGGCATCAATTTTGATATGGGGAACAGTTACCTCGGCGGCGAGGACCCCATCGCCTGGCTCGAACGCGTCCGCGACCGCCTCGTCCACGTCCACGCCAAGGACATCTCGATGGAACAGTCCGACGCCGAGCGAGGCCAGGTGACCGGCACGCCCGTCGGGTGCGCCTGCGGCGAGGGGGTCATCGACTGGAAGGCCGTCGTCGAGGTCTGCCGCCAGGCCCCGCGCGACCTGGTCTTGAGCGTCGAGTGCGGCACGGTGGACCAGGCCGCCGCCAGCATCGAGCACCTGAAGCCGCTGGTGGAGTAACTACGAGCCGCGAGCCACGGGCCGCACGCTACGAACCACGGAGGACGGAGAATGGAACGTATCGTTGCCACGTGCCTCGTACTGACTATCTTGGCCACCTCGACCGTCACCGCGGCCGCCGAGGCGACGGCCCCCGGCGCCCCGCCCGAGGCCATCCAGCACTGGCGCAGCCTGCGGTTCGGGATGTTCATCCACTGGGGCCCGGTGTCGCTGACCGGGCACGAGATCGGCTGGTCGCGCGGCCGGCAAACACCGATCAAGGAGTACGACCGGCTCTACAAGCGATTCAACCCCACGAAGTTCGACGCCGACGCCTGGGTCCGCACCGCCAAGGCCGCCGGCATGAAGTACCTGGTCATCACCACCAAACACCACGACGGCTTCTGCCTCTGGCCGAGCGAGCAGACCGACTACGACATTGGCGAAACCCCCTTCGGGCGTGACGTCCTCAAGGAACTCTCCGCCGCCTGCCGCGCTCACGGCCTCGAGTTCGGTACGTACTACAGCGTCTGCGACTGGCACCATCCCGCCTTCCCCAGAGGCAGCCCCGGCGGCCGGACCACCAAACCCACCGCCGACCTCGACGCGTACGACACGTATCTGCGCGCCCAGGTGAAAGAACTGGTCACCAACTACGGGCCGCTGCTGGTGTTATGGTTCGACGTGCCGCAGGTCTACACTGCCGACTACGGCGTGCCCATGGTGAAGGCGCTCCGAAAACTCCAGCCGAACATCGTCATCAACAACCGCGCCTATGCCGCACGAGGCCGCCAGAGGACTGTCGGCGACTTCACGACGCCCGAACAGCGCGTCGGCGGTTTCGACCGCGACCGGCCGTGGGAAACCTGCATGACCATCTGCCGCCAGTGGGCCTGGAAACCCGACGACCGCATGAAGTCGCTCCAACAGTGCGTGCAGATTCTGCTGCACACCGTCGGGGGCGACGGGAACCTGCTCCTGAACGTCGGCCCGATGCCCGACGGCCGCATCGAACCCCGCCAGGTCCACCGCCTGGCGGAGATGGGCCGGTGGGTCAAAGCCCACGGTGAGGCCATCTATGGGACGCGCGGCGGACCGTTCATGCCCGGAAAGTGGGGCGCTTCGACCTGTAAGGGGTCACGGATTTACCTGTTCGTTATGGACTGGCCCGACGAAGGACCGCTGAAACTGCCCGCCATCGGGGCGAAGATCCCCCACGCGACATCGCTCGGCGCGGGCCAGGCCTCGGTCGAACAGTCGCCGGACGGCGTCTCCGTGACCGTGCCCGAGCCACATCGCGACCCCATCGCCACGGTTGTTGAACTGACGGTCGAGGGCAAGGCCTTCGCCATCGAGCCGGTCAAGGTCATCCATCAAAGCAATTCGCTGGCCTACGGCAAGAAGGTGACCGCTTCGAACGTCTTTCAGAAGATGGTCGCCCGGCACGGTCCGGCGATGGCCGTCGACGACGACCCCGCCACCCGGTGGGCGACCGACGCCGGCACGCACGAGGCCTGGTTGGAAGTGGACCTGAGCAAGCCGGCCTCCATCGGCCGCGTCATGGTCGACGAGGCCACACGCTTCGGCGGGAGGCGGGTCCGGAAGTTCCGCCTGGAGGCCCGGACCGACGGCGCCTGGCAGACGGTTCTGGAAGGCACCAAAATCGGCCGGAAATTCACCAAGACGTTCAAGCCCGTCACGGCCCGGCGCGTGCGACTCTCGATCCTGGAAGCCACCGACGGCCCGACCCTCTGGGAGTTTCAACTCTTCGGCAAGTAGGCCCCGGCGCGCGACTTCCCGCGCGGCGGTGCCACGGATTGCTCGCAATCCGTGTGGCCCGGACCGGCGCACGGTTTGACACGCAAACCGTGGCACCTGCGCCCGGTGCATCGGGAGATACACCGCGCGGGAAGATTAGCGTTCCAGCGCTGCTTGCTGATATGGCGTTGAAGCGTTAGCCTTCGTCGCCGGCGTCCGGCTCGTCCTGCTTGGGGC
>Ga0180433_10004669_pt1 | contig 19047 bp, 11 predicted proteins | sample SS_ome_8_FD_132980 | JGI IMG/M metagenome (GOLD analysis project Ga0180433, IMG submission 132980) | Hypersaline lake sediment archaeal communities from the Salton Sea, California, USA - SS_1_D_1 metaG | ecosystem: Environmental > Aquatic > Non-marine Saline and Alkaline > Hypersaline >... | reverse complement strand
TGTCTATCTTATAAAAACAGATGACAGCGGAGATATCCTGTGGACAAAGACGTTTGGCGGAGAGAATGTGGATAATGGTAACTGTGTTCAGCAAACCATTGACGGGGGATACATAATCTCAGGCATTACTGAGAGTTTTGGCGCAGGAAACACAGATGTTTACCTGATAAAAACAGATGACAGTGGTGATGCCCTGTGGACAAAGACCTATGGCGGAACGGATATTGATTCGAGCGCATCCGTTCAGCAAACCACTGACGGAGGATACATCATCGCAGGCCATACTGTAAGCTTTGGCGCAGGAAACAAAGATGTCTATCTGATAAAGACCAATAGCAGCGGAGATACGCTCTGGACAAAGACCTATGGCGGAATATCTGATGATTATGGAACATCCGTCCGGCAATCCTCAGACGGGGGATATATCATAACGGGTTATACCGGGATTTTAGGAGGGGAAGATGTTTACCTGATAAAAACCAATTCCCTGGGAGAAGTGAATTGTGCGAAAGAATACAATACTGCAACGGTTGTTGGCGTCCCTTCAACTGGTGAAGGTTCCGGAGGATATATTTATAATACTTCAACAATAGTAAATACACCATCAATCATTGCAAATAATACAGGAACAGTGGTTACGGAAATCACCTCAGTTCTGCCGCAGTCTATATGTATAGTGACTGTTGACAGTACAAACGGCAAAAACCTGATCGTATGGGAAAATGCTGATGACCCGGAAATAGGATCTTATAATATTTACAGGGAAAATACAATGTCTGTTTATGAGCTGATAGGTAATGTGCCCTATGACAGCTTATCCGTTTTTGTTGACACATCTGCTTTGTCCAATCCTGCAGTACATTCCAATAAATATAAAATAGCAGTTGTTGACACATGCGGTAATGAAACTATACTTAGTGATCACCACAGAACATTACACCTGGGAATATCACCTAATGTGCCGACAGGCTTTCATCTTGACTGGCAGGATCATTATGAGGGATATGCTTTCAGTACATACCGCATATACAGAGGCACAACAGTCGGCAACATGACACCGATAGATTCTGTTGCAAATACTGTGACGTCGTATGTCGATCTGACTCCTCCTCCCGGTACATTGTATTACCTGGTTACAGCAGTTAAACCGGGCGACCCCTGTGACCCTGGAAATAAAAAAGATATGTCAGGCCCTTACAGCCAGTCATTATCCAACCTGGAAGATAACAGTACGATCGGGATAATGGAAGTATTTAACGATATGACACTATCTGTCTATCCAAACCCGTTCACTGATAAGGCAACAGTAATATTTACAAATCCTGAAAATAAAAAGTATAAGCTGGTTATAACCGATATCACAGGCAAGACTGTTAAGATCATTGATAATATATATGATGAAAAGGTTGAAATTGAAAGAGGCGGATTAGTGAATGGTTTTTATATTATAGAAGTAACATGCTGTAACTGCGATTCGTCAGGAAAGCATGGTGAAAAAACATTCAGAGGCAGGATAGTTATTGAATAATTACAGACTAACCCTTATTACCTCTTATTACCAGTTTTTTCAGCCCGATCAGATCCTTTATTGCTTCTCCTTTTATCAGCCAGGAGATCGCGAAAGAGAACACAGATATAACCTCCAGGATCAGTACGTCATATCCTGTGATGTGAAAATCTATAATGAATTCGACCAGTAAAAATCCTATGGAGATCCAGATCATATATCCACTGGCCTTATATACAATATTTTTTCTTTTCTTCTCCGGTGTCTTTTCTCCTTTTGTGAACCTGAAGACAGACATCCAGCCCATGATGAACAGGAATATCCCTGCACTTAAGAGATGGATGAAATTAATTATCGAACTATCATGCCCGTACAGAGGATAATTATGTAACAGACAGGCATCACATATCTCAATGCTGTTGCTCCCTTCACATGATGTCGGAAACAGAACGACCAGCAGTGCGGCAAAACCTCCGATATGAGTGATCTGGTTATCGCTCAGTTTCTCTGACTTCTTATCTCTCTCATATCCCTTGTATGAGATAAGGAACAAACCGAAAGCAGTGATTATTGAAATGAAGAAAACAGCTGATTTACTGTAGTAATAATGACTGATAGATGCCAGGAAATCCCCATAGGATATTACAAGTATAAATGGCAACAGTATTCCGAGAATTCCGATCGCTTTCCTGATCGTATAGTAAGAATAGAGTATCGCTTTTTTATTTTCCATTTTTAATTATTATTGAATCAGTGAGACTATGATTTTAAAAGTCAAAGACGTATTGAAATCATTAAGCCGAACTGATCCCGATAGCGAAGCATATCGGGATCTCACAGGGTTATATTCCCCGCTGCTTGCAGAGGGGAGGTTCATTATATACAAAAACCCGGTCAGTATATTTTCAACGAAGATATATATTTTTTTTAATTAGAGATATTAATTGGTTCGGTTTTCCGTTTTTTGATTCCTTTGGTATTTTTACAACATATCAGATATTGTTTACCTTGTAATGATGGGTTTGATATTCGGACTAAGAAGTGGTATAGCGCCCGGTCCGCTGTTAAATATTGTGATCATGAAAAGCCTGCCATGCTTTTTGGAAGGCAAGACAGCAGGCAGGTTTCCACCTGACACAGGAAACAAGAACGGTGTCAGGTGCCTGCCTGCCGGACAGGCAGGTTTCCACCTGACACAAGAAATTATTTATTACTACTCCAGGTTAAAATTAATAGGAATGGAAAAGGCAACATTTACCTTTTTTCCGTCTTTTTCACCAGGTGTCCAGGCAGGTAACAAACTAACCACACGCAAAGCCTCGTTATCAAGCAGTTCATGTACTCCCTGCTTTAATGATACCTCTCTTACATCTCCGTTTTTGTCAATAATAAAATTAATAAATACCTTGCCGGTTATGTTTTCTTTTATCGCCTCTTTGGGATATTTAACATTATCAATGATAAATTTGAATAATGCCTGCTTGCCACCCGGAAATTCAGGCCGTATATCTACCTCGTCCCACTGTGCAACCTCTTTTTGCAATTGTAATTCTTTTTCTGTCCCTTCGGATGGATATAAGGCATTTTCCCGGACATCTTTGGATAATTGCTCCTGCAATTGTTTTTCGTACTGCTGTCTTAATTCTGCTTCTTCCTGCGAATTTGTTTTCTGGCAGGAATAGAATATAATGAGCCCTAATACCGGCAATGCTATAAGCATCTTAAGTACAGACCCTTTTGCTGATCTTGCTTTTGTTATCATGTCAAATCTCCTTTTTGTTAATGAATAATTAAAATTGTGGGTGAGGTCAGAAACCTTTGCTCCCATGGCCAGTGAAAGCATTATTCGCTGATAATTCACCCTGTCTGCTCCGCTTTGCAATACACCGTTATCTGCTATATATTCATGGATTTCTTTTAAGGAATGTTTATATAGCCATACTACCGGGTTAAACCATTGCAAAACAGAGAGTATCTCTACAATAATAAGGTCAATAGAATGACCTTGCTCCACGTGGATTTGCTCATGAGCTAAGATCTTATCAATATCTTTATTTTGAATCATTTGTTTGTTAAGAAATATGAGATTGAAAAATGAAAAGGAAACCTGCTGCCGGTCCATAAATACCAGTCTGAGACCATGTTCCCTGGAAATACCGTATTTCCTGGTGATGAGCATGAGCCTGATTACCTGGGATAAAAAACGGAGCAGGAATATCGAAGAACCGGTTAGATAAATAACCAGAAGAACCTGAAATGTGTTGAGATTGTTTTGTATGGCATACCCAACCTTGTTTTGAGTGATCATTACTTCGTCCAGTAATATCCTGAAATTGCCTTCTGTAGTTGATGAAAGAAAACTGAAATCAAAAACAGGAATTAACAGGGAAAAGAATAATGAACCTAATAGGTAATAACGGTTTAAAGAAAAAAATGTGTCCTTTTTCAGGAAGAAATAATATATCAAATATAACAGTAACAGGCTGATAAATGACTGAAATAAATATGTGATAAATGTTTCCATACGATATTATTTTATTCTTAATTATTACCTGCAAAAATTATACTACAATGACATTGCTCCGGCTGTTACAAAGCAGCTATTTCTTTTTTGAATCAATCTCTTTCTCCAGCATTTGCATTAATTCCTCCATTTCTTTTACCGACATATTTTCCTGTTTGGCAAAGAATGAAACCATTTGCTTAAATGAATCACTGAAGTATTTCTTCAGGAATCCTTTGAAATATACCCGCGTATATTCTTCTTTGCTTATTAAAGGATAATATTCATGTGTCTTACCATAAGAATTATGGCTCACAAATCCTTTTGTTTCAAGAATGCGGATAATGGTCGATACTGTATTATATGCAGGTCGGGGTTCAGGAAAATAAGGTATTACGTCTTTGACAAACCCCTTATTTATTTTCCAGAGAATCTGCATTACCTGCTCTTCTGCTTTGGTTAGTTCTTTCATTTTATTCCTGATTTATTTTTTGCACAACTAATTTTTTAGTTAATGTGTTTCTGAAAAAATCGCATCACTGCGATCAGTTTTTTCAATTATACGACAAATATACAACTAAGGTTTTAGTTTTGCAACTATTTTTTTAGTTATTTATGGATGCCGATACTAACAGTTGATTTCAGCGCTGATGTTAAGGGCATGAATATTAGGGTTTTAGATGTGGCGTGTTAGTCCGAAACCCTTTCCAGATTTTTTTTAAAAATATCTGTAAACACATGTTTTTGTTCTACCCCTAATTCCCATGCTTTTTTGTAATTTCCCTTTGCCAGATCATTTTGTTTATTTGATTCATAAGCTTCACCAAGACTGTCATAAACATTTGGAGAGTCAGGAAAACGCTTTGTATTCTCAGTAAACACTTCAATTGCTTTTTCTGTCTTTCCTGCTCTTAAATAATTATATCCGAGCAGATTGATAACATGTTCAGGGGTAGTTATTTCTATATTGTATTTTTCCGAGATCTTTTTGTAATGCTCATCAATAGCGGAGATACCTGCGGAAAATATTTCTTTATCCAGTACCCAGTCGGAGAATATAAACCTGAGACCATTGAATACGCCTAAATATGGAGTTGTTATATGGTTCTCACCCTCCATTTTTTCGTATTTCAAGCTTATTGCATCTCCTGATCTTTCATTGACAAGAGTTGAAAATTCACCCATGACCTTAAAATAACCGGGCTCATCACCAACAGTCATATAAAAGGCTTTGGTTCCTGAATATCCTTTCTTTAATTTCTTTTTTGCCTCATCGATCAGGTAGTTGTCAGAGATCTGAAGATATGGGCTGACAGCAATATATGCATCAAAAACATCAGGGTATTCAAGTAATGAATAAACTGCAAATGTCCCCCCAAGTGAATGCCCCATCAGAATATCAAAACCTGATGTTTTATAGTTTTTATCAATATATGGCTTAAGCTCTTTTTTCAGGAAATTATGAAATTTCTCTCCGCCACCACTGGTCGGCATAGCTTCATTGTGAAGGGATGTGAAATCACGGTTCCTGTCAACATTGGTTACAGCAACAACAATTATCCCGGGAGCTATGCCTTGCATTGATAAATAACTGCATGCCCCGGAAGCCTGAATGAAATGTGTGTTGCCGTCAAGTACATAGAGTACAGGGAAATTGCTTTTAGAGTCTGAATGATCAGCAGGCAATGATACCAGTACTGTTCTTTCCTCGTTCAGTATCTCCGATTTTATCAGTAATTTTTCACTGCCAATAATGTTATTTGTTTTTGTCTGTGAAGACAAATTACCTGAAAAGGAACACACTATCAGGTTAATTAAGATGATCATTGTTCCGTATTTTATAAAAGATCTCATAATTTTTATTTTTTAATGAATAAAAAGTGAAATGCTTGTTTTGTAATTATTAAGGTTAAGTTTACGGAATAATAATCTGATATAAAATTCATATATACCCACCCGGGTAACATCTATACGAACATACATGATAAGCATTTAAACCCGTTAGATAGATTTATAATATACTTTTCTCTATGATCTTTGCCTTTTCGTGGGGGAATTTGAGAACAAAGAAATCAGAATATTGTTATATTAATATTTATAATTACTTATTATAAGGACAAGTTTTTTATTATTTTTATGATCATGGCAAAATCAAAATGGAATATCAATAATATTCCTGATCAAAGAGGCCGTCTGGTAGTAATAACCGGAGCAACAAGCGGCCTGGGAAAAGAAGCTGCCCGTGTATTAGCAGGTAAAAATGCAACTGTGATTATGGCAGTCCGCAATGTTAAGAAAGGTGAAGATGTGGCTTTTGATATTCGCGAGGAGTTTTCCGGTTCCATAGTAATGGTCAGGAAGCTGGATCTGACAAGTTTATCAGGCATTAAGAATTTTGCTGATGATATAATTGAAGATTTTGATCGTCTGGATATCCTTATTAATAATGCGGGTATCATGATGTGCCCTTATTCAAAAACGCAGGATGGATTTGATATCCAGATGGGGACCAATCACTTTGGGCATTTTGCTCTTACAGGACACCTGATGCCGTTATTGAAGAAGACAAAGGGCTCGTGTGTTGTTGCTACATCAAGTGTGGGACACAGGATTGGAAATATTGATTTTTCCGACCTGAACTGGGAAAAACGCAAATACAAAACTGCACAGGCTTACGGAGACAGTAAGCTGGCAAATCTTTATTTTACTTATGAACTGGCACGCAGATATAAGGATGAGCCGGATGCACCAAAAGTAACAGCTGCCCATCCGGGCTGGACCCGCACTGACCTGCAACGACATTCCGGCCCTTTGAGATTTATGAATATTTTCTTTTCACAAAACCCGGAAAAGGGTGTATTGCCAACATTAAGAGCAGCTATTGATCCTGATGCGAAATCAGGAGATTATTACGGACCCTCAGGGATTTTTGAAATGCAGGGATATCCCGCAAAGGTGAAATCCAATAAACGCTCTTATGATCTGCTGTCAGCACGCAAATTATGGGAGCTGTCTGAGAAAATGACAGGAGTTGAATATTTTTGAACTTATTTAAAAAAAGCGTATATTAGTTCTGAAAATGATCAATATTGGTAGAATAATTACTTAAAATCGGCAGAAATGAAAGATAGAATATGTTTTTTATTAATGACAATTGCTGTTGTTATTACATTTACTTCATGTGGTAAGGATCCTGAAGTACCTGACCCGGGCAGTTTTGTTTTGACAGAGCTGAAAGACTATAATTCAGATGGCACAAATATATATCCTGATATTGAGCAGGGCAGATCAGGATTCGATCTGGGTGACCTTAAAGCCAGCAAAGAATTCCTTTTTCTTTTAACTAATGGAGGTAGCGAACCAATATTTGAAATTCAGCTTGAAACTGACAACAATGATTTTGTTTTATCTCCGGATCAAATAGAATACCTGTCTATAGATCCTACCTATGGAAATGAAGAAACTACAGGTTTAATTCCCTTACTTACATTAGGAATAGTTCATGGGACACAGCTTAATGGAGTCGGTTATACTGATCTGTTAAGCATGGGGGGTAATTCAGCTAACATGACAATTAGCGGTAAAACATATTATGGTGGCGATATAATTGATATTAGCAGTACATATAGTGTTGAAATATTCGCTAAAATTATGGATATTAAAATATATTGCAATGGGAATGAACTTGATCTGACTGATACGGATGGTTCTACTTCATCAAATTTAGGAGGATTGGGATTTATTAGATATTATCATACAAATTCAGATCAGATCGAAATTGAAAATACCGGCAATACGGAGATAAAAATTTATTATGGATATGAGGATAACTTAAGCAATAGCCTGACCCTGTTACCCGGAGAAAGCGGGAATGCTACATTAGTTTTTGGTGAGACTATATATTTTATGTTTGATAGCGATGGGACTATTACAGATGATCAAAGGTTGCAATTAGGAAATGACGGGAATGCATATCTTTGTATCAGATATAGTTAATTTGAAAATGAATTATACCCGGTTTATATTTATAATATTTATCCTTTCTTTTCTTATTCCTATCAATAGTTATTCACAATCATGCGGTAAAATATTTGATCAGGAGATCCGGCGCGACCTTCCGTCATCATTTAACTGGTGTGAAGCTGTTTCATGCCCGCCGGTCAAAAACCAGGGAGCATGGGGCCCAAGCGCTATATTTACCTGTACTGATGTATTTGAGATCGTTATCCTGATCAATGACAGTATTACAACGGATATATCCGAAGAATACCTTTATTCCTGTGTCTGTGATTCCGGTGAGTCATGTTATTTTACAACAATATTCGAATATTTTGCCAGGATATTCGGGTATTTCAAAACTGATGGCGTGGTATATGACGAAGACTACCCTGCATACTGCAGCTGTTCGGATACATGCCCTTATAATGAACAAATACAGGACTATGACTCAATAGAATATAATACTGAAATAATAAAACAGATCATTTATAATTATGGCCCGGTTGCTTCTGCTGTTTATGCAGGTGAATTCTATTATTACACAGGCGGTATTTTTACTAATGACAGTCCTTCCGAACCAAATCATGCAGTGGTGATCACAGGATGGAATGATGCTGATTCATGCTGGATCATCAGGAATCACTGGGGCACTGACTGGGGTGAGAACGGATATATGCGTATAAGGTATGACGTATCATCTATTGGAAAGGAGGCTGCTTTTATAGATTATAAAGGAATAATTAATAATATCAGCACACCTTTTACTGAACGGAGTATAAAACTATACCCAAATCCGAACAATGGAGATTTTACTTTGGAATTTACCACACCTGTAAAAGAAGCTCTTATCAGGATCTTTAATTCTAATGGCCAGATCGTTAAAATAGAAAAACTTACGGGCCTGTCCGGAGATGTCATAACCAATGTTGGTATCATTGGCTGTTCATACGGATTGTATAATGTGCAGGTTATAGCCGGGGATTTGATCATGAATAAGAATTTTGTGGTGGAGTGATATAAAATTTAAAAATATTATATTTAATGTCTCTCAGAATAAATACAGTACAATGAGCAATGTCTTAAAAATTTCAATTACAGGATTACTGGTCATTATAACGGTAATTACCGGTATATGGATCGCTGAAACAGGAGAACCTTATAACACTGCTGTCTTTACTGCCCATAAGCTGGCTGCCCTCGCCGCATTGATATTTGCTGCTATAATTATAATCGGGTTTATTAGAAAGACAGGAGCTTCATCTGTTGTATATGTTTTTGCAATAGCTACCGGTATATTCTATCTGGCAGCTATCACATCAGGAGGATTACTGAGCATTGAAAAGACTCTGGAAGATATCTTAGAGATTACACATAAGATCAGCTCAATAGCATCAATAACAGGTTTGGCTGTGGTTTTTTATCTTTTGCTGACCGGGAAATTTATCAGGAAATAATATTATCCGGCATACATTTTGATTTTTACATTTTAATAAGTTTTCTGCAAACGACACTGCCATTAATAACAGCTTTTACCCAATATATGCCTCCTGAAAGGTCTTTTATGTCGTATGTTAAAGTATGATTCCCGGGAGTTGCCCTGCCTGTGGTTATCTGTTTTATCCTGTGCCCGGATATATTGTATAATGAGATATCAATATCAGTACATCCCGGTATGACGTAATATGAAATGGTAATTATTCCGCCTCCAGGATTGGGTGCTATTTGCAGCTCCGGAGCAGGCCCGGCAGCTTCTTCGTTTATGCCTGTAGGAATTATTGAGAATATTTCGCTGATTACGAACAATTGCGGTTCTGTTTTATTTATCAGTTTCAGAAAGCATTCATCAGATACAGTATTAGGCACTGACCAGGTGAATGATGAGTCGCTGGCACTAACACCGGTAGTGACAGTCCCCCAGCTCAGCCCGTTATCATAAGAATACTCTATTTCCAGGTTATTGATATACCTGCCTGACCAGGAAATATCATATTCGCTTTCAGCAGTAATACTCTCTTCGAATGTTGGTGACAATACTTTAAGAGTGCATACCTTAAACGGGATGTATGGTTCATCGAAAGATCCCGGATTGCCTGATGCAAATACACGCAGGCTGTATTTTAGGGATGGTATTTCCGGGATGATCCATGAATAGTCTCCGTCAGCAGCATTGATATTATCAACGATATCTGTCCATTCACCATCAACTTCGGTCTGGTATTTAAATCCCACCTCGGGTATCATCTGACTTGTCCATGTTACGTCAACAGTGTCACCTCCCAGCAAGAACTCACCGCCGTTTGGATAGGTAAGCTCCAGGTCGCAGAGTGAGAAAGTCCCGGTACAGGTATCTGAAAGAGTTGAATCTGTTGCGTCATATATCCTTATAAGACACTCAGTATTCATATCTCCCGGTGTTTCCCATGTAAAAGACTGCACATTGGATGATATTGAGTCGGCAATGGTAGTCCAGGTATTGCCGTTATCCCCGGAAAATTCGATAGTAACATCTGCAACGAAAGTGCTGCTCCAGATTATCTCATGGTCATGGTTCACCAGCCACAGATCACCTTCCGAAGGTGCCGTCAGTGCCAGAGTCTTTGTTCCCGGAGTGATAACACGGATACTGTCTATCACCACATCCACAAGAGGTTTGTCATTGGCATCTGTCTCCACCTCACTGATGGCAAAAACAACATCCATGCCGTCTATGATCTTGCCGAAAACTGCATGCACATTATTAAGCCATGTAGTTGGTACAACAGTAATAAAATACTGTGACCCGTTTGTGTTCGGACCACTGTTTGCCATAGACAAAATGCCCGGTTCGTTATGGTTCAGAAGATCATGGAACTCATCATCAAAAGTATATCCCGGCCCGCCGGTGCCATCACCGTTAGGACATCCGTCCTGGTTCATAAAGTCTGCGATCACCCGGTGAAAGATAAGTCCGTCGTAAAATCCTGCATTGGTCAGGTCAATGAAATTTTGTGCCGTAACAGGTACAAGATCCTCGCGTAACTGAGCATTGAAATTCCCCATTGAAGTGTACCACTGTACCATGGTCTGTGATAATATATCAGTTGATATACAAGTGATCAGAACAAAGATCACAGGAAAAAAAAGTTTTCGTATCATAAGCTAAGGGATTATTGTTTTTTATTTTATTTATACAAAGGTACTAAAAAGATGCAACCGGCAGAGATCATGTTGCGCTGTATTATCCTTTTTCGTATTTTTGAATCCCTAAAACATTTTTGCCCCATGTAAAACGATTTATCAAAACTTTTTTATTATGAACTTATTCTATTTTATCCGTAACATGATCATTGTAACAGTGATCAGCATTGCCTTCACAGGACTGGCTAAAACACAGCTGGTCGGCACATATACTATCGGCGGAACAACACCTGACTATGCAAATATCTCAGCTGCTGTTGCTGACCTGGTAGCTGTCGGCATTGACGGACATGTGATATTTGATATCCGCGACGGAGTATATAATGAGCAGGCCTCGATCTCTGCTTTCACAGGAGCATCTGCGGACCACACGGTTACCTTCCGGTCGGAAAGCGACGACAGTACACTGGTGATCTGGACATTCACACCATCATCAGGAGCAAACTATACATGCCGGTTCAATGGCTGTGACTATGTGAGACTGGAAAAGATCACTGTGCAGGCTGTCGGTGCAAGCTATGCTACGGCACTGCGCATACAGGGTGGTTCATGCTACAACATAATAAGTAATTGTGTTCTGGAAGGAGCAACAACAACAAGTACAAGCACAAATCTTGGCGTGATATATGAAGGCTCAGGCACCAATACGGATAACGAATTTACAGATAACATTATACGGTACGGATCATACGGTATCTATTATGACGGCGGCACAGGGATTGTCATTCAGGATAACCAGCTCTCTGACCAGTATTACCGTGCCCTTCACCTGGATATGACAGATGCTGTTCAGGTATTGCGGAACAATATCTCCGGCAATACGACAAATACCAGCTACGAAGCTGTACACATGGAATACTGCGATGGTGCAATAGAAGTACTGAAGAACAGAATCGATGTAAATTACGGATATTATGGCATCAACCTGTATTACTGTTACGGCACAAGCGGGAACCGCGGCCTTACAGCAAACAATTTTATACATATCGGCGGAGCTACGGCAACCGGTTACGGGATATATTGCTATTATGACCAGTATCAAAATTTCTATTATAACAGTGTAAATGTCACCCGCCCGGGAACCAATGCACGGTGTTTCTACCAAAGCGGCTCGTCAGGATGCTCATACCTGCAGCTGCAGAATAATATGTTTGTTAATCAGGGCAACGGGTATGCCATATATATATCACAAACATCATGTGTAAATTATTCCGACTATAATAACCTTTACTCAACAAACCTAACCGGGTACTGGAACGGAAACTGTACTACCCTCGCCGACTGGCAGAATGCCAGTCTGAAAGATCCCAACTCTGTATCTATTGCACCTGAATTCGTAAGCAATGCAGACCTGCACGTACAGGCATACCTGCTGGATAACCTGGGGTATGGAGTAGCTGAGGTCGGTGATGATATCGACGGCGAAGCCCGCCATCTTACAACACCTGACATGGGTGCCGACGAATGGAGTACACCGGCCACTGATGCGGGAGTTACTTCTATTGATGAAGATCTGACATATTGTATTGATAACGATGAAGTATATGTTTATATAACAAATTTCGGCGGCGATGTTCTTACACAGGTTACTATCGAATGGGAAGTTAACAGCGTGGCTCAAACACCCTATGTCTGGACAGGCAGCCTGAACCAGGGTGATTCCGAAGGACCATTCTCTATAGGGAACTTTGACTTTTCCCTTGGCACCCAGTACGATGTAAGCGCCTGGACAACATTGCCTAACGGGAGTTCTGAAGGGTTCACACATAATGATCAGAGCGACGTGACAGATAAATACCAGGCCATGTCAGGTATATATACTATAGGAGGAACGAATCCCGACTATACGAATTTCAATGAAGCAATAACTGACCTGGTGAACGGCGGTGTATGCGAGGCAGTAATATTTGACGTACGCGACGGTGTGTATAATGAGCAGGCATCAATAGGGGCTGTGGCTGGCGTCTCAGCAGACAACACAGTCACTTTCCGGTCGGAAAGCGGAGACAGCACAGCCGTTACATGGACATTCACACCATCATCAGGAGCAAACTATACATGCCAGTTCAACGGATGTGATCATGTACATCTTGAAAAAATGACCATGCGCGCAGTAGGAGCCAGCTATGCTACAGTACTGAGGATCCAGAACAGCTCCCAGGATAATGTTATCAGTAACTGTATTATCGAGGGGGCACCTACTACTTCCTCCAGCACCAATCTGGCAACCATCTATGAAGGCAGCGGCACCAATATAAATAATATATTCAGCAATAATATTATCCTTGACGGATGTTATGGCATATATTACGACGGTGGCACTGGAATTATCATTCAGGATAATCATCTTTCGGACCAGTATTACCGTGCCCTGCACCTGGATATGACAGATGCTGTTCAGGTATTGCGGAACAATATCTCCAGCAATACGACAAATACCAGCTACGAAGCTGTTCACATGGAATACTGCGACGGAGCAATAGAAGTACTGAAGAACAGGATCGATGTAAATTACGGATATTATGGCATCAACCTGTATTACTGCTATGGCACAAGCGGGAGCCGCGGTCTTACAGCAAACAATTTTATCCATATCGGCGGAGCCACGGCAACCGGGTATGGTATATATTGCTATTATGACCAGTACCAGAATTTCTATTATAACAGTGTAAATGTCACCCGCCCGGGAACCAATGCAAGATGCTTTTACCAGGGCGGCTCGTCAGGATGCTCCAACCTGCAGCTGCAGAATAATATGCTTGTTAATCACGGTAGCGGGTATGCCATATATATATCACAGACATCAGGTGTTAACTATTCCGATTATAATAACATTTACTCTGCTAATTATACAGGATACTGGAATGGCAACTGTGTTACACTGGCCGACTGGCAGGATGCCAGCCTGAAAGACCCTAACTCTGTATCTATCGAGCCTGAGTTCGTAAGCAATGCCGACCTGCACGTGCAGGCATACCTGCTGGATAACCTGGGATACGGAATAGCAGAGGTTACGGATGATATTGATTCTGAGGAGCGTCACCTTACCACACCTGATATGGGAGCCGACGAATGGACAACACCGGTGGCAGATGCAGGCGTAACCTCCATTGATGAGGATCTTACATTCTGTATAGATAATGACTCGGTATATGTTACAATAAAGAGCTATGGTACGGACAACCTGACACAGGTAACCATTGAGTGGGAAGTAAACAGTTCAGCACAGACTCCATATAACTGGACAGGCAACCTGGCACAGGGAGAATCAGAAGGTCCTTTCAGTATAGGGTATTATGATTTTTCTCTTGGAATCCAGTATGATGTAAGCGCCTGGACAACACTGCCTAACGGGAGTACGGAAGGATTTACACATAACGATCAGAGTGATGTTTTAGATAAATACCAGGCCATGTCAGGTATATATACCATCGGCGGAACAGATCCGGACTATGCGAATTTTAATGAAGCAATAACAGACCTGGTGAACGGCGGTGTATGCGAACCTGTTATCTTTGACATACGTGACGGACAGTATAACGAACAGGCATCAATAGGCGAAATCGCCGGGGTGTCTGACGAAAATACCGTTACCTTCAGGTCGGAAAGCGGCGACAGCACGGCAGTGACCTGGATTTTTACTCCCACATCCGGAGACAACTATACATGCATGTTCGACGGATGTGACTATGTCATTTTTGAAAGGATCACACTGCGCGCAGTAGGAGCAGCATATGCAACTGCACTCAGGATACAGAATTCTTCACAGCATATCACCATACAGAATTGTATCCTTGAAGGTGCCGCAACCACTACCAGTTCAACAAATCTTGCCGTGATATATGAAGGTTCAGGAAATAATCATTACCATACATACACAAATAATCTTATTATAAACGGATGTTATGGCATGTATTATGACGGCGGAGTCGGCCTTGTGATTGAAAGCAATGAAATACGTGACCAGTATTACCAGTCAGTTCACCTTGACATGAACGACGGTGTACATGTGCTGAAGAATGATATAAGCAGTAATACCGATAATACCGACTATCAGGCACTGCACATGGAATATTGCGATGGCAACATACAGGTGCTGAAAAACCGTATTAATATTGAAACCGGTTACTACGGACTATACCTGTATTACTGCTATGGGAACAGCAGTGATCACGGACTGATAGCTAACAATTTCATTCATGTGGGTGGGGCAAATAACGGGCATGGTGTTTATTGTTATTATGTCCAGTACCAGGATTTTTACTATAACAGTATCAATATGACACGGACATATTCATTAGCACGTCCTTTCTCACAGACCGGGTCATCCGGCAGTACAAATATCGTATTACGAAATAATATGTTTGTTAACCAGGGTGGCGGCTATGCGTTGTACATTACCCAGACATCAAGCATTAACTGGTCTGATTATAACAATTTCTTTACAACAGGAGCAAGCCTCGGATACTGGAACGGTGCATGCAGCGATCTTACAGCATGGCAGAATGCCAGCCTTAAAGATCCCAATTCCGTTTCCATTGATCCTGAATTTGTGAGCAACACCGATCTCCATGTACAGGCATACATGCTCGATAACCTGGGTTACGGTGTTGCAGAAGTGACTGATGATATTGACGACGAGGAACGTCATCTGACAACCCCTGACATGGGAGCCGACGAATGGACAACTCCGGTGGCAGATGCAGGCGTAACGTCCATTAATGAGGACATTACCTTTTGTATAGATAATGACTCGGTATATGTTATAATAAAAAGCTATGGTACAGATAACCTTAGCCAGGTAACCATTGAGTGGGAAGTGAACAGTGCAGCACAGATCCCTTTTAACTGGACAGGCAACCTGGCACAGGGTGAATCCGAAGGGCCATTCAGCATAGGGTATTATGATTTTAATCTGGCTGTTCAGTATGACGTCAGGGCATGGACATCTGATCCTAACGGCATACCCGAAGGGTTCAATCACAATGATACTTCAGAGGTCCTGAATAAATATCAGGCTATGTCCGGAACATATACTATCGGCGGCATAGACCCTGATTATGCAAATATCGGCTCTGCAGTGACAGACCTTGTTAACGGAGGGATCTGCAGCCCTGTGGTTTTTGAGATCAGGGACGGACTGTACAACGAGCAGGCAGCAATAAGCTCCATAGCAGGAGTATCTGAGGACAATACTGTCACTTTCCGGTCGGAAAGCGGCGACAGCACCCTGGTGGTCTGGACATGGACGCCCACGTCAGGAGCTAATTACACATGCCTGCTTAACAGCTGCGATTATGTGCGTATAGAAAATATTACTCTCCGTGCCGTGGGAGCAGCCTATGCTATTGCACTTAAATTCCAGGGTGGTGCAAATAACAATATTATCCGGAACTGTATCCTCGAAGGCGGGAATACAACTAGCACAAGCACCAATCTGGCAGTTATATATGTAAACAGCGGCACTAACAGCAACAATACCATCACTAACAACCGGATCTATGACGGTAGTTATGGTATATATTATTATCACGGGACAGGTAATATCTTTGAGCACAATTATATCAGCGATCAGTATTACCGGTCAGTACATCTTTATTCTACAGACGGTGTAAGGGTGGAAGGTAACGAGATAAGCAGCAATACATCAAATTCATCATATGATGCTGTACGTTTGGAATATTGTGACGGAGGGATACAGATACTGAAAAACAGGATATCCCTGGGGAACGGCAGCTATGCACTCTATTTGTACTATTGTTACGGAACTTCCGGTAACAGGGGACTGATAGCCAATAATTTCATTCATGTGGGCGGCGGAGGCAACGGCTATGGAATAGGCTGCTATTATGCACAGTATCAGAATATCTATTACAACAGTGTTAATGTCACCTTGCCGGGCACAGGCGGACGTGGATTATACCAGGCAGGTTCTTCGGGCAGTACAAATCTGCAGCTTCAGAATAATATCTTTTCAAATACGGGCGGCGGATATGCAATATATGTGACGCAGACATCATCTGTTAATTATACTGATTATAATGATCTGTACGCCACAGGCACCAACCTGGGCTACTGGAACGGCAACCAGACAACACTTGCCGCATGGCAGGGCGCAAGCCTGATGGATGCCAACTCAGTATCTGTTGATCCTGAATTTGTCAGTGATACAGACCTTCATGTGTGTAATCCGTCTCTGAACGGCGAAGGCTATCCTGTTGCTGCAGTAACTGATGATATTGACGGTGCTCCGCGTGCCAATCCCTTTCCGGATATAGGAGCAGACGAGTTTGATGAGACCATATCCCTGGAATGGCCGGATGACACTACTGCATGCGGCAGCATAATTCTTGATGCAGGCAACCCGGGTGCTTCATATACATGGTCAACAGGAGCCACAGGACAGAGCATTACAGTATTCGCTTCAGGTGAATACTGGGTTACCATGTCAAATGCGTGCGGAACAGCAGGAGACACAATAAATGTTACTATTCTTGAAGAAATTGTTGTTGACCTTGGTAATGACACAACAGTCTGTGATGTTACTGAGTTGACACTTGATGCCGGCAATCCCGGCGCTGACTTTGACTGGTCAACAGGAGAATCATCACAGACAATAACAGTAACTGCAGACGGTACATACTGGGTTGAAGTAACGGATGCCAACTGCTCAGGCGGTGATACTATAATAGTTAATTTCGGCACCTCTCCTTCCTCATCGTTTACAGCGGAGTCCCCGGTTTGTGAAGGCGATACTGCGACAATCGAATATACAGGCAGTGCAGGTGCAGGAGCTGCGTATTCATGGGATTTTGACGGTGGCACCATAATAAGCGGAACAGGACAGGGGCCTTATGAAATATCCTGGATAGCAGGAGGTACGAAAATAGTATCCCTTACAGTTACTGAGGACGGATGTACATCTGATGAGACAACTTCACAGGTCATAGTTAATACGTTGCCCACATCAACCTTTACAGCAGAATCCCCTCTCTGCCCGGGCGACACATCAGAGATTACATATACAGGTAGTGCAGATGCAGGAGCATCATATACCTGGGGCTTTGACGGAGGTGTTATCCTGTCAGGATCAGGACAGGGACCGTACATGGTAATATGGGATACTGAAGGAGATAAGACTATATCGCTTACTGTTGAAGAGGGCGGCTGCACATCAGCTACCACAGAAAACACGGTGACAGTGAATCCTGCTCCTGATGTGCCTGTTATCGATCAGGCAGGGAATGTGCTGATGTCCAGCTCATCAACAGGCAACCAGTGGTACCTGAATGGCGTACCTGTTGACGGTGCAACATCCCAGTTCTATACTGCCCAGGAATCAGGATTTTACCAGGTCGAAGTGACAAATATTTACGGATGTACTGCCATATCCGATCCTTTGAATGTGATCATCACCGGTATTGCTGATAATGAATATCAGGATCAGGTAAAGATATATCCTAACCCGGCAAACAGATTATTATATCTTGACATGCAGGGTGTAAGCACTGAAAATATGACCGTCGGCATATTTGATATGGTGGGGCGGGTATTGTATATTAAAGAGTACACAAATGTCCGTGCAGGTGATATTTATCCTTTTGACATATCGGAATATGTCGAGGGCATATACCTGATAAATGTAATACTCGAAGAGAACACGATATCAGAGGTTATTATCAAATCTAACTAATACAGGATATTATCCGGCCCCGGCATGACCGGGACCGGATCCCTTTCTGCTCACTCCATATATAATTTTCAAAAACCATTCTCCACCCCCCTCCCCCCCCCCCCCCCTAACCCCCTAACCCCATACCCCCCAACCCCCCCACCCCCATCCCCCCCTCCCCCCCCCCCC
>Ga0180433_10004668_pt1 | contig 19048 bp, 9 predicted proteins | sample SS_ome_8_FD_132980 | JGI IMG/M metagenome (GOLD analysis project Ga0180433, IMG submission 132980) | Hypersaline lake sediment archaeal communities from the Salton Sea, California, USA - SS_1_D_1 metaG | ecosystem: Environmental > Aquatic > Non-marine Saline and Alkaline > Hypersaline > Sediment... | reverse complement strand
GTCGCGTTTGAGATTCGTATCACTGTCTACGTATTCACGTTCGTAATCGTCATTGATTCCACGTAGAATTCCCACAAGATCCGGAGATCGGAACATATCGAGACTACGTCTGAACAGCTCCGGTTTCATCATCATAAAACCATGATTCCTATAGAAATCCATCGACAGGCGCCACTGGACATTATAAAGGGACGGTAATCCTTCGAGCCGTGGGCCGAGAATCTCGGCCAGGGCTACCATATCGTCTCTTTCGCCTTCAAGCGCTACGATAAGATTGGGCTCTCCGAACCTGTCCTGAACCGTACGAAACGATTGTACTGTGGGATCTGTCTCTGGAAGAAGATCAGTCCAATTCATTCGAAACTCGAGATGGCCTGAGAGTCCACCCATAATCACTGTTACCAGAACGACTGAAGCAATTGTTATCCACGGGCGTTTCAAGGAGAGTACAAGAAGAACACCGACCCACCACCTATTACGTATTTTCATCTCGTCACCCCCAAGCCACGAAGAACGAACCCACGAATCTCGGAATCGAGAAAACTCGTATCCTCCGCGAACTCGAAACCGAATATCGCCGGACCAAGCCAGTACATGCTGTCGAGTAGAGAAAACACCATGAGCACTGCCATTTCTGTATCCTGCTCTCTGAATACGTTCTCAGCCTTGCCCTGTTCAATGATCTGAGCCATGATCGCTGTAATCGGAGAGACCATTATTTCATGTCCCAGCGATCCCATGGCTCCCATGGTCTCGGGTTCACCGATGAGTACCTGGTTGACAGGCTGTTTTATGAGACTTCGCGTATAGAATTCGATGAAGGATTCGATCTTCGTCACGGCGTTTAAATCTTCAGACAAATCGTTCAGCCATTCGGCTATCAGGATTTCATTAGACCTGAATACCGCTCGCGCAAAAAAATCGGCCTTGTCTTTGAACAGCTCATAAAATGTTCTTTTTGACATGCCCGCTGCCCGGCAGATTTCTTCAACCGTGGTTTTCCGATATCCATATCGTATGAATACCGGAATTCCAGCCTCAAAAAGCTTCACGCTTCTCGGATCCAAAGATTCCATATGTGCTGATTCGACGACCATTCGTCAGCTCCTGATAGAAACACACAGATAAAGTAATGCCTATCGATTTTGATAAATAAACGTAATAACTATAAACGTTTACTATATTATCGTTTATTTTGGTCATGTCAAGATCCAAGCGCGTTGATTTTTCACAGACCATTCGCGTTCTGGAAATCTCACCGAATTCCGTCTTGTAAGAAAATTGTCCATGGATAAATGTTGATTATAAAGACTCTCATCGAATCACACATCCGGGGCAGGAACCATGGAGAAGTATTACAGCAATATTCGTCGATATAAAATCTTCTCGACCGTGGTACATCTTCCATTCATGCTGCCGGTAATCGTACTGTTCTGGAAGACCAACGGACTCGATGCCTTCGATATCTATATCCTTCAAGGCATATTTGCCATCGCGGTGGTCATTCTGGAGGTTCCTACGGGAATGGTGGCGGATCACCTCGGCAAACGAGTCAGCCTTCTCGCTTCCACAGTTACCATGTTCGTGGGAATGTTGATCTATGCAACCGGGCATTCATTCATGGCGTTCCTAATCGCGGAGATCGTTTTTGCATTAGGAGGAGCGCTTCTTTCAGGAGCGGATTCCGCGCTTCTTTACGATACTCTGAAACGGGTTGGCCGTCAGGACCAGTATAAGAAGATCGAGGGGACCGCACGTTCGAATCAAATGATCGCGTTTGCTCTGAGTAATATCATCGGTGGTATCGTCGGGAGTTATTCGTACCGTGCCACGCTCTTTCTCACCGCATTGGGTCCCTTGATCGCGTTTTTCGTGGCCTGGGGATTCAAAGAAGCCGGTATTCTCGCCACGGATGCGACGGAAGACGAAAAACGCAGCCGTAAGACCTATGGCGGTCTTCTCGGCGATTCGTTCAGATTCGTCAGGAAACACCGTCTCGTTCGATGGCACGTGATATTTTTCGCGGTGCTCTCTGCAAGCAGTACCTGGCTTCTCTGGATATATCAGCCGTATATGAAGTTCAGCGGATTACCGGTTTTCATGTTCGGCATCGCCTTCGCTCTTTTCAATCTCTTTTCCGCGTTAATGAGCCGCATCGCTCACCGTTTCGACGAAAAACTCGGAAGAACGGGAGCGCTGATCGCCATCATGGGGCTCCAGATACTTCCCCTTCCGCTTATGGCATGGATCGTAACGCCTGTAAGCTTCCTGTTTATCCTCGGTCACCAGGCGGTCAGAGGCATGATCCGTATCGTGGTCAGTGACCGGATTCTCGCATATACCTATGCGGATAAGCGCGCTACGGTGCTCTCCATGGGAGCGCTCATGGGTAGGCTGTTTTTCGCTGTAACATCTCCCGCAGTCGGGCACCTTACCAGATCATATTCATTACCGGTCGTGCTTATTATCCAGGGAATCGTGTTAATTGCACTATTGGGATCACTCCTTGCCTTTTACATCAGGATCCCGGGCAAATATTTCATTGTGAAGAAAAAAGTTACCGAACGGCAATAATTTCATCATCCGAACGGACACGGGCACTTTGCTCGTCCCGATCTTTCCGGATATATTCGGAACCACACAAAAGAAACCATCTCTTTTCATACGATTAAGGAAGTTCAACATGAATTCACTCATTGAACGGATAGAAGAACTGAAAACCAAACGAAACGCCGTGATAATGGCGCATAACTATACTATCGGACCCATTCAGGATATTGCGGATCTTGTCGGCGATTCTTTGGAACTCGCTAGAAAAGCAACCCAGGTGAAGAAAGACGTAATTGTCTTTTGTGGGGTACATTTCATGGCTGAAACCGCAGCCATACTAAATCCGCAACGAACTGTCATAATGCCGGATATTCATGCCGGATGTCCCATGGCTAATATGATCATGCCCAAGGAACTCCGCGCATGGAAAGAGGAGCATCCTGACGCCAGGATCGTCGCCTATGTAAACAGTACGGCGGATATTAAGGCGGAAGTTGATATCTGCTGTACATCAGCAAATGCGATCGAGGTCGTACGGTCACTCGGCGATGGAGAAATACTATTCGTTCCCGATCAGTATCTCGGTCACTATGTACAGACGAAACTGGAAAGAAAAATACACCTATGGCCCGGATACTGTCCGACTCATCGTCGCGTCCGGATAGAGGACATAGAGAAAAAACGATCCCTTCATCGCGATGCACTGGTCGTCGTCCACCCCGAGTGTACACCTGACGTCATTGAAGCGGCCGATCATGTAGGAAGTACCTCCGGTATACTGCGCTTCTGCCACGAAAACAGTTCCCAGGAATTCATTATCGGTACGGAAATAGGTCTTCTTCACCGTCTCAAAAAAGAGAATCCCGATAAACGATTTTATCCCGCCACTGAACTCGGTGATTGCCCCGATATGAAACTTACAACCCTGGAAAAGATATTCTGGTCACTACGTGATATGGAGTTCACGGTTTCTGTACCCGAACATATTGCAGTAAAGGCCAGGATACCCATTGAACGGATGCTCGAAATCACCGGAAGCTAAGTGCTCCATCTCACAAATACGGCTGCATTCGGTCGTCGATACATTCCTTATCGGCTTTATTACTCGTCGCTCAAATATGGCAAAGATATTCGCACTCCACATGTCGTGCCGACCGGACGCCTCGACACTCTCGATACGTCACCATATTTATGAGAAGGAGCACTATGTCCACATTTTCCCCGGTGTTTTTCCATTCTGTATAAACACAATCAGCTAAATTAAATTGGTTGGTTTGATTTTAAATTAAATTGGCCGTTGTAAACGGGCCAATTTTTCACTATATTATCCATACCCCCGGGGTGATCTTTGAACGGCATTGTGCAATTTTCCGGAGGATGTGGATATGATTTTCATACAAATCGACAGAAAAACACGCGAACCTATTTTTCGACAAATTGTACGCGAAATTCGAACACTTATCGACAACGGAACTTTATCTCCCGGTTCAAAACTCCCTCCTTCGAGGGTATTTGCCGCTAGAATCGGAGTCAATCGATCAACGGTCTATCGTGCCTACGAAGAACTGTGGGCCCTCGGTTATGTGGAAGGGCGACCCGGATCGTATTTGACTGTCCGCGAACGGATTCCCATCGCCCATGAATTGGATGATTCGACAGTCGGCTTGATTGACTGGAAAAATCTCACTTCAGCGTATCTGGAAGATGTAGTTTCAGAGTTTTCGCAATACAGGCCGGAGGGGGTGAAAATAACCAAACGGGAGTGTATCGATTTCAGTCGACTTCAGATAGACCCACGGCTTCTTCCGGTGGAGCGATTCAGAAAATCGATGAACCGTACCCTTTACCGCGACGGCGAGCATATTTTAAACTATTTCCCCTATGCCGGATATCAACCCCTTCGCGAATACATCGCTCAACGAATGCGTATTCACGGCGTTGCGGCTTCAATGGATAATGTACTCATTACCAATGGATCGCAGCATGCCCTCGATCTTATAACCAGGGTTTTCGCAGGTCCAGGAAAGACCGTTGCAGTCGAGGCTCCCACGTATGCCAATATGCTTCCCCTCCTGCGATGTAACGGCGTAAATATCGTGGAAGTACCCATGTTATCTGATGGCGCGGACCTCGAAGTATTGGAAACCGTACTCCAATCCCAAGACATATCTTTTTTCTATACCATGCCGAACTTTCAGAATCCAACTGGTATCACCACGGATCAGGCACATCGCGAGAGGCTTCTCGAGATCTGCATGAAATATCGAGTTCCAATTGTGGAGGACGGATTCGAAGAGGAGATGAAGTACTTCGGGAAAGTCGCTTTGCCCGTGAAATCAATGGATACCGATCAGATCGTCATCTATGTAGGCACATTTTCAAAAGTGCTCATGGCAGGGGTTCGTATTGGATGGATTGTGGCCGAAAAACCCTGCACGGATCGACTCCTTGCAGTCAAGAGGTTCGCCGATATAGCATCGAACTCCCTGAGTCAGGCCGCTGTTTATGATTTCTGTAGAGCGGGACTCTACGATCTCCATATTCGAAAACTTCATAGGGTGTTTCGAAGACGAATGCAAGCCCTTCAAAGAGCGGTATCCGAGTATATCGATCCCACTTGTCTGGAATGTACGAGACCTACGGGGGGTTATCTCGCCTGGGGTTCATTACCGGGTGAGTACATCGAAACAGAGAGAGTCAGGAACATATTCGAGAACAATGGTGTGATCGTTTCATATGGGAATTACTATTTCGCCAGACGACCCCGGAACTCGGGATTCAGACTATCCATTTCCATGCTCGACGAGGATACGATATATGAAGGAATTAGAAGACTAGGGGATGCCGTAACTGAACTTCAGGAGAAAAGGCATGTTACTTGAACCAAAAGAAGATATCACATACGGACCGGTCCAATCAAGAAGGTTGGGATCTTCTCTGGGAATCAATCTGTTCCCGGGCATACGAAAGCAATGTTCGTTCGATTGTATCTATTGCCAGTATGGATTCGAAAAACCAATCTCACTGCACACGGCTTTGCGGGGATTACCATCTATTGATGAGGTCATGCATGCGATAGTCTCTCACCTGAAGAAGCTGAATACACCGCCTTCCTATCTGACCTTCTCCGGAAACGGCGAAGCTACACTTCATCCTCATTTCACCGGCATGGTAAAGGCACTTAATGAACTGAAGAATTCTCATATTCCTGAGGCAAGAACCGCCATACTCTCAAATTCTTCGTCGGTGGATAGTCCTGAGATCCGGGCGGCGCTGGAATTGCTGGATGTTCGAATCATGAAACTGGATGCTGGTACTGATGATGTATTTCGACGATACAACCGCCCTTCGCTCGATGTGGATTTTCTCTCAATCGTTGAAGGTTTGGCACGACTTGACGATGTGACTATCCAGACACTCATGACAGGAGGGCCGCTGGGAAACAATTCGACTCAACATATGGCTGCGTGGATCGATTGTCTTGATTCCATCCGTCCTGAAATGATTCAACTTTACTCTCTCGACAGAACATCCCCCAGTGCGCAGATTACGAAACTCACCCCGGACCAACTGGAAACTATCGCGAAACGCGTTCGTTCAAGTGGCCATGAGGTTATGGTATATTGAATGGAGTGAGGATGAAATGCTGATTGATGATTAGTGAGTGAGAAAGTAAGGAAGCGAAAAAGTGAAAGAGCAGGGATGCAGTGGTATTTCTCTAACGTATTAATCAATGGCGCGGAATATCGCCTTAATTGAATCTCGATCGGAATCCGATCTCTTATCCCCCCGATAGTACAAAAATACATTCTGATATCCGAAAGCTGAATGCTGAATGCTGAATGCTGATCGACAGAGTCCCCGAGCCAGGCGAGGGGCTGGCAGCGTATGCGCGATACGCCGAGAAGACTGTCAAGTCTCGGCGTATCCGCCAATATCAGCTGGCGGAGAAGACGAAAAGGATGCATAACGAAGATAGCGCTACCATATCGAAGACTGGAGTAGAACGTGGTGAGAAACTCCATCTTTACTCCAGCATACAGCTTCGAATAATTCATCATACAAATAGTATATAGTTCCGTTCATGTTTTTACTATAAATCCTTCATTTCTCACATCGTTTGGTACGAAGTCTCCGAGATGGTATTGATATCGAGGCTTGCAACCGAAACCTTCGAAAGCGTATCCCCTGCGATACGTTGAGAAGGATGAGGAAAGCATAACGAAGATAGCGCTACCATATCGAAGACTGGAGTAGAACGTGGTGAGAAATGAAGGATTAAGATGAACCTTCCTTGTTTCTGAAGTGCTTAAGGAGTAGAATACGCACCATGATCACTACATCACATGCAAGAAAGCGGAAGGTGACGCATGAGAAGATCGTTCCTGTTCATGTTCATTCTGGTAGTACTCTGTATCGGATGTCGCAGCCTGGCAACGGCCGGTTCTCAATCCACGGACGTAACAGCAATGTGGTCTGATGTCGATTCACTGATCAACGAACAGAAATTCGAGGAAGCCGCTAAAGAAGTTGGAAAAATTCGTGAGATATCACAGGAGAACACGGACAACGAGAATTGGACGAAAGCACTTGTTCGAGAAACCCAACTGCGTATGGCACTTCATGGATATGAAACATCAGTGCGGTTTCTGAAAGATCAGACATGGCCGGATGATGCCCGATCAATAACCATTCTTGATCTTTTCTACGCATTTTCACTCACCACGTACATCGATGCGTATTCTTGGGAAATCAATCAGAGGGAAACAGTGGAATCCACCCTCGAAGTAGATCTGAAGAAATGGACAAAGGATGAGATCTACGAAGAAGCGCAAAAGGCATACGTTGATATCTGGGATAGACGTTCGGAGCTGAGCCGGGAACCGGTCGAATCATTCGGGGAGTTCTTATCGAAAAACTCGTATCCCGATGAAGTCCGAGGTACGCTTCGCCATGCTGTCACCTACCTTTTTGTCGAATTGCTCGGGAATACGGGAAACTGGCGACCTGAACATCTGAACGAAACATGGCAATTAGATGTCTCATCCCTGATGACTTCGGAATATTTTGAAGCGGAGACCGTCGATCTTATGGATCCATCGGTTCATCCATTGCTGAAGATATGCTATTTACTCGATGATCTGGAGACGTGGTCAAAGAAGAAAAAGAATCCGGCTTCGGCGCTTGAAGCGCACCTCGAACGACTGCGGAGACTGCATACTTCATTTACACAAAATCCCGATCGTATTGCTATCAGAGAACATCTGCAATTCACGCTTTCCGGGTATCGATCTACTGATTGGTGGTCCGAAGGTATGGCTCAGTGTGCCGAATTCGTACGTTCGGAAGACGATCCCGACGCTTTACGTCGTGCCCGTTCGATTGCGCAACAGGGAGCTCAGGAAAACCCGTCATCAATCGGGGGCAAACACTGTCTGGCCATAATCGAAAGCATAGAGTTGCCGGCGTATAGCGTCAAAGCCATGAAAAGTGACGGGAAAAATCGTCGTTCCATTCTCATCACTCATCGGAATCTTGATAGAGTCTACTTCCGTGCTTACAGGATCGATTTGATACAGTGGATCGAACAGGCACGAGATTGGAATCTCATGCCGGGAAGTGATGATATTCGGAAACTCGTCGACTCAAAGAAACCGGTTGAAGAGTGGAGCCGGGAACTGCCGCGCACTCCGGATTTCAGAGATCATACAACGTATGCGTCACCTCCAATGGATGATTTTGGGTATTATGTCGTTGTTTCTTCTTCGCGACCCGATTTCGAAGCAGGGAACAATCGGCTCTATGCGATGCATCTTATCATTACCGATCTGGTTTTACTTACCGAATCAGATGGAAAAGGAGGATATCGGATCCAGGTTGTCTCGGGATCAACGGGAACGGGAATTCCCGGCGCCAGCGTATCCCTGTACAAGAGAGACTGGCAAAAGGGTCATCATCGCCTTAAGACTATACGAACCGACACCGGTGGATTGGTTTTCTTCAGATCCACTGATTTGAATAATACCAGGCAGACATTCCTCACTGCTGAGTATGAAGATGATGTGGCTTTGGACGACGCCAACCTCTGGTTTCGAAGTCACGGCGAATCGGGGATACATTCTTCGACTCTCATTTTCACGGATAGAAGCGTTTATCGCCCCATGCAAAGGATACAATGGAAGGCTTTGCTGTATCAGGGCCGAAGAGATCAGGGGCGATTCAGTACGGTACCGGAAACGTCGATTACCATCTCTCTCATCGATCCAAACGGAGAGTCAGTAGCGACCGAAGTCAAAACGACCAATCGTTTCGGAACCGCTTCGGGTGAATTCATGATTCCAACCGGTCGTCCGCTCGGCTCGTGGAAAATCAGGAGTTCATACGGAGGATCGCTTCCCATCCGGATCGAGGAGTATAAGCGACCGACCTTTGAAGCGGAATTCGTCGATCCGGATCAGCCGCTTCGTTTGAACCGTCCTGCGGTCTTAAAGGGAGAAGCTCACTACTACTTCGGATTACCGGTACTAAATGGAGATGTGAGGTGGAGAATTACTCGTGAACCCGTTTACCCGCGAGGGTGGGGATTCTGGTGGGGATACAGACCACAAACCGCATCGCAGATCGTGGGTTCGGGCACCACCCAACTGGCGGATGACGGATCGTTCTCAATTTCGTTCACTCCGGAAGCTGATGAACGACTGGCTGAACTGAGCAAAGAAACGTCATACCGGTTTTCAATCACTGCGGATATCACGGATGAGGGAGGCGAAACGCGAAGCGCGACTCGTTCTTTCCGCCTCGGTTTTATATCCGTCGAAGCAACGATCACCATGGAAACGGGTTTCATACGCGAGGATATCAAACCTGCATTTACCATTCAACGTACAAACCTCGACGGGATTCCCCGCTCGGGTGAGGGAAGGTGGAGTCTTTTCACTTTGCGCGAACCGGACAAAGCCCTCCTCCCCGCGGATCTTCCGAAGCTCATACAACAATCCACAACCGGTGACGCGTTTTCAACGCCGGGCGATTCAATGCGACCACGGTGGGAAACGGGAATAGATGTGGAGCAACTCTTGAGAAGCTGGGAGCGGGAACGGAAGATTGCTGACGGCGCGGTCAGCCATGGTGAGACCGGTTCTGCTTCCATCTCAGTATCAGCGCTTCCACCCGGTGCCTACAGGCTCGTGTATACCACACAAGATGACTATGGCTCCGAATGTGAAACGCAAAAGGATTTTTTCGTTGCCGATCCTGTTTTCAGGCTGCCCGTTGCACTGATCCTTCGAGCGGAACGCACCTCTGTACCCGTTGGTGAAACAGCACGAATCTATGTTTCATCCGGTCTGTCGAAACAACTTCTCTATCTCGAAATATTCAAAGCGGGTGCGCTGATTAAGCGAGAAGTACTCGATGCGGATAAAGATGAAACGCTCATTGAGATTCCCGTCACCAAGGACGATCGTGGCGGATTTGGAGTAACCCTACATGCAGTGCGTGATCATCAGTTCATGCGTCAGTCACAGACAATTTATGTACCCTGGGATGACCGGAGACTATCGGTATCATTCTCAACATTCAGAGATAAAATCCGACCAAAGGCAACTGAAACCTGGACGGTGACTGTACGGAGTAACGATGGATATCCCATTGAGTCGGAAACAGCAGAACTTTTGGCATATATGTATGATAAGAGCCTTGATATATTCGCACGGCACACTCCCCCGAATCCCGTATCATTGTATCCCTCAAAGACAGGTGTTCAAATAAGTCGGGCAACACTTGGATCTCAATCAGGCTTCCAGTTTGTCGGCGGCGGCTTCACCATGGCTCATGGATATCCCTCACTCGTTGGTGATCACCTTCAATTCTATTCGGGATATGGGATCGGCGGACCCGGCAGACGAGGTATGTACCGGCAGCATATGGCACCTGCCCCCATGGCTATGGAGGCAGATGTATCGGCAATTAAAAGTAAAGCCATCAGGGAAGAGAACCTCAATGCTTTGGGGGACACCGAAACGAAGGAAGGGCTCGATGAAATCCGGGTTGATTCAACTCCCGGAGCGGGGGAATCGCCCCAGACCGAAGAAGCGTTGCGAAGTGACTTTGCAGAGACCGCATTCTGGGAACCACATCTTCGTCTCAATGATGACGGATCAGCATCTATTGAATTCCAGGTGCCGGATCCGGTTACCACATGGAATGTCTGGGTCCACGCCGTCACTACTGATCTGAAAGCAGGTTCCCTCCATCGCGAAACTCAAAGCGTGAAAGAACTCATGGTAAGACCGTATATCCCGCGGTTTCTCCGGGAGGGAGACGTAGCCGAGATAACCGTTGTTGTAAACAACGCCTCCGATAAAACACTCACGGGAAAACTCTCCTTCGACATTATAGATCCGGAAACCGAGGAAAGCATCTTGTCGTCATTCGGGTTGGATCCGAACGAAGTTGTGAGAGGAATCACCGTTCCTGAGGGAGGCGGAACGCATCAGGTCTTCAAGGTGAAGACGCCCAATGAAATCGGACTAGTCGCCATAAAGACCGTTGCTACGTCAGAGGAATTCAGTGACGGTGAAATGCGTCCAATCCCGATTCTTCCAAGCAGAATGCACCTGACGCAGAGCAGATTCGTTACGCTCAGAGATACGGATACAAAGAATCTTCACTTCGCTGATCTTGTTCGTGAAGATGATCCGAGTCGAATCAATGAGCAAATGGTAGTAACGGTTGATGCACAACTCTTTTACGGCGTTCTGCAAGCGCTTCCCTACCTGGTTCAGTACCCATATGAGTGCACTGAACAGACATTGAATCGATTCGTATCTACCGGTATCATGACATCTCTCTACGACGAATATCCAGCGGTTAAACGCATGGCGGAGGACTTTTCTGAGCGACAGACGCAATATGAAACCTTTGATTCCGCTGATCCCAACAGGCGGATGCAACTGGAGGAAACTCCGTGGCTCAGACAGGCACGAGGCGGTACCAGCGATATGAGTGACCTTATTAATGTCCTCGATCCTCGAATCGCCGGCGCTCAGCGCGATGAAGCGATCGCAAAACTCAGAAAAGCGCAGACCTCTCTGGGAGCGTTCCCCTGGTTCCCGGGCGGACCTCCGTCTCCCTATATGACATTATACATCATGTACGGATTTGCAAAAGCAATGGAGTTTTCTGTCGACGTACCTCAGGATATGGTCCAACGAGGCTGGTCGTACTTGGCCAAATACTATCGTGATGAAATCCCGGAGATGATGGCTCGGGACTGCTGTTGGGAATTCCTGACATTTCTGAATTATGTCGCCAGTTGCTATGAAGACGTCTCGTGGACCGGCGAAATGCTTACAGCTGAAGAACGAATCGACATCCTTGATTTCTGTTTCAGGCACTGGAAACAGCATTCTCCCTACCTCAAAGGTCTGCTCGCCATGACACTCCATCGAATGGACAGACCGGATGATGCGCTCCTTGTCTGGGGTAGCGTAATGGATTCAGCAAAATCAACGGAAGACCAGGGAACATATTGGGCTCCGGAAGACCGTTCCTGGTTATGGTACAATGATACCATCGAAACTCATGCGTACGCTCTCAGGACACTCACTGAACTCGAACCTGAGAGTAGCCACAGGCACGGTCTCGTCCAATGGTTATTTCTCAACAAGAAACTCAATCATTGGAAATCCACGCGAGCCACGGCCGAAGTTATTTATTCTCTTGTTCACTACCTCAAAGCTGAAAACGCCCTGGGAACACCCGAATCAGTTACCGTTAAAGTCGCCAATAGAACCACAACATTCGATTTTGACCCGTCAAAATATACCGGCAAGAAGAATCAGATCGTCATTCCCGGAGAAATCGTGGGACCGGAAACATCGATAATCGAAGTGCAAAAGGGAGGTAAAGGATTCGCTTTCACATCGGCCACATGGCATTATTCTACCGAAAAACTTCCTGAGGAGGAATCCGGAGACTTCTTCCACATCCAGAGACGGTATTTCAAGCGAGAAATCACTGATAGAGGATTTGTTCTTAAACCGTTGGAAGAAGGCAATACCATAGATGTCGGTGATCAGATAGAAGTTCATATCTCCATTCGATCGAAGCATCGCGCCGAGTATGTTCATCTGCGTGATCCTCGACCGGCGGGCTGCGAACCCGAGAATCAGGTGTCCCGCTATAAGTGGGATATAGGTATCGGATGGTATGAAGAGACACGGGACTCCGGGATGAACTTTTTCTTCGAGTCGCTCCCCATGGGAGAATACACATTCAAACACAGGATGCGGGCTACCATGGCGGGAGTATTCCGTATAGGTCCCGCCACCATGCAATCCATGTACGCTCCCGAGTTCAATGCGTACTCATCGGGATTCATGATGCCAATACACGGTGAATAGAAAGTACGGCGGAATGTGATACCCGCGTATTCCGCCGTATACCGAAGTATATGTACTCATCCTCTGCAGTCCTTAATACTTGCCCGAACAAGACATGCAGTATATTTCCCCGATCTGCAACAGTTTGATCTGATTTCAGTAGGATACCGTCAGCTGCATGCTTTCGGAATGTATGACAGGGTACTGAGCAGGGTAATCGATGAAGTGTTTTTCTGACGGGATGTAGCGATGGGAGATTCAGAAATCATACAACCGGGAAGTCTTGTTCTATACAAAGGACACACAGCGATCGTCCAATCCGTAGGCGTGAAGCTTGAAATCCTTGTTATGGAAAATGATCGTGTAGTCAGAGTCCGCGAAAAAGATATATCCCTGCTTCATACAGGTCCTATAGCCCATGCTCTGAAAAATCTGCCTGCACCGGTCGAAGACTTACATGCCGCACGGCAGATCATCCAGGGAAATCATGTTACTCTTCAGCAATTGACTGAACTCATTTTCGGATCATTTTCTCCGGAAACAGCCATTACGACATGGAAAATTGTGAGTGAGAACCTCTATTTCAGAGGAACTCCTGAATCGATAAAAGCCTTGAGTGACGAAGAAATCTCGTTGGAAGAATCCAAGCGAGAAGCAGCACAAGTAGCCAGACAAAAACGAGTCGAGTCACTTGATAGAATACGCTCAGGTATCCTTGATGAGCGGGATAAGCATTTGATTCGCGATCTGGAGTTGATGGCCCGGGGACGAATCGACTCCTCACGGGTATTGAAGGATCTCGGGAATCAGGATAGTCGAGAAGAAGCACATTCGCTGCTTCTACACCTCAGTGCATGGGATACATTGATGAATCCCTACCCGTTCCGGTTTGATATTCCTGAAAAGGATCCTCAGCAGGTACTCCCTGCGCCCGTCCCTGAGGATCGGATCGATCTAACCTATCTTCCTGCATATGCCATTGATGACGCATGGTCTGAGACGCCGGACGATGCCATAAGCCTATGCGAGGACCAGATCTGGGTTCATGTTGCTGATCCTGCATCTGTGGTTACACCGGATTCCTCATTGGATATTGAAGCTCGGCAGAGGGGAGCAACGCTCTATCTCCCAGAACGGATAGCGCCGATGTTTCACGAGAGTGCAATAGATCGGTATGGTTTAGGTATTCATGATAAATCACCGGCCTTATCGTTCGGAATCCGTCTGGATGAGTACGGTGTCATTTCGCAAGTCGAAATAGTCCCCAGCATTGTCGCTGTTCAGAGATTAACCTATACTGATGTCGAGAAGCGGATGAAGGAGGAACCATTCCGTTCTCTGAGCCTGTTGGCGGAGCGGTACAACCATTACCGGATGAGGAATGGCGCTATCGAGATGACATTCCCCGAGGTAAAAGTTTCGGTACGGAATGGTAATGTATCTATTGATCAAATAGATTCGAGTACAAGCCGTGATCTGGTGCGCGAATTTATGGTAATGGCCGGCGAGGCGACGGCGCGATTCGCTCTTGATCATGATGTATCTCTCCCCTTTGCCACCCAGGAAGTCGATGAAATGGCTCCTTCTCCCGCGAATCTCGCGGAGATGTACGCGGTGCGCAGACGAATGCGACCAAAGATATACCGTAGTCAACCGGAACCTCATGCAGGTTTGGGCCTTAAGGCATATGTCCAGGTAACCAGTCCACTGAGACGATATCTCGATCTGGTCGTTCATCAACAACTGCGAGCTTTTCTGAATAACAGGGAAGCTTTGAGCGGACAGGAGATGATCGAACGCGTAGGCGCCGTGGAAGCCCTCGTTTCGGATAGACGCAGAGCCGAATTTTTCTCGCGCCGCCACTGGACAATCGTATATCTGGAGAGATTGGGATGTTGGGACGGCGAAGGTATTCTCGTATGGAAACGAAAAGGTGCATCCGTGGTTATCATTCCGGAACTTGGCATCGAAACATCCGTGCATATACCGGAATCTATCCCGTTAAACGCCGTTGTACCAATTCGATATACAGGATCGGATTTGCCCCGTCTCGATATCAGATTCGTATTTAACGAGTAGGCAGGGTATCGGGAAAGACAATCGGTTCGACATATATCGGCTCATAAGAATCGCTGATATCATTAAAGGAATACTACAATGCGAATACCTGTGATGACAGTCACCCTGGTCATTATCGTTTCAATAGGTGTTGAAGCGGAAACAGCACGATTCCCGCGACATCCTTCTCCTTCGCCGGACGGATCACACGTTGCTTTCTCATGGCAGGGGGATATATGGATAACAGAATCAACCGGTGGCGTGACTCGTCGAATGACTGTTCACCCCGGCGCGGATCGTTTTCCCGTATGGTCCCCGGATGGTTCATTGATAGCATTCGCGTCACTTCGACATGGTCAATACGATATATACCTGCTATCTGTGGATGGGAACAAACCGCCCCGTCGGTTGACCTATGCTTCGAGTTACGATTATCCGTGTGATTTTTCCAAGAATGGTGAACTCGTGATATTCAGTTCCCACAGGAATGAATCAGTGCGTTCACTCCCCGGTCTCTATGCGGTTCCGATTACCGGTGGTACTCCGTATCTCTATCAGGATGCATTGGGCCGACAGATGTCATTCTCGCCGGACGGCTCCTCTCGTGTGTTTGTCAGGGGGAGAACTCTCTGGACTCGATCCGGTTACCAAGGCTCCGCAAACCGGGACATCTGGTTGTGGTCAGAGAACAACGGGTATTCGCAAATCACTGATTTTCCCGGTGATGACGATTGTCCCGGCTGGATAGACGACTCTCGGATCATGTACCTCTCATCTCAATCAGGACGGAAGAATCTCTATATTCGTGATCTTGAAACTCATGCCGTCGAACAAATCACATCGTACTCGGAGTATGATGCTCGATTTCCTCGGGTTTCGGCAGATGGATCATTGATAGCATATGAATATTACGATCAGATACTCCTCTATGCGCCGGAAACAGGATCATCCAACGATCTTTCTATTGATGTACCGATGGACTATATAGCACATCCCGTTCAATACGTATGTACGTCCCAAGACGCGAGCGAAATCGCCGTGCAACCTGATGGTTCATGTATCGCATTCATAGTCAAAGGCGATATATTCATAGTCGAACTTCTTGAAAAAGATAAACTTGAATACACGGAGCCGAGAACGCGACGATTAACGTTCACGTCCGCTCAGGAAAAGGATCTCTCATGGTCCTCTACCGGGGATGAACTCGTTTTCTCATCAGACCGAAACGGTAACCAGGACCTCTACATTCTTACCACCGATGAGAGAGAAAAAGAGTGGATCGACGCTGAGAGGTTCAAAGAAAAGATAATTGTTGGATCTGAATTGGATGAGTATTCCGCACGGTTTTCTCCCGATGGGAATTTACTAGCATACATTAGAAATCGCGGCGATATAGTCATTCGAAATCGTTCAAATAATCAAGAACATCTACTCACACAATCGTGGTTACCTCCCGAATTTCGATGGTCTCCGGATTCACGCTATTTAGCCTATTCAGCGCATGATGAAAATTATAATCAGGATATCTGGATCGCGAGGGTCGATGCATCTGAGCAATACAATCTGAGCAGACATCCCGATACGGATCAATATCCGCGATGGTCACCTGATGGCAAGCGTATCATCTGGGCATCAAAGCGGCATAATGATACGTTTGATATCTGGGGCGTGTGGCTGACACGTGAGGATCATGAACGCACAAATCGCTCATGGTTTGAATACTGGCATTCATCCGCGTTGGAAGAAAAACCCGATGGTAATGAATCCGTTGTTGTTTCTATTGATTTCGATGGATTGTGGGACCGGTCGACATTCATTACGCGCTTACCGGGCAATGAAACACATCCCGAATTCATAAAAGACGGCAGTTCAATTGCTTTTTCCGCTGATGAACGGGATGAGCATGACCTTTTTTCCATCCGCTGGGACGGCTCCGAGTTAAACCGTCTGACAACAGGAAACCTGAATCCACGACAGATCTGTACTTCCATAACGTCATCTTCAATTCTCTTCCTGACCAACTCAGAGATGATACGTAAAATCTCCATGGATGGCGACGACCTTTCATCAATAGATTTTGATGCATGCTACTCTGCTGAGACGGCAAGCGAACATAATTGGGTATTCGACCAGGTCTGGCGATTATTAAACAAATGGTACTATGACCCAACATTTCACGGAATATCCTGGGATGATCAATTTGCTCGTTACAAAGACTTGGCACGCCATGCATCGTCAGAACCGGACTTCGAAGATGCAATCGATCTCATGCTCGGTGAAATGAACTCCTCCCATATGAACTACCGATCACCACAATCAGGGGATGAACTTCAGGCAGGATGGCTTGGGATCCATTTTGCACGAGCAGACGACGATCGCGGCGTTCCGGTACTAGATGTAATCCCCGATACTCCTGCCGCTCGCCTTGATGTCAATATCAAACCAGGCGATCGAATCATCTCGGTAGATGGAATTCCTCTTGATCCGCATTCGAATCTATTCAAGCAATTAATCGGCAAGACAGGGAAAGACGTTCGAATAGAAGTGGTAAATAGCGCGCACGATATACGCTCTGTCGTTCTCACCCCTGTAGCGAGACGAGATATCAATAGGGCCTTGTATGATCAATGGGTAGAGAACAGACAGAATATGACTGATGAACAAACGGATGGGTTATTGGGTTATGTTCATATTCAGAGTATGAGTAAAAACTCATTCGAGCAATTCGAGCGAGCTTTATACACCGCAGGGAACGGGCGGAAAGGCCTCATCATCGATGTTCGCTCAAATGGTGGCGGGTGGATTACCGATTACCTACTTGCCAGTCTTATGGTAGAACGACATTCGTATACCAGACCTCGGGGCTATACGGATTCCACCAGAGCATATCCCCAAGTCAGATTACCGTTTGCCGCCTGGACCAAACCTGCTGTTGTATTGTGTAATGAGGAATCATTCAGTAATGCAGAGATTTTCGCTCATGCATTCAAGACCCTGGAGCGAGGTCTTTTACTTGGCACACCGACATTTGGCGGTGTTATATCAACAGGCACTATCCAACTTATGAATGGCGGATCCATTCGGATTCCCCGGAGGGGGTGGTTTAACGCTGTAAGTGGAGAGGATTTGGAGAACAACGGAGCCCGGCCGCATGAAATTGTTCTCCAACCTCCGAAAGAAGACTGCTCTATGACTCAGGACACTCAGCTTGAGTATGCGATAGAAAGATTTTTGGAGACGATTGAAGAAGACCCCCGTTTTGATAACTGGTAATCGTAGACAAAGATAAACCGGCATCGTTTCCTATCAGGAAATAGTAAGCCATCAAATCCTCAGTAATAACGTATACCTAACTCCTGGTTAAAATGATTTTTTATAAGTTGTGTACTGAATGTATTAAAAACGTGATTAGCCCGCATTTCTCACCAGGTTCAGTGGCGAAAGCATGCCGTTACTTGTGAAGCCTTCCACAAGCAAGTCGGTGTACTTGGACGCGAACCCAACGTCAATGGTGGGGCTTCGTTTGAGGGGGTAAAACCGGGGCGTAGTCCGTCAACGAGGGACTAAGACGGGTGTTATCAAGGCATACAATCCCTTCGACCTTTCGACGTTGCTCAAGGACTACATCCGCTTCGGCTCTGCTAACGGACTTGTTGCGCTCAAAACAGGTAAAGCCCTTTTCCTCTTTCTTCCTCCTTTCGATAAGGAGGATTGAGGAGGATCTATCCTATTTCTGAGTTGATAGCTAATACAACTGATAACGATTATAGTGCATTCAGTTCCGTGATTGCAGCAGAAAGTTGGTGAAAAATACGGGTTGGAGGAGGAGTATTCCCGAACTCGGGAATGAGTTATCCTCACGTGAATCCGGTATTGGAGCCACCGCACCCGGAAGACGTTGCGGCAACGGTCGAAATAACTGGTTCTGTCGCTTCAGATTTACATTCCGGGCACTGAGCACTTTCTGATCGTTGAGAAAATGATCGAAGAAGAATGAATCGATGCCCGCAATCGCTGCATTCATATTCATAAAGAGGCATTGGTATCTCCTGTAT
>Ga0180433_10004665_pt1 | contig 19060 bp, 13 predicted proteins | sample SS_ome_8_FD_132980 | JGI IMG/M metagenome (GOLD analysis project Ga0180433, IMG submission 132980) | Hypersaline lake sediment archaeal communities from the Salton Sea, California, USA - SS_1_D_1 metaG | ecosystem: Environmental > Aquatic > Non-marine Saline and Alkaline > Hypersaline >... | reverse complement strand
TGTGGAAGTTATGGAGCGATTCACACAAAATCAATATTAAATGATCCACAACTAAATAAAAATATAAAAGTTGCGGGTAAAAAAGCATTAATTTCTCTAATAAAAGAGCCTAACTTACAAAAATTCGTCAAAATTTCACATCAATTCGTTTTAGACAGCAATATTTTATCAATTCTTAATTTATCTGAGATTAGACAGTTATTGAGGGATGTAAATAAATTAGATATTATTGGAGCCAGTATGAATCAATTAGGTCGTTCAGTTTTTATATTTTGTTATAAAGATTCTGAAAAAGAAGTTCAAGAGGTCCTAAGTTCTTATAAACCTCATCTGAAAACGTTTATATCAAGTATTAATGAAAGTAAGAGTTTTTCTATGAAAACAAAATAGTATAGGCTAATACTCTTTTAATGAATTCAGAGACTTAGATTTTAGAGTTGCTGCCTCGACAGCACTTATAAGAGTTGCTCTTAGTTTTGCAGATTCTAATTCGTGAATGGCAGTTATTGTGGTACCGCCAGGCGTAGATACCATATCCTTTAACTCTCCTGGATGTTTAGATGTTTCTAAAAGTAATTTAGCAGCGCCTAAAACAGTTTGGGCTGCCATTTTCTGAGCAATATCCCTTGGTAAGCCCATTTTTACCCCTCCATCGGCAAGAGCTTCAATAATTATGAAAATATATGCGGGTCCACTCCCTGAAAGTCCTGTAACCGCATCGAGATGCTTTTCTTCTAACTCGACCACAATACCAACTGCGTTAAATATTTTCTTTACATAATCTAAATTCTGTGGATCAACGTACTGATTTATGCTTAAACCAGTAGCTGCAGCACCCACTAAGGCAGGAATATTCGTCATAATTCTAACAATTCCTATTCCTTCTTCAAGATAATCATTAATATGCCTAATGGAAACTCCCGCTGCTATAGATATTATTGTTTGGGATTCATTTATCAAAAATCCTACTTCTTTCAAAACATCATCAATGACTTGTGGGATAACGGCGATAAGAATAAATTTCGATGATTTAACCAATTCAGAATTATCCTTAGCAGATTCCACATCATATTTTTTTGAAATCTGGGTTAATTTTATAGGATCACTATCGTAAATAGTTATACGATCTTTATCAATACTATTAGTTAATAATAAGCGTTTTAATAAAGTTGAACCAATTTTTCCAACACCTATTATACCTAAATCTTTTTCATTCATATTTTTATATCATTTTTGAACCTAAAATAAGTTTTTTATGGATTTTATAAACTTTTTAAGTAGACGATGAAATTTTATTATGAATAATTATCTAAGCTAATATCTTTTCGGTTTTTATAAAAATCACATGATTCAATTCCAAAATCATACCAGAGTGTCTTTTCTAAAATAATATTATTATTAGTGGTTATACTTTGAACAAAGTCGTACTTTTCTAAAAAATTTTTACCAAACTTATATTTCTGTGGTAAATTTATATATATTGATGCCAAATTTTCCTTTTTTTGGATTTTGATAAAATAATTTAAAAGTAGGTTCGCTATTCCTTTATCCCGATAAACAGGATTTACAAACAAAAATATAAGTTGAACTTTTGGAACGATTTTTTCCAACCCGTCAATTTTAGAAATAACATTATCTGCTAAAAGTATCCCCGATAAATTTTTAAAATAGTAAGCAGTTAGAATAAAATATTTTTTATTATGCAAATTAATCTCAAAATCATCAATAAATTCAATAAATTCATTAGCACACATCTGCAATTCTATAATGTCTTCATTATTTCCAGTTTTAATGATAATGTTTGATTTTTCATTTTTTTGGTTCATAATGATATCATATTTTATATTAATCCGAATTGTTTTATTCCTTTTGATTGGTATATAAAGATTTAAATTAAATAATTATTATTAAATATCAAAAAAATTATGATTTAATTATGTCACCAAAAGAACTTACCAAGGTTGATATCACAAACGCGGTTTTTAAGGAACCAATCGAAGTTTTGAAGCAGATCTCGTCAAATTTAGAAGATATAAAATATACTAAAGTCATTCAAACCTTTGTTATGGAAGATCGGAGGTTAAATTTATCCCTAGAAAATGAGGGTTCCATATATTTTAAGGGTAAGATTGTTTGGATTGGAAATAAAAAGGATGAAAGTGAGGGTACTATTTTTTGTGTGGATAATAAGAATGAATTGAAACAAATAAATCCAACAGCCGAAAATACAGAAAAAATTATATTAGATCTTAAAAAAGAAACAATAAAAATCTCGACAGCATCAAAAACTAAATGTGCAGTCTGTGGAAAAAATATTGAAATTTTTGATGACGTTATTGGATGTCCATTATGCCAATCAAAGGCACATAAGGATCATATGATTGATTGGGTTAGAATGAAACATTCTTGCCCAGTATGCAAAAAATCTCTAAATGTATCAAGTACAGGAGTTATTTTTATAGATTAATTATTTCTGATAATTTTTGGGGCTTAATTGAACCGTCATATAAAGCTGTACCTATTAATACTCCTGAAAAGTTATTTCTATAATATAGTACAATATCATTATAATCCTTAATTCCTCCTCCCACATATACATCACCATCAAAATTTTCTTTTATTTTCAAATATAGAGAAGAAATTCCGCCTAATTTTTGACCAATGCTATAAAGATCAAGTAAAATAATTTGATTAATCTCTAACTTTTGAATAATACTTATTATTTTTAAGGGATCTTGATTTTGAAAGGATTCAATTCTAGTTAATAATTTTTGTTTATACATATCTATACTTAAAATAACGTTCTGATTCCCCAATCGATTAACTATTGTCCTTAGAGTTTCAAGGCTATCCAATGTTTCTAACCCTATTATTATATATTTAATATTATACTCCAAAAATTCTAAAATGTCCTCATAGATGGTGATCCCAGGGTCTATCATAATTTCTACATCCTTTAATTTAGAGAGTTCATTCAGAATGGCAAAATTAGGTTTCTGTTTCATGATAGCATCTAGATCTGCGATATATAAAGTAGATAGCTTAAATTTGTTTTTAAAAATATTAATTATATCTATTGGCTCAGAGCTATTGGTTAAATAAGTTTTTAAGAGGTTATATTTATCTCTTTCTCCCTTAATAGCGTGTACTACTTTAGAGTTTAAGATATCCACTACAGGAATGATTTTAAAATTTTGCATTATAACGACATAAACGAAAGTTTGAATATCATATTGATTAAGGAAATTAACAATATGAAGTACTCTTTTCTTTTATATATGATGGCTAATTAATGATTAAATAATTTTATTTTTAAATTATCACTTCTAATTTAATTCTCAAAAGATTATATGAAAGGAAACAAAGATGAATGAAATTAAATCAGAATCGTATATAACAAAAATTATTGAAGAAACGGGATTAAACCGGAAAGAGATTCAGGATTTAGTACACGAAAAGAAACTAGAATTGAAGGGCTTAATTTCTGAAGAGGGTGCATTATTTATTATCGCAAAAGAACTTGGTGTAGATGTGAAAACCGATAATAAGGAATTTTTAGGAGATTTAGATATAAATATCTCAGATATCACGAAAGAAATGAAAAATATTACTTTAGTAGGACGAATCAAAGATATTTTTCGAGTATATGAATTTGATAAAAAAGAAGGCGATAAGGGTTATGTTGGATCCTTTTTGTTAAATGATAATACAGGTGATATTAGGGTTGTATTATGGGATGATGATGTAGCAATATTTCAAGATAATAATTTTGTAAAAGGAGAAATTGTAAAAGCTATCAACGCATATCCCAAAGAAGGAAGAGACGGAAAAATAGAAGTTCATATTGGGCGTTTAGGTAAAGTTGTAATTGCCCCTGAAGACGTAGATTATAAAAAATATCCTAAGATTAAAGATGAACCCATTCCTATAGAGGAAGTGATTCCTAATTTACTCTCGGTCTCAATTGAGGGCAAAATTATGAGTAAATTCCCAATTAAAGAATTTACTAGGAAAAATGGTGAAAATGGGAGGATATGTAGTATTATCGTTAGGGACAGTTCAAATAAAATAAAGGTTAATTTTTGGAACGACAGTGTTGATGAAATCATAAATTATGAGGTTGGCGATGTCATATCTATTAAGAATCTAAAACCACGTGAAAGTAATTATAGGCCAAATACTATGGAATTGAATGCAAATAATTATACTCAAGTAGAGAAATTAAATAAGAAACTAACCTTCAAAACAGAAATGGTTGAAAGTATCAAAATTCTTCAGGAAAAAGAGGATTTAGTTTCATTTAAAGGAGTTGTAACATCAATTGATAATTTAAAAGAAATTACCACTAATTCAGGAGAGCAAATTTCATTATTAAGTTTTTTAGTTAGCGATGATACTGATGCGATAAGAGTCACTGCTTGGCGAGATTTAGCAGAGGATTTGGCAGAAAGTTTAAGTACGGGTAATGCTTATGAATTTAAAAATGTCATAGTGAAATATAATTCATTTTCTGGCAGAAAAGAAATCAATTATACAGGAGACTCATCTATAGCGGGTACAGATATCCAATTTTCTGAATTGAAAAGTATTGAATCCTTTAATAAAGGAAAAGATGAATCTTTCTCAAGAGATTTTACAAAAATTGAAGATATTAGCTCTCCTGGTTTTTATGAAATCAAAGGTTTTATTGCAAAACCTATAACGAACGTAAATATTTATGAAGCTTGTTCAAAATGCTATAAAAAAATAGATAATTGTATTTGTGATGAACAAACCGATACAGAGTTTCGTATGATTGTCAATTTAACTATTGATGATGAAAGTGGCACCATTAGAGCAACATTTATAGGGGAAAGTGCTGAGAAATTATTAAATATGAAAACAGATTTGGTGATGAAAATTAAAGAAACTCCTGATTATGAAAAATTATTAGACAAAATATCTACTGAACTTGTTGGAAAAGATATATATATTAAAGGAAAGGCAAAATTTAGTGATTATACCGGGTCATATGAGATTATGGCCAGAAATATTAAAAATATCGATATAAGTAAAGAGTTAGAAGATAAAATAAAAAAAATTGCTATATAGAATCGGACCGTTATGTAGATTTTTTCTAGTATAATATTTTTATTTTTTAAAGAAAATTTTATTAATAAGATATCATCTAAAGGAAATTCATTTGAATAAAATAGATATTGTAGGGTTAGGAGAGGTTGTAATAGATTGGGTCGCAGAACTCCCATATTATCCAAGTCCAGACGAGAAGATTGATGCATTAAGCGAGAGTTATTTTTCAGGAGGTGTGACTGCTAATTTTTTAGTTGCAGTCTCACGATTGGGGTGTTCTTGTGGTTTTATAGGAGCTGTTGGGGATGATTTTTATGCAGATCTTTTAATTGATGATTTTAAAAGAGAAAATATTGATACCTCATTAACAATTAAGATCGAGGATAAAACTACACCAATAAATTTTATAATGATTGTCAAAGGAGAAAAATCGATTATACAATCTCCACATATGCAAACTACTAAAATCAAAATCTCTGATTTAGATGAATTATATATTGGTAATGCAAGAGTCTTGCATACTACTGTAATTCATCAAAAAGTTACAGAGAAAGCAATAGAAATCGCAAAAGAATTTGACGTTAGAGTAAGTATTGATCTAGAAGCACAAATTGCCCAAAGAGGATGGCAAGTACTTAAAGAGGTACTTTTAAGTGCTGATATCGTAATTCCAAATAAGAATGGAGCTACAATAATCACCAATACCAAGTCTCCTCAACAGGCGGCAGAGATCCTCGTTAAAAAAGGAATTCCAATTGTAATCATCACACTCGGTAAAGAAGGAGTATTAATAACTACAAAAGAATTCCAAAAAAAAATTCCTGCATATGAAGTGAAAAAAGTCATTGATACGACAGGGGCAGGAGATTCTTTTAATGGAGCATTCTCCTATGGCTATTGGATTGAAGGATGGAATATAGAAAAGGCTTGTAAATATGCTAATGCTGCGGCAGCATTAAAGATTCAAAAACTCGGAGCACGAACAGGTATGCCTTATCAATCAGAATTACTCCAATTTTTACGAGAAACCGATATCAATTGGGATTAATAATTACTAAATTTTTATATTTATCTTGGTGATTTATGAAATCATTAAATTTTTGGTTTATGTAATCTTCGTTAAGAGAGTCGGTTTCTTCATTAAATGGCCAAATTCCAACTAACCCATCCCCCACCTTCTTGATATTAGCTATTAGAAAGCCACTTCTTTCATCTTCAGATTTCATTGTATATAAGATAACAATATAATAATTAATGATAAAATCTCTTGAGAGGTCTCCTACAACAATAACTTCTTTAATATTTTGAAAACTAACTATATTTTCATTATGCTCACTCATCGATTTTAATGACGAAATATAGTGAGAGGGAATCTTAATAATATTTGAAGATAGAATGCTTTTGAAGGTTAAAGTCAAGGAATCAGTATTTGAACCCTCGTTTTGTTCATTTCCTTTAAGAACGACCTTAAATATCACTGAGCTCATTCTAATTAATCAAGTCTTTTTTCGAGTATCAATTATATTAATGAGGGTGTCTTATCATTACTATTATTATTAGATTTCTTAGGGAGATTTCATTTTTTCTTGTATCGAGATATTTTCTTCAGGAAACCCAAGATCAATCAAAAATTTTTTAAGTTTGAACTTATGATCTCCTTGTAATTCAATTTCCTTACCTCGTACTGTACCCCCAGAAGCGCACTTTTTCTTAGCTTGAGTTAAAATTTCCTTCAAATTCGCATCGATATTACCTTCAAAAGTAATAACGGTGACAATGCGCCCCCACTTCCTTCTATCGTTTGAAATAATAATTTGTTGTTCGTCAGCGCTTAAACTATCACATATACATAGTTCTTTTGGAAAACTACATATGGGACAAATATCGTCGTCTTTAATACTCCTTATTCACAACCTTTATTATTAAAACTTAATATTGTTCAGTATAAAAATAATAGAATAAAATCTTATAAAAATCTTTTTTATTTCGATTTAAATCTATATTAATGATCATTTTTTTATTTGTATTCATTTTAGCTTAAGCAATATTATAAAAATAAATTCTTTTTTATAATTAATAATTATCTTGGTAATAAAGGGATAAAAATGATGAGCTCATGGATTTTTAAGGTAATAGTCGCTGGTGCGGGAGGAGTTGGAAAAACAGCGATGATAACAAGATATTGTACAGGAAAATTTCAAGAAGGTTATAAAATGACAATAGGCGCTGGATTCCATACTAAATCTGAAACTTTAGACACGGGAGAGGCCGTAAAAATGCAATTATGGGATTTTGCTGGAGAAAAACGGTTTAGAGAGCTACTCCCAGATTATTGTAAAGGTGCGAGCGGTGCGTTTATATGCTTTGACATCACAGACTATGATACATTTCGTGAGATTCCCGAATGGTTAAAAATTATTCGTCAAAAAGCTGGATTTATACCAATCATTTTAATGGGGATGAAATGGGACCTTCCAAATCACGAAGTTGATCCTGCGATTTCCCAAGAGTATGCTTTGAAGGCTAAATGTAATCAATGTGTATTTTGTTCCTCAAAGGATAATATAAACATTAATGAATCTTTCCAAGCAATGGCAAAGTGGTTAATTTATTACGCAGCTCAATGTTAATCCAGAAAATTTTTTCCTGAATTTTTTTCAAAACTCGTAATTATTAATAAATAGAAATTCGAGTATATTTTTTATTTAGAGCTTATGCTCTAACTATCGAAAAATCTAAAAAGGATTCTTAATAAATTTAATATAAGAGAAAGAATCTTGATTTCTCTTTAAATGAACAAGCCTCGGTAGCTCAGTTAGGTAGAGCATCGCTTCGGTGTGCCAAAAGCACCCGGCTAAGGTATATATCTTTTTACCTCCGGAAGTTAACCGGGCGGTCGCATGTTCGATATTTCGTCTAATTTTTATGAGACGAAACGAAATCCATGCCCGGGGCGCTACAATCTCTTTAAATTCTTGAATAGTTCTAATCTTAGAGTTATTAAAATACGCAATTAATAATATTGTATTTAATTCTCCTAAATTTCCTCTTTTTGAGTATAATAAAGGTCTGGATATAAATACTCAAATCGCGGACCAAATAATTTATGATTTTTCCATATTTTCTTTTTTGGATCCCAGATTAAATTAGTTAAGGGATTATAATTTTCATAAATTTTATTATCTCCGTATATTCTCTTAACGAAGTGCTCTCCGTTTACTAAATCTGGTAAAATTAAATATTTCTCAATTTTTAGAAACTGAAAAATATATTCGAAGATTCGCAAAAAGTCAGCAAGCTCGCATTCTGGGAGATATAATTTGATCATCAATCCATTTATAATCTGTTTTTTATCATCAAATCCATGAATATAGTATTCTCCAGTAATTTCATATAGAAAAGCAAAATTAAAATACTGAAATACATTTCTAAGGGAATTTATAGTTTCTTTTTTGATATTTATTAAAAAGAAGTAAATTTTTTCCTTAAACCCAAGATTTTTAAACGTGAGATATGGATAAGCAACTTCATCCTCAATAATAAATTTAATTTGATCAAAAGTTGAGTTATTTAAAAAAGGAATTTTTTTTCTAATGTCAAAAGAATGCCAATTATACACTTCAAGGAGTGATTTATATTGTTTTGATTCTGGATTATAGTTCTTAGAGTTTTTTAAATTAATAAAACTAAATTTCCTCGCCTTAATCGTTTGAGATTTATCATCTGGATTAAATAATATATTTTGAATATACTGTTTAAAGTTATTTGAGTCTAATTGCCATCCATCCGAGCTTAAATTTCCATGAAAATGAATTATTTGAAAAACGGATTCAACTTTAAAAAAACAATATTCTCTAAGTTTATTCTGACATCTTAACCAGTTAAGGTATGAAGTATTTGGATCAAAATAAGGAAAAATGAATTTAATAAAAAATGAAAAGGATGTATCGATAGAAGCATTAAGTTTTATTTTTTGAAATGTGTTTGTAAATAATAGTCTATAATCTATATCTTTGAAATTAAATGGAGATATATATAGAATGTATTGCGCCAATCCAAATCGATGGAATGCGGGCATAACTTTAATTGATCTAATATATTCCTTGAAAAATTTTTCTTTTCTTAGAGTTTCATATTTATTTTTATGTAAAAAATACCTGTCAAGATTTAAATGAAATTGTGCTAATTTTTGAAGATCATCCAAATTGAATTTTATATTTTCAGATCTCACTCGCTTATTAACTTCTTCGATCAGATTGGTAATATTTTTGTTATTAGGCCAGATTTTGGCTTCAGTTACTGATTGATCGATAAAAGGTGGTATATCTTCACCTAATACTTTCTTTGTATAAAGATTATATTGCTCAAATAGATCAGGAGTATAGAAGAACGCGGTTTTATTAAAATCATAAAACTCCATTCGTGAAAATGTTTCTAACAAACCACTCCACGGATATCGTTTAAAAGAAATAATATTCTTACCAAATAATTGATAGAAAACTGATATTAAAATAATTTTTTCATTTTTCGTTAAATACATCGTTGAGAGCTGTACATAAATGAACTTTTGATTTCCGAATAAATCTTCTGTTTCATAGTAATAGGATCTTGGAAAATATCTTCTTAAATTTTCTAAGTTTTTTTTTACTTCAGATGTACTTTTAAGTATGATTTGAGGAAAATAAACTGCCATTCTTGGTATGATTGTTGCAATAAGATAAGGTTTAATGAGTTGTGGTTCTTCAAATAAAAACTTATCAATTTTGCGATTTATTGTTTTATAGGAAAGATTAGTAAGAATGGTTTTTTCTTTTGAATCTTCAAGTCTCTGCTTCTTTAATTTTATAATACCCTTCAGCAATACCGGTTCAGTTACAATTTTTAGAATAATCATAATATCAAAAATTTTTAAGTGAGAACAAAGCTCCAAAAAATTACTAAAAAACTCAAGCTCTTTCACTTCTCTGAGAAACTTTTCATTTGAATTTAAGTAATCTGAGAAAAGAGATTTAAAACCATAAGATTTTAAATCAACTTCATTAAATATTCCACTCTCTTCTATCACATGAATAATAGTCTCTTTTTCAATGAATTCCTTGAATTCAAAAATATCAAATAAATCTGACTTTTGTTCTATTATATTGAAATAAGTTTTCCATTTATCTAATTCACCTTTAAGGTAAAAAAATCCAAATTTTTGATTTCTTTCCAGAAAATTTTTAAAATGATTTCTGAGATTTGGAAAATTCATTAATTTTTTGAAGCTTTCCTCCAAATTTTCTATTAGATTATTCTCAGCAATAATATAATCATAAAAATCGGATTTAATTATATTGGAAATTTCCCTTCTTCGTGAAAATGTAACTCCCAAATAGGAAAAATATCGAATTCGTTCGAGTATCAAAAAATCCAGAAGAGTTAAACAGATTTTATTGAATTCTTGATTATATGTGAGGGTAAAAACAAGCTCATAAGATTTTGAGTAATTCTTATTTTTAATATTTAGAATCTGTCCGTGTTTATATGAGTCTAAAAAGTAATTTAAGTTCACCAATATTGAATAATCCCTTGCCATTGAACAGTGTTTGCTAATTATATAATTTGATCTTTCCATTTTTTCAATCATATATAACAGATCTTTAATGTATACTCGAGGGATAACAAAGAAACCAGTCAATTCTAATGAAAAATTTGCATTAGAAACCCTTGGCATTATAAAGAAAGGTAAGTTGTAAATAATCTTGTCAATTTTAGTTTTGTCTAATTGGGGGTTAAATTTAAGATAACATACGATAATTGCCATATCCATAGCTTTCCAATCATAATAATATGATGGTGCTATATATCCAGATTTGTTAATACGGCGTAGATTTCTTCTAAATTTTCTATAACTTAATTCGGTTTTGATGATTCCTCGCTCTTTAAAACTTTTAAAATGGGAGAAATAACCAGCTAAAGTATCAATATTTTTAACTCTATAGAATATTTGGGTCAAAATTCTTAAAGTTTCCACCATTTCATTACTGGATATTCGGAATGATGGTCTTATTAAGTACTCGTCGTATATTTTTTGAAGGTGATAATCGGGATTTTCATCAAGATTTAGATTTGAGTATCTTCTAATATATTTAAAAAAGCTGCTTAATGGATTTTCAGAAGGTTTATCTCTTTTTAGGTCAAGAAATTTTTCAAACCTAAATATAAGCTTATGCCGTATATACTTATCCCTTGATAATAATTTCCATTCATCAATTAATTCAAATTCTTCTAAATCAATCTCAACAAATTGGTTAATTGCAAATTCGACTAAATTGGACTTCTTAAGATTATCAGGAACATAAGCGAAATATGCTGCTAGAAGCAGAAGAAAGGGAAAAAATCGGTGATAATTCTTATTTAACTTAACAAAATAAATATCTCCTTCAATAAACCAAGCTATACCATATTTAAATAGATCCTCATTTTTTTTAAGTTTTTCAATGTTTTTAACACATTGGATTTCATACTTTTTATTTACTATTTCCAAATTAAGATATTGGTTTAACTCATTTATCAAATTTTGGAATGCTTTATTCAACAAAATCTCCTTATCTAAAATTAAATTTTTCAATATATCAAAATTAGGAGATTCGACCAAGTAAATCAGATTAGCTTAAATAATTTGTCTTGAATAAAATATGGTGTTAATTATGTTTTAAGTTTTATTCTCTTTTTTTCTGTTCCAGAGCCTTTTTACTTTTTTATTAAACAAAAAGTTGGAGTTTAAATATATCTTTTTTTAATGATAAATGTATCCATAGGGATATATGATACCAATTTTTATCAAAAGGGTTATTAAAGTGAAGTTAAGGTACCATCAAGTATTATTATTTGCTTTAATTGGTTTTATCTCTTGCTTACCGCTAATGAAATTGGTTTTAGGCTTTCATGGCGACGGTGGAGGACCTTAAGCTATATAGACATAAAGCAAATCATATTTTTTTTTTCTTTTTAGAAGAGATTTTAAATTATTCAGGTTGTAAGAATCTATATTTTGATAGCTATAATATTGGATTTATAGCTTAAATGAATCTTCAATTGAAATCAAAATGAAGGTTATAACCAATGACGTTAAAAGCATATCAAAAGCTAATACGTCGCATTATGCAAATATCCACCGAAAGGTTGCGTTAGCAGTTCTTAAACGGTAAAAAAAGTTTGCGTGAATCGCAAACCTTATTTTCACTTTTTTTTATTAGTATTTAGGTTATGTTTTTTATTAAAAAGGAGAGATTTATTAAGTGCTCCCGCCGGGATTCGAACCCGGGTCGGCGGGGTGAAGGCCCGCAATGCGAGACCATTACTCTTGTATAAAGGGTAAAATTGGCCGGACTACACTACGGGAGCTATTTTTTACGTTTAGCATGAAGCATGCAAATAATATTTCTTAATTAATCGTCGATTTTAAATTTTATTATAATGGCGATACGACGACTTTATCCATGCTTATGAGTAATTGAGTGCGGGAAGGGAGATTTGAACTCCCGAACTCCTACGAGAATGGATTCTAAGTCCATCGCCTTTGACCAAACTTGGCAATTCCCGCTTGATAATATATCGTCATTTGATTAACTTACTAAAAGGCTTAAAAATAAATAAATCTATCACCCTATTCAAGGAAGGATAAAAAAATAGATATATTTATGAATAAATATTAGTGTTATTAAAACAAGATCTATATTTAGGATAAAATACAAAAATTTGGTCTTTTTAAATGAGTGTAAGGGAATCGTTAATCAAACATCTTACATCGATTTTAAGAGCCTCAAATAGTACTATTTTAGTTATTTTATGTGATTTAAATGGGCTCTCAATAGCAAAAATAGGGAGAAAGAGTGATATTGAGATAAATCCTAACCAAATTACAAGTCTCGCTTCTGCAGCATTCTCAGCAAGCGAAGAAAACTGGGAAGATTTGGAAATAAAAGACCAAGTTATCTCTTTTACATTTTTTGAAAAAGTATGTTTGATTACAATTAGAATAAATGAAACTCTTTTAACAATTGTTCATGACTATTACAAAGAATGGCCTTTAGATGCTGATAGTTTGGCTAGTTCCATGTATTATATTAAAGAAAAGTTAAGTGAATTCTTTGGAACAGCAAAGGAAAGCGAGGATAGTTTAGAAGACTTTTCCAATAAAATAAGGAGTGCTATATATTTATTTGGGATGGGATCTGAAGTTCCATTTGTTTCTTATTCACCAGAAAATTTTGATTCCGTTAATTTATTACCTGCGTTAAGTTTCGTTTTGGATTCTCTTCAGAATCCAATATTTATTCGTTATTGTTTAGTGAGTCCCAATGGGTTAACATTGGATGCCAGAGAAGTATCTGGACAAAATTTACCAATATCGGTAGAGGCATTCTCTGCGAATGCTAATGTAGCATTTCAAAAAATGAAAGAGGAGTCTGAAGGAAGCTCAATAGGTAAATTATTAAGTTATGTTGCTATTTCGGGAGAAGATCCAGAGAATTTTTATGGCCTAATAACCTGTCCTTCTGGGATATTAAAGTTTTCACAATCGGAAGATACTTCAAATTTTCAAGATGTTTCCTTTGTAGGATTATTTACTTTAACCTATGGAGGAATCCCAATTATTTGTGAGGCTCGAAATATAATATATTCCATTTTAAATATTATTGGTTCTGAAGAAACTACAGAAAAATTTATCAAATCTGTAAATGTATTAACTAGTTTCAAATATGACTAAAAATTCTAAGAATTATAGTTATGAATAATCCGAAGGATCTAAAACTTTACTGCCTTCATTATAATGAATGCGATCCAAAAAAATGTACAGCTCTTAGGCTTAAAAAGCATAAGTTAATTAAAATTATAAGAAATTTCGATTATAGAGTGAAAAAAGCTGTCATTTTAAATCCGTTTTCTCCTATCGTATTATCAATAAAAGATAAAGATATTATAGATCATCACGGATTAGTCGTAATCGATTGTTCATGGAAAAGGATTTTAAGTCTAAAAAAGATCCCACTAAATAACGCTAGAAAATTGCCACCATTAATCGCAGCAAATCCTGTCAATTATGGAAAATGGGAAAAATTAAGTTCAGTGGAAGCCTTAGCTGCTGCTTTATATATAACAGAATTCTCAGAATATGCAGATTTTATACTTTCAAAATTCTCTTGGGGCATACAATTCAAAAGAATTAATAATCTTTAATTTTAAAAATAAAGAAAAAAGAAAAAATAAAATTGAACTTAATCTTCACCTTTTTTTGAAAGACCAGAAGCTGCAATTACGTCATCAATTTTTAAAATCATGGAAGAGACTTCAGTTGCAGATTGAATAGCTTGAGATAATATTGAAAGAGGTTCAATGACGCCCAAATTCATCATATCATCTGGTTTACCTTCTTCAATATTTATTCCAAAATGGCCTCCATCATCGCTTTCATGTTTAGAACGCAATTCAACTAATAAATCCACAGGGTTATATCCTGCGTTTTCAACAAGAGTTTTAGGGATGCTCTCTAACGCATTAGCATAAATTTCGATAGCTAATTGTTCTCTACCTCCAATTGAACTAGCAAAGGTTCTTAATAACTTGGCTAATTCAATTTCTGAAGCGCCACCTCCTGCTAAGATATATGGGTTTTCTATAGCTGCTTTGACAACGTGTAGTGCGTCATTTATCATTCTTTCTGCTTCATCTACGACATGTTCTATTCCAGCCCTAATTAATATACTTACTGCTTTTGGATCAGCGCATTCGGAGACAAAAATCATATTATCATCACCTATTTTCTTTTCCTCTACTTTGCCTGCATTACCGAGATCATCAGAAGTGATGTCAAAGAGATTATTGACTATTTTAGCATTTGTTGCCCGAGCTAACTTTTCCATATCCGATTTTTTAACTCTTCTAACTGTAATGATGTTTTCTTGAGCTAGGAAATTTTGAGCTTTATCATCAACTCCTTTTTGACAAAAAACGACATTTACACCAATAGATTTAAGTTTATTAACTTTTTTTCTTAGCATATTAGCTTCTTCTTCAAGGAATTGATTAATTTGGTCAGGAGTTTGGACTCTAATTTCAGCATCGATTTCAGTTTTCTCTATTTCTAAGGATGAATTTATTAAAGCTATCTTAGCATTCTTAACGGACTTTGGCATCATTGGATGTACAACTTCTTTATCCACGATTATTCCATCAATAATTTTAGAGTCAAGAAGACTTTTTCCCTCTTTTTTTATGATTTGAATTTGATCCATATCAATGATGATATGAGTGCCTCGTAATTCTTTTATAAGGCTAATGGCATCGACAGCAATTTGTGCGAAATGATTTTTCACACCTCCGATTAATTTACTATTCATCGATGTTTCAGCAATTTTTTTTAAGATCTCTTTATTGTTTATATCTATAGGAGTGGCTAATTTCTTCAAGATTTCCTTGCTTTTCACGAGAGCTTTTCGATAACCTCTAAAAATGATGGTAGGGTGAACCGATTGTTCCATTAATTCTTGAGCCAAATTTAATAATTCCCCCGCGATAACTACACTTGTGGTGGTTCCATCACCTACTTTATCATCTTGTGTTTTTGCAACTTCTACAATCATTTTGGCAGCAGGATGTTCAACATCTATCGTGTCTAGAATTGTAGCACCGTCATTAGTAATAGTAACATCCCCTAGAGAATCAACAAGCATTTTATCCATACCTTTTGGTCCTAAAGTCGTTCTTACGGCTTCTGCTACGGCAATCGCTGCAGCAATATTATTCTTTTGTGCATCTTTTCCTGTCTTTCTTTCAGTTCCTTCTTTCAATATAATTATAGGAACTCCAGATAGTTGTGACATTTCGAATTCACTTGGTTTTAGTTTTTTGAATTAAAAATATTATAACTTATATAATGATCTCTAAGTCATAAAATTAAAAAAGTTTACGAAAATAAGATTTTCCCTTTTAAATCCAGGCATATAAGAATAATGATATTTTTTAGGTTAAAATTTTTAGAATAATTTTACAATAAAAAAATTTGTTGAGTTTAAAACAATTTAGTTTGAATAAGCATAAATGGCAATTCAATTTTTTATTATCCATCTCGTATCTCTAATCATCAACTGTGTTTTTTATTTTTATCGAAAAAAGGGCTATTCTCTTCAAAAATTTAAATATGGGATTTTCATGCTCTTTGGCATAAGTCTTATAAACTTGATCTGCAATCTTTCATATTTCTTAGAAAATGACTCTGAAGAGATTTTAAGAAACTTTAACCAATATAGCTATTATATTCTTAACTTTAATTTCTCTATTATTTTATTTGGAGTTTCCCTAATACTTTTTGCTCTCAATTTCTTTTATATTAAAGAAAATTCTATTGATCTTACACCTCCATCATATCAAGATGCTAAAGGAGGAAACATTAAGATTGGACGAATCGTAAAAAATAATTCTATTAAGTATAATTTTTGTTTATCTCTAAAAGATCTCGAGAAACATATGTTTATATGTGGTTCCACAGGCACGGGCAAAAGTAATTTCATGCAGAACTTTTTAATTAATTTCACTAAAAATTATCATATCCCCTTTTTTTTAGTAGAATTTAAAGGAGAATATCATTTTTTACAGGAACACATAAAAGATTTGTTAATTCTTTGGCCTGGTGAGAATTTTTCCATCAATATATTTAATCCTGGAAAATCTAATCCTATTATACATGCGGAAAGAATCTTTGACATATTAAAATCTGGAAGATTCTTGGATGAGAATGCAGATTTTTCACCACAGATGGAAAAAGTGTTGATAGAGATATTGGTCAAAGTATGTAAAAAAGCATCATTGCAGAATTGGATGGGTTTTGAACAATGCTGCAATGAATATCTTATAAAAAATCGTAATTTAATACCAATGTTAAAACAAACATTAATCAGTTTGAAGAATAGGATACGGAGATTCTCTTCAGGGCCATTAAAAGGTTTATTTGAAACCAAAAAAATGATTTCTATTCAAAAAGTATTCAAACAAAACGTAATCTTGGATCTTAGTTCCATTATACGCTTAGGGGGTGAAAAAGAAGATGCATTCTTTTTCCTTAATCTGATTTTAAAATATCTGTGGGATAAAAATTTAACGAGAGGAGCATTCAACTTCAATGGAATCAAACATATAACGATTATTGAAGATGCTCAATATTTTGCTCCTCAAAATTTAATAAAAAAATCAAAATTAACTACCTATTTAGAAGATATTGCACTTTTACAGAGAGGTACTGGAGAATGTTTAATAACGTTAGCAACTCGTCCGGATATAAGTAAGGAAATTTTAGCTAATAATGGTATTGTACTGACGTTTAAGAATCATATTGAAAAAGAAATTATGTGTGAATTATTGAACATTGATTTAGAAAAAAAAATTTATTTATCTAAATTGGAAGAAGGACAATGCATTATTCGTATAAATTCGATCAAAGAACCTTTCTTATTAAAAATTCCATTGATAAAAAGGAATTTTTTAACGATATCAGAATTAGAAAAGAGTAATGATAAAATATTATACCGATTGAGGGAAAAAGAAAAGAGTATGAACTTCAAAATTAATAATAGTAAGAGTGGCTCCTTCATGAATTCAAAAAAAGGCAAATGTACAAAGTTTCTTAATAAGATTAAAAAATTCAAGAAAAATACTAATGAAATTATGATTTTGGAAAAGTTTAAGCAAAATAAAGGACTTATTTCTTTGACTAACCAAATAGATAAAAAGCAGATTATAGTTGATAATGATAGAAAGGAGTTAATAGAATACTTAAATAGTATAATTAATAATCCTGAAAAAAATGAATAATTTTTAAGATGTCGAATGATTATATCTAATTAATGACACTAATCATTGGAATAATAGGAAAACCAAGCTCAGGAAAATCTACTTTTTTGAATGCCTCTTGTTTAACAAACGCTAAAGTGAGTGAATTACCATTTACGACCATCACTCCTAATAAGGGAATTGCTTATGTTAAGACTAAATGTATGTGTCAAAAACTTAATTTAGAAGATAATCCCCAGAATTCCTTATGTATTGAGGGAAATAGATTTATACCTATTAACTTATTGGATGTAGCTGGGTTAGTCCCCGATGCACATAAAGGCAAGGGTTTAGGAAACAAATTTCTAAATGATCTAAGTAAAGCAGACATTTTATTACATATCTTAGATATTACTGGATCGCTTGATAAGTCCGGAAATTTGGTTAAAGAAGGAGAGAATGATCCCTACGAAGATATTATGTTTCTTGAAAGGGAGATTAATTTATGGTTTAAAGAAATAATCGAAAGAGAGGATTGGAACAAATTTGTCAAATCGTTCTCAAGAGAAAAAAGAGAATTTATAGATGAATTATATAAAAGATTATCGGGAATAAAAGTAAATAAAAGAGAAATTTTATTAGCAATTAAAGAAGCTGGTTTGGACGATATCAACCCTTATGAATGGGATGAACAGAATTTATGTGATTTCTCAAAGAAATTAAGGAATATCTCTAAACCGATAATAGTTATAGCAAATAAAGTTGATAAGGAAATATCGAAAGAAAATCTCAATAGATTAAAAGAAAGATATGCCGGTCCAATTGTCCCTTGTAGTGCTTTAGCAGAGTATTACTTAAGAAAATACCATGAAGAGAAAATTATAAATTACTTACCTGGAACAAACAAATTTGAGATATTACAGCCAGATAAATTAAGTTCAAGAGAAATTGATGCGCTTAATAATATAAAATCTAAAATACTGGAGGTATATAATGAAACGGGAGTACAAAAGGCATTAAATTATGCTATATTTGAAATCGCAAACCAGATTTGTGTTTATCCTGTTTCTGATTTGAATTCCTTCTCGGATAATAAGGGTAATGTTTTACCTGATGTAATGCTTATCGAAAACGGCACCCTTTTAAGAGATTTTGTAAGAGAAAAGATCCATACTGATTTAGC
>Ga0180433_10004664_pt1 | contig 19060 bp, 11 predicted proteins | sample SS_ome_8_FD_132980 | JGI IMG/M metagenome (GOLD analysis project Ga0180433, IMG submission 132980) | Hypersaline lake sediment archaeal communities from the Salton Sea, California, USA - SS_1_D_1 metaG | ecosystem: Environmental > Aquatic > Non-marine Saline and Alkaline > Hypersaline >... | reverse complement strand
AGATCGGAATCTGAAATAAGATTTATATTTAAAGGAAAATCATTTAGATTTGCGTCTACCTCAGTATGATCTATTGTGATTTTCTTTCTATACTGCCAACCATCATCCCACCATTCCCCAGGTTGGTCAAAAAACATATTGATTTCTTCTATAGGATAAATAGACAAGGTCTCGGCAGCAGAGGAGTTGTTAAATATAAGGTTTATAACAATTATGGAGTTAAATATAAAAAGAATTGTAACAAACCATGAAAAAGATTTATACTTCATTCTGTTGTGTATTTTCATAAAATTCACCTTTTTTCTCCCGTCATTAAGTTACGAAATGATATAATATAATCATCCAATTTCTTAACTTAATAGCAATTATATTGTTAGATATTCTTTATAGTTTTTTGATAAATTATTAATATAGTTATTTAAAGGCTTATTAATATTTCTATTGTTAATATATATTAATACTAAAATATATTGTTATTAGTTATTAAAAAATTTACCTTCCAGCTCATAAAACATTTAAATTTAAATGAATGTCCATATAAGCATTATCAAACTTAATTTCTGATATCTCTTTATAATCTTGGTTAAAGTCATATTCCCCAGTTTTGTTAGTAAATAAAAGAAAAGTAAGTCTAAATTGCCCACTTTTATTAAATGTAAATGAATATTCTTGCTCCCATTGAGGCCTCCACATTTCTTCTATTCCATATGAGCTATGATTTAGTGTAACCTCGATTTTATCTTTATACCACATATTATCAATTATATTTGAGGTTCCATTAATAATAGATGTTTGATTTATTGCCCATACCTCAATAGTATAATCTATCCTCTTATACTCGTGATTTGCCAATCCAATAATTATTGATAACCTTTCATTTTTTGATATATTTCTGTTATATTCCCCGGCTTTTCCTGTAGGACCCAGCCAATAAAATTCGGTAAATTTATCTCTTGGTTTTGGTATTGATATTACATAGACAAAATAGATTGCTGTTGTTATAATAAAAATGATAAGGACAACTGAAAGAATAAGATGTAATTTATCCTTAAATTTTGGAAAGGATAAATTTATGATAACTATAAATCTTTTTTCTGCCTTGATGTTAATCCATCTAAAAATTGCAATAGAGCCTATACATACAATATATGCATAAATTGAAAATAGAACAGGTGCTAATTCTATACCCCATGGAGTGTAATAAAGACCTATTGCTATAAGAGGTAGAATTGCTATAGACAATCCAAGAGATAAACCAATTCTTTCAATCAGATTAATCCTTTTTTTTGTGGGAAATAATGAAAAAACCGTTACATATCCGGGGATAAACATAACAATTGGAATGCCGATTATTATTCTAATTGCCCCTTCTAATTTAAGCAATAGAAATGGAATTAAAATTAGACTTATTATCATACATATTATCAAATCAATTGGAATATTTTTAAATTCAAATTTCATCTATTTTTCCTACCCGCTTAGTATGTATATTATTCGTTGGCTTACAACGAAGAAAAAAATGATTGTTATAACATATGATAAATATTTCATTCTTGTTTTTAATTGGGGATTCATAAAGCTTTCCATAATCTCTTTTATTGTAAGAATTCCAATTATCATTAATACAATAAAAACATCCAAATCTTCTTCAAATGTAACGAAGAAAATTGTTAAAATCCATAAAGTCAAAATTAATGAGATTTTTTTTGAATCTATTTTTATATATTCACTTAATTTAGGTTTATCTGTAATCTTAATTAAATAAATAAAAATAAAACCTATCAGGGTAAAAATAGTTCCTAATCTTAAATTTAAATAAACAGAACCTAAAAAGAGTCCGAACCCTATTGTTTCTAAAAATATTGAATTTAGAAAAAATATAAATCCTATTGTGATAAGTGTTAATCCAAAGATATCTGGTGTTTTAAGTGGTTTTTTAACAGGATATAGTTCAACCAATCTTCCAGGTTTAATTTGCATCCAGGCTTTTTTTATTTTCAACTTTTTTTTCTTTTTTTCTTTTTTCTTAATATCTCTTTCAATTTCCCAAACAACTTTCTTATAATCATCCTTCTTGTTTATTGCCAATTGGATTTATCCTCCATACCAGCCTCATGTGAATATGAATTTAAGAATTAAATTATTTTCTAATTATTACCAATTTTCGCTAAAAAATCGTTTTTGATTAAATTAACACAATTTAACTAAAAAAACTACATGTATATTTAAAGACAAATAAAACATTAATAAACAATTAATTAATAACGTATATAGCAAGTAGGGATGGACCCAAAATATAAAGAAGTTTAGAATAATATATTTAATATATATAGATTAGTATAATAATAGGGTCTATTTGAGATGCAGACGATATCATTAAGATTAAGTGGTAGGAAGAGAATACATGATATTCAATAGGACTATTCAATAACTTTTGGAGTGGCAATATTGTGAAATTATTAATGCTAGCTCCAGAATTCATACCAATTAGAGGTGGTGTGGGTACCTATATCGTTGAGCTAATTAAAAATATGCCAGAAGATGTAGAAATACATGTTTTAACCCCAAAACCAATAAAAGTTGGAGATATTGATAAATCAGTTGATTTAAAATCAATTAAGCGGTCATTACTTGATAGAATTAATCTACATTATTTAGGTACCGCAAAAGATGATTTTTTTTATAATTTTAAATTTCAAATAAATTGTTATAAACATGTACCAAATTTAATTAAAAAATATGCAATAGATATTGTTCACTCGGAAAGTGCATTACCAGATTTGTTTGTAACCCCAAGAAAGTTAAACGTACCCATTGTTACAACAATCCATACCACTATCACTGATGAAGTAAATTTTGCAAAATCATCTGATTCACATTTTTTTGATTTAACAAATTCCGAGAGATTTTTAATTTTATTGGGACCTGTTTTAAAGGCTTTAGAGGCAATTTATTATACTGGCGACAGACAGTATATAACTGTTTCAGAATGGATGAAAGACCATGTCATAAATGATTTTCGCCACATACAATCAAACCAAATAAAAGTAATACATAATGGAGTTGATCCCTCTAGATTTAATTCTTCCGAAAAAAAATATTTTGACAAATATTTTCCTGAATTGGCAGATATTGATGTTCCTATGGCACTATTTTTATCTAGATGGGCTGCAAGAAAGGGTATAAGCTATCTTGTAAAGGCAATTCCCAAGATTATGAAAAAAACTGACATTCATTTTGTTTTTGCTGGCGAATGCAACAATCCAAGACTGCAAAAATCACTAAAAAATTGTACATTTCTTGGTTATATTCCAAATGAAAAAATCCCATGTCTATATGCTTCTTCGGATATATTCCTATTGCCTTCACTTTATGAAAATTTTCCTATTTGTCTTCTTGAAGCAATGTCTTCTGAACTGCCAGTAATAGGTACAAATGTTGGAGGTATCCCTGAACTAATTACCCATGAGGAAAATGGATTAATTATAAAACCAAAAAGTACTACTGAAATTATTAGTTCAGTTATTAGATTGGCAGAAGATAGAAATTTAAGAAAAGAGTTTGGTAAAAAAGCAAGAATGGCGGTTGAAGATAAATTCACTTGGGAAAAAATTGCTAAAAAAACTAGGGTACAATATCAAAAAATAATAGATGAGTATGGACCATAGATAATCTATTATGGATGGTAGTAATATAAAAAAACGTATTTTAGTCTTAAATCAAGGACTTTCTGGTGTGAATAAATATATATTTTCTGAGTTAGAAAAAAGGAATTGGGAACTATTTTTCATTGAGGTTCCATTTCCTAAAAAGTGTATAGTTCAAGCATTGGTTTCGTCTTTTAAACCCAGTTTTTCTAACTGGAAAAATTCAGCAAAGGAGAGATTATCTCAATTGCATAAATCATCCAAGATTTTTATCCAAAGGACTGAGTTCTGCCAGAAAAGGATAGAAGAATTGCATGGAAATTTTGAATTGATTTTTCAAATATCAGGTATGTTTGCTCCAACGTTGGATTTTAAAAACCTAAATTATCCTTATGTGACTTTTAATGATTATACGATGGTTTTATGTAAAAAGTATCCTAGATGGGCTTCATCTTCTTCTGAGATGGATAAATGGTTGGATCTTGAAAAAAAGCTATATGAACATGCAGATTTTATTTTTACATGCAGTGAAAATACTAGAAATTCGTTTATTAAAGACTATGGAATTAGCTCTGGAAAGGTAATTAGTCTAAATTATGGCGTTTCATCTAATAATATTGTTGACTTTGAAAAATCCTATGATGGTAGGACAATTATTTTTGTAGGTAAGGATTTCGAAAGAAAAGGCGGATATGTGCTTCTTGATGCATTTAAAAAGGTACGCGATGAGATTAAAGATGCAAAGCTAGTGATAGTTGGTGCTTTCAAAAATCCATCTATCATAAAACAACCTGGTGTGGACATGCTAGGTTATGTGCAAGATAAAAATGAGTTAATAGATTTATATAGGAAAGCATCTATTTTTGTTATGCCTTCCTTATGTGAGCCATTTGGAATGGTATTTTTAGAAGCCATGATATATAAACTACCGTGTATCGGTACAAATATCGATGCAATGCCTGAGATAATAGAAAATGGAAAAACAGGATTTCTTGTTCCTCCCAATAATTCAGAAATTTTAGCAGATAAGATAATAACCCTGTTAAAAAATCCTGATTTATCAGCTGAGATGGGCAGTAATGGTTTTGATCGGGTTAACAAAAAGTTTCGTTGGGAAGATTTAGGTGATAAAATCGATAGATATCTAAAAAAATGTATTGGTTCAAACGATTAATTTTATAGATAGAAATTTTTCAAAAGATTCTTATAAATATTCCAAAATTCAGTTGATATTGTTGTCAAATGAAAATGTTCTTTAATGTTTTTGTACTGTGATTTTGATACTTCTAGATAGAATTTTTCATCGGAGATAAGCTTGATGATTTTTTCTGCTACAGTCTTTGCATCGTTTGTTGTTAAACCCCATATCGCTTTGTTTTCTGAACCATTAAATATCTCTGGAATTCCTCCAATTTCAGATGCTATTGTTGGTAGACCAATTGCTCCTGCATGTAAAATTACTAGTGGTAGGTTATCTAAATAACTAAGATGGACAAAAATATCGGCTAATTTATTCTCCTCTTCGATATTGCAATAACCAAGGAACTTAATATTTTCTGATTCATATCGTGTTTTATATTCGGTTAATTGATGGCCTTTACCCCCAATCCTGACCTCTGTCTTAATTCCATTTTTATTTAGAATCTTGTTAGTCTCAACTAATAGATCTATTCCTTCTGTTTTTGGTTTGAAATAAAATGATGTAAGTGAAAGAATGTTTAACGAAGATACACCAGAAATTATTTTATTAAATTTCTTTAATTTTTCTAATATGAAGTCTTTGGGGTACTCCCCAACATGTATTCCATTGTGAATTACATATTGAGAAGATTTTGATTTTTTTATTAACTTTGTTGATTCTAAATAGTCGTTTACTTCTTTTTTTATGTAATTAGATGGAAATGTTAACACATCAACATTCTTAATGACAAATAAATGTGCAGGAATCCATAACCAATTTATTGGCCAAGGCTTGTATTTTGCTTCAATCTTAAAGTTTCCATGAACTGTGTAAATTGTTTTTTTTCTAAGAATCTTGAATAATAAAAACAGTATAGCTGCACCTGGAGATTGAGAGTAAAAATGAAAAATATCATATTTTCTAAAAGATATAAAAGCCCGAAAAAAAGCCTTTACGTTTCTGGTTTTAACCTGGTCAATTGTATCCCCATTTTTGTTGTTAAACCTTTTTGAAAGATTCATGTATAAATTGTTAGCCCATGTATTTGGACCTTCTTCCACTGGGCCTTCAAGAGCAAGGAGGACTTTCATTTTAATTTTTCCTTATCTATTTTTTTATCTTCTTCAATTTTCTTTTCTTCAGTTATTAAATAAAACCAGGTTGGAAGTTTGTTTTTTCTAATTAACTTCTCAATAGGGTTAAATATTGAATACAATCTAAAGGGGAAAATATCAAAAAAAGGTTTTATTCGGGTAATTAATTTTTTATCTGAATCAGATAAGATCTCTTTTCTTTCACTATTGTTGTTAAAACTTGTATTTGGTTTGAATTTTTCTTCAAGCATTTGGGGTTGATAGTCTATTTCCAGAAATTTACATATATCTGAAACTACTTTTTCTTTAGAATATTTTAATTGTTCATAGTCTATAACCATAATAGAATTAGAATTTCTCCTAAAATTTTCAATGTATTTGTAATATTTAACAAATCTATAGGTAAAATATAGAATAGGGGCTATATTGGGTTTTACAAATTTATTTTTTTTAGGATCAAAATAATGCATCTTAATTGTTGATTTAACTGTATCTATAACATTTCTCTTAATAGCAACAAAATTTGCATCTGGATAGTACTTCGAAATTTCTTTTAAATACAATGTATGAATGGGAGTTTTTTCTAACCATAAGTTTGCATTGTCCCTATCTGCAATGTTATCCATTAATAATCTGAATAATTCATGATATTTCTTTGGTTGTTCTTTATAAAAAATACTCTTATCAATCCCACTTAATATAAAAAAATCAGTTAAGGCAAAGGTTTCAATACATTTTTTAAAATTGTTCTCATCTTCTAGGTTACCAAAAGTATCTTGTATATTTTCAAAAAAGGCACTTTCATAAATACCAAAGCGTTCTTTGTTTAAAACTCCAGAAATTTTCGTATGTTGAATGAGAATATTTGCAAGCCATGTTGTACCCGAACGATGTACTCCAACTACAAAAATTGGTTTTGGCATGCTTTTATCCCATTCTCTCAATTATTTTTCTAGTGTTAAGTATATTAATAAATATTTGTCAAGTATTAAAAGTATTAGTTTTTTATTTAAGGTACAAAAATTATTGTGTGAAATGAAAAGTTGGGTCTCCGATTATTACAGTATCTCCTAGGCAATTTTTATTAATTATTGACTCAGCTACTGTTTTCCCCTCTAAGATATCAGGTAAGGAATTTTCAATAAATGAAACAGGGTATGAATATCCATTTTGAGATAATAACCCCAGTGCCATCACTCTTATGTTTTCTGATGAAAAGATTTTTGTAGCATAATAGGTGCCGTTTATACTAGAATCCAATTTGTCATTATCTTGACATTGTGACCACCATCCATTTACATAACATCCATCTGCTCCAAAAATTGGGGTGTTTAATTCATCAACATTATTTGCAGAAAACCATACATTTTCTCTATTAATTAATGTACCTGAAGGGTTGGAGTGCCCATGAATTAAAAATATGGAATATGGTGATTTTGTAAAAGAGAAAATTTCAGAATCAGTCGGATTTTCTAAGTATATTAGGTCTGTATTTGCATCTATATTTTGATATATATCTTTTGAATTTACATTTATATCTGAACTTTCTGCAACAAGGACTTTTTCTAATTCAAAATCATGTCTTCTTTCACTAAATTTTTTGAATGCTGATATAAGTTGTGATTTTTTTGTTTGAAAATCCAATGTTTGGGTTGGGAATAGTAAAGAGATACATAATTTGGTTGTATAAGGTTTACAAACGACTCCTTGGTCGCTTGAGTCATAAACTTGGGGTCCACCAATTGTTGACCAAGGTATTGTACTGGGTTTTTCTTGATAGTCACTATCTCCTGCTAATGGGGTGTTTATATCTTCCCCTACCATTATACATGCTTTCAAGTCGTAAGAATTGTAATAATGTTCAATTATTAGATCTATTTTTAGATAATCATTTTCCTCAGTTGTAACTGGGATAATTTCAGAATTCCATCCAATGTCTTTTTGCACGGATTCTATATAATTATTCACTGCGTCTAATATTTCAATATCTTTTGAGTATTGAGGAGAGATAAAGAGAAGCATATCTAAGCTTTCAGGAACTTCTTCTGATATATCAATTGGGTTTTCAGAAGCGGTTGTCTGAGTGTGTACTGATAATATCTGTAAACTTAAAAATAGCAGTATTACTCCAAGAATGGCAACTGTTGTATATAATCTCTTTTCCATCTCTTTCCAGACACCCAACCTATTGTTATACTCTTCTTTTTTTAATATATAAACTTATTATGATATACTCTTATTTTTATTTTATAAAAAGGTTTGTTGTCTTAATGTCAATAAGAAAAAAAGTTAAAAAAGAAAAATAGAAGAAAAGAAATTATTTCTTTCCTTTTTTAGAGTGCATCAAAACAACTAATAATGCAATTATGACTAGTATCCCTAGTCCAATTACCACTATATTGTCTGCGACTATGTTTTCTTCGATTACAACTTTCATTTCTGCTTGGGATAATGTTTGATTATCAGATGCTGTTACTTGTATTTTGTATTCACCTGCTTCTGGCCAACTATGTAGTATTGAAAATAAGTGTCCACTAGGAAGTCCTTCATTTATTAGAGATGTGCCATCGCCCCAGTCTATGATGTAACTTATATCGTCGTTGTCTAGGTCACTTGATCCAAATACATATGAAAGTTTGGTGTCTTTGCTTCCATTTTCTGGACCTTTAATTACTGAAGCAGTTGGTGGTCTGTTTGGTACATTTATTATGGTTTTAGTTGTATCTGTATCAGTTGCACCTTTGTCGTCAATCACAGTTAATGTTACTAGATAAGTGCCTCCATTTTTATAGGAGTGTGTAACCTTTTCTCCGAAATCGACGCTACCATCACCAAATGACCATCCAAAGTGTACTATTGTTCCATCTAGATCGAAACTTCCTGAGCCGTCAAACTCAATGTCTTCCTCAATGTTTGCAGAGTAGATACCACTTGCATTGGCTATAGGTATAAAGTTGGTTTTGAGAATCTTTACTGGGCTTCTAGTTGCTGTTGTTGTTGGTTCTTTGGGTTCCTCGGGTTCATCTGGTTCCTCGGGCTCTTCTGGTTCTTCTGGCTCATCGGGTATGCTTTTTATACAAACTTTCCAGCAATCTTTATTGTCCTTGAGATTTCTATCTCCGCCAAGCCACCACTGATCTTGTGAAAGCCCTAAGCCCTCTGCATCGGTGACATTTACCTTATTTCTCAAGCATCCAGAATCTTGTGTTATCTCATAGTCACTTTCTAACATCCATGTTTCGCTTGGATCTATCAAGCCATCTTTATCGCAATCACCGCTTACAAGCTGAGGTGTACCGCATTTGTCGTCTTCAACAACTGGTGTTACACTTGCAGGACCTTTGTTAGTTACTTTATAGGTGTATGTAATTATATCACCAGGATGTGCACATTTTGGTCCACTTTTATCGATAGCTAGATCAAAAGTTATAACGTTTATTTGCGTGAAATCAGGGTAGTTTTCTCCAGTTATATGGGTTATATTGTCATAAGCTGATTCGTATCCATCAGGTATATTTATTTCAGTAAATTCGTAGCTACCTTCACTAAGCCATAGATGTTTTTCTTCTGATTCACTTATTGTAAATGTTCCTAGACATTCATCGCTTTTTGTTATTTTTATTGTAAATTGGGTTTCTGGGTCATCGTAATCAATGTTTTCACCTTCCCAGTATAGAAGAACTTCTTTTCTGAGTATAAATGGATATAGTTTGAATTCAACATCGTCTTCTATTGTTTCACCATTGTATCTGCCTTTAACTTCTGCGGTGTTTACCAGGGGATTTGGAAAGGTGGATTCTGGAGTATATGCACAACTGAAAACCCAGTTTTCAACCAAGTCCAGTTTGGAATTGTTGTTGGTATCTCCTGAAACAAAGGTTACTGGCCCACATTTGTCATCGTTTACTGTAATATTGTTTATAGGTACATCACCAACGTTGCTTACATTATAGATGTAGGTAATTTCATCTCCAATATAAGCAAACACTGGGCCTGTTTTTTTAATGTCTAGTTCTGGTAAATCAGGGTTTCCTGCAATAACTATTGGAACTAGAAAACTAGCTACAAGCATCATTGAAATTGTAGTTATAGTTGCTTTTTTGCACAGATTTGTTTTGTTTTTTGCTTTTTTTGACATGCCTCCACACCATATTTTGTGTTTACTCCTTATTTTGAAAGTTAAGTTATTAAGCGCTTGTTGTACAACAATTACCTGATGTCATTGACGAATGTTACCCAAAAAAAATTGTTTATAATATCTAAAAATTTAAAAATAAAAAGAAATATAAAACCAGAAAATTAAAAAGTAAAAAGCGTATCGGGGTGGTATGAAAAACAAACTACTTATTATTCCGGGCTACTTAGCGGGATTAGGTAGTTTGTTGATTGTAACCTACCAAACATTGCTGGCTTTTTTTAGCAACTCAAAATCTGTTACAGTTTATATCAATCGTTTTGGAGAGCAATTTGCTGATATTTTATTCCTAATACTTATATGGATTGTAAGTTTAGTTGGTTTATTTTTACTTATAAAAATTACTAAAGAGGATTCATCATTGAAAACAAAAGTTGACAACAAAAAACATGTAGTAGATAAAAATGGTTTGTATCTAGGAATTTTACATAATTCTATGGTCGATGAAAAAACAGGCATTATCAACAAGTTGTATGTCAAACCATCAAGCGAAATTGATACTACTATATATCAAACAAATGAACATGGTCATATTGTTGTTTCTTTTGACGATGTCAATGTTATAAAGGAATATATAGAAAATTAGATGTTTTTTTATTTATTTTTTTGCTTCTTTTTGAAGATATAATATATATTGCCCACTATTGCCAATGACATTATTAGGCCTGCAAGTACTATTAAAGAAAAACCTGCTTCTTCATAAACAGAAAGTCCTCGCATCATATCATATGAATAATCCCATTCCCCATCACCATCGATATCAATAATGTATTTTTCTCCCTCTTGTTTCAATCTCGTTGTCAGGTCTTTACTGTGAAAGGTATCGTAAGTTCCATCTGCATCATCATCGGTTATGTAACCTATTTCACCAGTGATTATTGCATCGATTAACAATATTATTTGTGTTGTATCTGAATAGGTTTGATTATCATATGCACTAACCGTTATTGTATATTTTCCAGCAACTTCCCAAAGGTGTGAGTATATAGCTGTTGTTGCATTTTTTATAAATTCAGTTGTATTTGATGTTCCATCCCCCCAGTTGAATTTGTAACTAAGGGTGTCATTGTCTTTATCTGTTGACTTAGCTGAATATATGTATTTCTTGTTTTTTGTTCCTGCCATTGGACCTGATAAATCAGGATTTGATGGAGGTCGGTTAGGTTGAATAATAATAGCGGAGATTTCACAAGTTCCTTGAGCTTTTGCCTCATCTTTTACAGTTAGAATAACGTTGTAGGAATCAGGTTTGTTATAGGTATGGGTCGTTATTTCCCCAGTTCCATTGCTTCCATCTCCAAAGTTCCATAACCATGTGGTAATGTTTTCTTCGTCAGGATCATAACTGGAGGAACCATCAAAAGTTATTTTCTCCCTAACATAACCTTCATATGGTTCTCCTTTGGATGCATCGGCAACAGGGGGGTGGTTTTGGGGTATAACTATAGGTGGTGGGCTATAAGGAGGTGGATCACTTCCTCCTCCACCACTACTTTGTGTTCTAATTGTTATGGTCTTTACTTTACTATCTGTAGCACCATTTGAATCTTCAATAGTTAGATTTACTGTGAATGTACCTGTTGTTGAATAGCTATGAGTTGGATTTTTTAAATTTGAATTGGTATTGTCGCCAAAATCCCACAACCATGATGTTATATTTGCAACTCCTGGTGTGGATGTATCGGTAAATTGAACGCTTTGACCTTTTAAGGGTGAAGAGGGCGACCATGTAAAATCTGCATCAGGTTCAGTTGGTAAATTGACAGTGATAGATATCGATTTTTCATCATATAATCCATACGTGTTAGTAACATTTAGACTAACAGTGAAGTTTCCTAATGAACTAAATTGATGGGTTGGATTGTCATCATCAGAGTCAGAACCATCTCCAAAATCCCATGACCAACTTACAATTTGTCCACTACCTGGAATGGAAGTATCTGTGAATTGAGTAGATTGATTTATAATTGGTGGATTTGGTGCCCAGGAAAAATCTGCAGTTGGTTCGGTTGGAGGAATTATTGTTATTGATCTAGATGAAGTGTTAGATAATCCATACTCATTTTTAACAGTCAGATTTACTTGATAAATCCCTGCTGAAATATAACTGTAGGTTGTATTCTGTTCATTAAAGCTGTTTCCATCCCCAAATTCCCACGTCCAATTTACTAAATTTCCACTTCTAGGGTTAGATGTATCGTTAAATTGTATAGGTTCAGTTTCAACAGGATTAATTGGAGACCAACTGAAAGAGGAAGTTGGTTCCGATGGAGGATATACAGTAATTGTCTTGGAAACATTATTAGTTAAATTATACTCATTTGTTACAGATAAATTAATCTCATATGTACCTTCATGTATGTATGGGTGAGTTGGATTTTTATCATTTGAATTAGATCCATCTCCAAATTCCCAGAACCATGAAATAATATCACCATCACCTGGATCGGAGTTATCTATAAACTCTATTGTATCATTAATAATAGGTTCTTCAGGAGACCAGGTAAAATCTGCTACAGGAAATGCCGGCAAATCAACAACAACCGATTTTGAAACATTTCCAATTAGACTCTCGTCATCTATTACTGATAAATTCACAATATATGTTCCATCTGAGTCATAACTATGGGTTGGATTTTGTTCAGAGGAGTTAAATCCATCTCCAAAATCCCATATATAAGAAATAATATTTCCATCTCGGTCGTAAGATAAGGTTCCGTTAAAGGAGACAGTAAAAACATCATTATCAAAATTAAAATTTGCAACAGGTGGATTTTCGCCCCATTGATGCATTAAAGGATATTCATCTTGTTCACTACCACCCTGTAAAAAGTAAGGCGTATCTCCAATACCATCACCGTCTGAATCTACACCCCCATAATCATCCCAATAATTCCCACCCATAGGATAACTATTATTCCAAAAATTATCACTGATGGAATATGCATTTTCCACGTTGTCTAAAAAATTATTATGGTAAATAAAATTATGGTATGAATCAATTAAGTACATTCCATAGTTGCTTAAAAAACTAAAAGTATTTTGAAAAATTGAGGAATTATTGGTTTCAACCAATTGAATGCCAATAGATGTGTTGAATAAATCTTGGTTTGTAATTGTTATGTTATTACATCTGTTGAGTATAATTTGTCCAGAATTACCACTTATGACTAAATCAGTTACCTCTTCATAATATATCAATGGTTTGCCATTTATGAAATTATCATTAATAGTGGTGTGATAAGAATCTGCTAACTGCAAACCATTATTTATAAAATTATTATTACTAATAATGTTATCTTGGTTATTTACATATAACCCACATTTATCATTAAAATAGATTGTATTATCAAATACAGAATTATTTTTGGAATTTATAATTATTCCATTTTCACTAGCATTTTGAATGTTAAATCCAGATATATTGACAAAATCAGAAGTTACTTCCAATGCATTATCTTTGCCCGATCCATCTATGATTGTATTATTTCTGTCTTGCCCTATTAAATTAATAGTCTTATTCACCAAGACATTTTCGTAATATCTACCATTGAAAACAAACACCGTGCCGTTGTTAGCTACCCTATTTATTCCATCTTGAATATGATCAAAATGATCTATTTGCCAGCCTATAGTTGATTCGTTATAATCATCATCCACATATGTTGTGTTTGGATTTGCAAATGTAACGTTAAATGCTGCTAAAACATCTATTCTTCCAGAACCATATAAATTATCTTTATTTAATATACCTAAATCAAATGCAGTATTTTCAATTAAATCTTGAAGATCATCAGCTGTTAATGAAACATTCACACTTTTTAGTAAAGCTGCTGCCCCTGCAGCATGAGGGGAAGAAGCTGATGTTCCAAAGAAATTTTCAGTATCGTAAGTATAAGTTGAAACACCATCTGGGGAAGTTATATCTGGTTTTATTCTTCCATCATTGGTTGGTCCTCTAGAACTGTAATATTCCAACAAGTCATCTTCCCAGTATGTTGCACCAGCAGATAAAGCTCCATTTGCATCTGCTGGACATACTAGACTACTTTCAGGAATATTATATTCAATAAATGGAATTTCGTCATTTCCATATAATTCAAAATCAACATCCTCTGTTGCATCATATTTACGAATTTCAATGTAATACCAGTCATCCTTTGGAATATTACCAAAAAACCATTCATTTGGTGGCTGAGAGCCATTCTGTATATTATAGGATAGATCGGTTATATTATTACTACTATTACGTAAGCATAAATCATAATCTTGGTCAGAAAATGGCCAATCATTCCATGTTAATTCAAAATGATAATATGTATCCTTTGGTAGATATCCGAGGTCAAGTTCTTCATCACCATTACCAAATTCATGAAAGGAATTGTTATTATTATCTGTAAAACTGCTTTCATAATGATGATCTGCTTCATTACCAGCAGCAGTTACGACAAGAACTCCATTGGATCTTGCATTATCAACTATTTCACAAACATTTCCAATTTCATCATATCCAATTCCATCAAAATTATTTATGTAATTGTATCCAAAAGAAAAACTAATAATGTCTACTCCTGCAGATATTGCATAATTTACTGATTCATTTAAATCAGATATTGTTTCAAAATTGTAAAGATACAAATCTGCTTGTGGAGCAACATCCAATACAATCTCTGCACAGGCACAACCATGCTTGGTTAACCATTCCAGATCCTCATCTGATCTGAATGATTTTTCATCAGCAATCCGTTCGGATGGTATCTCGGGATTAATTTCGTACTCTAAAAAACCTAAATCAATTATTGCCACTTTTGAACCATTTCCATAAAAACCGTAATAATGCAAAGTATCAGCATTTATTGTACTAACTCCCTCGCTGGTCACATCCATAAGTATAGGATTGATGGGTTTGCGAATAAATTGAATGTAATCTTCTTGAGATAGGTTATTAATCAAATTTAAAGGAACTAAAACTTGAACTATTGATTTATAATTTTTTTCAATCTCAATTTCATTATTAAATTCATAAAGACTATCAATTTGGTCTTTATTTGATAATATTATCTCAAGTCTAACCTTTTCATTTATAAAATTAAATTCTCCAACAGGTGATTCGGATATATATTGCAATTCTCCTGTATTAAAATCCCTAATTAAATTTTCAACACATTGTTCAAGTTTAGGATTTCGTAGTATTTTTCTGTTAATATGATTATACATTTCCTGGTTTAAATTCTCTTCATCTGCAATTATTATATTAGTGAAACTAAACAAGATGAGAATAGTCATGCAGAGTATCAGCAGCTTATTATTCATTTACTTTTTACCTTCCTCTCCCATCTCTAGAAGTGATATATTAGAAATGATTTAGAGTCTATTAAATGTTACTCTGATATATAATATGTATAAAAAATAATTTTAAATTTCTTTACCTATTGGTCTCATCCATACAATTGATTTTTTTATCTTTACTTCATTTGCCTCTGCCCATTCAATGCGTTTTGTAGACGACATGGATGTTAGTTTGAAGTAATAGTACATATCTCCTATTCCGCCACTTAAATTTACAATAGGAAACATGAGTAGGAACGGGTCATTTATGTTTATAAAAATTACTAAACACCATACCATTGGTAAAAAATGTATCAGTAGCATTATTTTTCCGTTGTTTATAAATGATTCATTATCCACTAGAAATCCAAATGCTGACCATTTGGTAAGTATTATTGCTTTTATGGGTATTTTATAGTATAAAATCACTAGTAAATGTGTTAGTTCGTGAAGTGCAAATGCAACCAAAAAGCCCAGTATTATTCCAAGTAAGGCGTCCATATTTTAATCCCCCAAATTATAATATATAATTATATATTGCTTGTATTATATAAATCTATTCCAAGAAAATTTAAAGAAAATAATTTGATTTTTAAAAATTTCATAAACGTTGTAATTTTATAATAAAATCAATTTATATATACAATAATTGTTAAAATTATTGTGTTAAAAATCTGATATTAATTATAAAATAATAATTAAATTTAACATAATTTTGTTTAGTTATATCTGTAAACGATAAAATAGATATTGTTGATTTTAAATAATTGATTTGTTTTATATTCATGCGAAAATTTTATAAACGTTTTAATGGTAGAAAGTTGGGGCATTTATCATATTTAGAAAATTTTTATAACGTTTGTACAACAACCTTTATATATTATGTTAAAATAAAGAAAAGTTAATAAAATAAACATGGTGGAGTGTTAAGATCATGAACAAATTTTCTCTGAGGAAAGGACTAGTGTTTATAATTAGTCTGACTCTTTTATCCAGTGCACTTCATTTTAATGTTTCAGCTGAAACCACAATAACAGATAATTCTGCTGATACAGCTGGAACTGGTGATAGTTTTATTGTTAATGTGACAGTTACTGATTCCGATGGAATTGACAATGTTTGGCTGGATTATTGGTTTGATGGAGGCACCTCTACAAATGTATCTATGAGCAATACCCTAGGTGATTATTGGGAATATGACAGCATCTTGATTCCGTTAGATTCTGATGATGATCTTTATTATAATATCTCAGTAAGAAATACAACAGGGGCGTGGAGTTATTTGCTTAATCAACAAGTTGTTGTTACAGATGATGATCTACCTATTATATCTAACGTACTGGCAACTCCAAATGAGATTTATATTGGTGAATATCTTAATATAACCTGCACAGTAACTGATAATATCAATACTGATGAGGTTTATATTAATATTAGTGGACCTGTTGGCTTCACCCCTATCAACACTACAATGAATGGTAACTATTTCTACAACTCAAGTTATTCAATTGGTGGTATCTACAATTTTTTCATATGGGCCAATGATACTAGTGGAAACAGTAATATTTCATCCACTTATCAATTCACAGTAAATATGATTCAAACAATAGAGGTAATAAGTCCATTAAATGGTTCAACTAATATGAATGTTAACCCTATATGTAATATTTGGGTAAATGATAGTAATGGTGATACTTTTACTGTATATTGGTACGAAAACTCAACAGGCAATTATATCCTCAGAAATATTAATTATAGCGTAAATGCAAATTCGACCGTGAGTTATAATTTTGATCAATTTGATGATTACTCCACCACATACTATTGGAAGGTTGCTGTTAATGATACTATATACAACACTTCTAAATGGTTTTACTTTTCCACCGAACCTCTTAGAACATCTGTTGATGTAATTTCACCTTATTATGTTTATTCTGTTGCATACGCAATTAGTGCTACTAACATAACTAGTGTTGATAACGTTGAATTGAGTTATAGATGGAGTGATGACAATAAAAGTTGGGGAGTTCCAGTAAATTGGATTCCTTTAATGTATGATGATTTTGAAGATTCCACGAGTGGAAATTATACTGGAAGTGGAAATCCATCTGACTATGATGTGGATGAAAATAATATGGTTCATGGAACACACTCTTTGCATGTTCGGGACGATACTAGTTCCTATTGGGCTTTAACAAATGACATTGCTGCTGAAACAAATAGATATACAAGAATAAGAGTTGAATTTAGCTTTTTTGTTGATGATTTTAATGATCCCGGCGTCGAAGATTGGTGGTTCCAATACTACAATGCTTCAGCCAGCAGCTGGGAAACTGTGTTTGATTATGATTGTGGTGAGGGTACATACATTGATCAGGAAACTTCAGGAGATTGGGATACTAACGGAGTTCTAACCCATGTTTACTATTTCAATAGATCTGAAGGTTTGAATTTATCAGATAATTTTAATATAAGATTCTATTGTGATCCATCTGACAATAATGATAATCTATACATTGATTCAATTTATATAAATGCCACAACAGATACTGGTTGGAATAAGTGGCCCAGCCCATACAACCCAGATACAGATCCTCCCTGGAGTTGGAATTTTAATTTTCCTAATGGTACCGGATACTATGAATTTTATAGTATTGGTAATAAATCTGGTTCGCCAAATGAATCTGCCCCAAGGGATGCTGATTCCATATGTTATTTTGATTTTGACACTACATTACTTGAGATAAATAATGTTACTGCAATACCTAATCCGCAAGAAGCGAGCGGGCACGTCGAAATCACTTGTGATGTTACTGACAATTCCGGGGTTGATGAAGTATGGGTGAACATCTCCTATCCTGATACTACACAACATAATTACTCAATGGCATCAATAATGCCATATGAAAATTTCCTGACATTCGAAGAATTGGATCCAAACAACCATATAGATGTAACACAAAATAAAGTAATGCAAGAATCATGGAACAATGAAGATTCATATCTTGTCAAAGATTATGGTGAAGATTATTTTGATAACTTCACTCATTATCTAGAGATATGTTTGAACTATGCGCAAAACAATCGAGCAAAAACATATTGGCAACTTACTAACATGAAAGCACCTTACTTCAATCTATATAGCAGCACTCAAAGATACATATCACTTTATAATTGGAATGGAAATCTTCAAATGACAGAGCATTTGTCTAATTTAGAGTTTTATGATGCAAATGCACCTATAAATGAAGATACAGTTTACTATTTGAAAATTATCAAAGACGGCTTTGATATAAGCTGTGAGATATATAATAACTCAGAAAGAACTGATTTTTATGACTCTTTCAATCTGACACTTCATGAGAACCATGAGTTTAGATATTTGTTTGTTGCAAATAGTTGGAATACTGGAGCGGCACAACACGCAGATGGATGGAACGCAAATCTTAGTATTGGTACATTTCACTACTATTTTGACAATACATTTAGTCAAATAGGAACATACAACTACTTTATCTGGGCTAATGATACAAATGGAAACATCAACACTTCAACAGGTCACAGTTTTGAAATAATTGCTAGTGAGCCCCCTGAGATCGCAAATGTAACAGATGTT
>Ga0180433_10004662_pt1 | contig 19062 bp, 19 predicted proteins | sample SS_ome_8_FD_132980 | JGI IMG/M metagenome (GOLD analysis project Ga0180433, IMG submission 132980) | Hypersaline lake sediment archaeal communities from the Salton Sea, California, USA - SS_1_D_1 metaG | ecosystem: Environmental > Aquatic > Non-marine Saline and Alkaline > Hypersaline >... | reverse complement strand
TTTAAGGTGAGAGTGGAAATAATTTTTAAAACCCAAGGCATAAAGTTTCCTTCGACATTTATTTGTGTAGAGAAGTTATCATTAACTTTAAAGAAATTGGTAAATAAATCAGGACAGAAAAAATAATTATCTGGAGGAGGGGTATCATTAGCGTATCTAATAAAGTCTTCAAAGGTATATTGATAAGAATTTTGACATCCATATTGATCTTTAAGAGGAGTGAAATTAGTGAAAACATAAGCATTAGGGTCAGAGAAAAGTTGTGCTAACATAATTTGACCAACTATCAAAGTTCCTAAAGGTCCTAAATTACAACCTTGACCGATAGTTCTAGTTTCATAAAGAATATAGTAAAATAAAGGCATATTACCTTGGAAATAAGTTTGTAATTCATTTACTCTTTCAATAGGAATAATACAATTGTGAAGGAAGTTAGGGTCTATTAAATTAAAATCTTCAATAGGTTCTACCCCAAAAGTTCTGGCGAAAGTTTGTCCACTGGCAAAGCAACATTGATTTTGTCTTAATAAAGATCTTTCAGGTAAATTAATTACTTGATCTTCAATAACAGGATTGGGAAGATTTCCTAAAGGAAATGCGACTTGAGTTCCAAAACGATGAGTTTGTTGAAATCCATTATAATCTTTCATTGGCCAGAAAAATCCAGGGTCAATTACTAAATCTTGTGATAAAGGTCTAAATCCATTGAAACCTTGAAGAGCAGCTGTATCAGGACTAAAAATAGGATGTTCAATTAAAGGGGGAACACCATTGGGATAATAAAGTTCTTGAGGTAAAGAATGCCATCTATAAGCTGCAAATGGAAATTCAGCAGGTAAAGCACCTAATCGGTCAGGTTGAATATTTGTGAAAAGAGGTTCACCATTTACATCAAATAAACTATTATAATAAGGACCACAAACTAATCTTAAGAAATCATTAACTACTAACCATTGCCAATGGTGTCTAGTTATTTGTTTGGCTAAGGCAACTTGGTCATTTAAGGATAAAGTTGGTTGTTCAGATTTTATGTTTCTAAGAGCATTATTATAAAATTTCATAAACATCATATGAACTTGTAAAACAATTTGATTTTCACCATTTCTAATATCACCAATTATTTGAATTCCTTGAGGAGTTCTTGGGACATCTAAAACACCATTAACATTATTTTCTAAAACTAAAAATCCATTTCTATCATATCGGGCTGGTCTATCAAAAACACTATCTAAATCAAATAACGCAGTTCTAGAATTTACTAAAGTTGCAAAATTTATTTTATCAATAAAATTAGGAACAGAAACACCAGTTAAATCGTGATCTAAAAATTGTCCTAAATAAGTAAATAATGCAGGTAAATTAGAACTTTTTTGAGATGTTGTTTCTTCAAACCCAGTATCTCCTTGTAAATTAATCATAATGTTTCCTAAATCTTTTAATGCTTGTTCATCATAAATTTCTTGTTGTAATCCTAATGTTTCAGTTAAAGAATAAAATCTTTTATTGTCAATCGGTTCAGCTGGAACAATTCTAGCAGGATTAGGTGGTAAAACAACTGGTCGTCCACCTTGTAAAATGGGACCTCCACCTCCAGCACTTCCATTAAAGTTAATACTTCCTTTTTGAGGATTAACAAAACCTGGAACTTGGATTGGTCCGCATAAAGGTATATTTAACGCGGGAGTTTTTATTAAATCAGTAATATATACTGTTCCTTCTTGTGCAATAGATTGAACAAGAGCTTCATTTGCGGGGTCTAAAATAATTGAATTCATATTTTAATAAATGAATTTTTTTTACTATCTAAAAAAAATTAATAAATTTCATTCCAATTAATACTGGCATAAACATCTCCTGCTCCTGATAAAGATTGAGCAGTTATAACTAAAATATCTGAAACATTATCTATATTAGACGTAATTTGAATTAAGTTTGAAAAAACATTACTAAAAGAATTTAACTCAGATAATGTTTTACTTACAAAATATCCAGAATCAACTATAATAGAATTAGTTGTTGAAAATGATGAGATTGCTGTTGAATATTCTACAATACTATTATTATCTACATTTGTATAAGATATTGTTCCAGGAGAATTAGGTGCTAGATATAGTCTAACTTTATATAAAAAATATTTATTATTTTCAGCGCAAAACAAATTAATATTTGAGGGAATGATATTTTGATGTTGATAATTTGAATTTCCTCTAATGGTTAAAATTGGGAATTCAGTCGTACTAACAGTAATACCAGTTGTTCCATTATTAATTGAAAAAGGTCTACCATAAGGATTATAACCTCCTTCAGAAATAACTGATGAACAAATTTGGGTTAAAGTTACAGAACCACTCCCTGTTCCAATAAGTTCATACCTGATAGGTAAATTTGGATTAATCATATAAACATCAGTTAAAGTATTAATATTAACTATTTGATGACAATAATAAATTTTACCAAAAACATAAAAACCATATCTTATTCTCCCAACTCCTAACCATTCTAAATCAATTACAAATAATTGACATTTATTAAAATCTAAATTAAAACCTGTTGATCCAGTTCCATTCATTTTATCAATGTTCCAATCATCTTGAAGTGTAATAGTATCTGTGGTATTACTTCTTAAACCAATTCCTATTCCTCCACTTGAAGTATATTGAAAAAATACTCCATTATCATCATCAAAATAACCAATTTTTGATGTAAAACCTGTTCCTGAACCATCATAAATAATACCTGATGCTAAAAACAATAAAGATTTTCCAGGTTGATAAATACAATATTTTCTACTTTGATTAATATAACTTCCAGTTCCACTTCCAGAAATAACACATTTAGAATTAGAATAAGTTGCGGTATAAGTTGTTGCTTTATTAGTTACTAAATAATTATTTTTTAAAAAGTCACTTGTTCCTGAAGATTGAGCTGGAAATTTTAAATCTAATAAAGTGTAAGGATTTGAAACTCTTAATTTACTAAATGCATCATATAATGAATTATTATTATAAGAAAATCTATTATTATTATTTGATGAAGTTAACAATCTACTAGTAATATTACCACTTCCACTACTAGATGATGTAAATTCAATTTTATAATATTTAGTTGTTATTTCAAATTCTTTTGAATATTTAATTCCTGTAAAATAAGAATCTGTAAAATAATTAGTAAAAGTACTATCATCATTTGAAATTTTTATAATTACTCCATTTGGATTTGAATTAACATCTAATTCAATTGATAACAATAAACTATTATATCCTGTTGTTTGAGTTGATGTTCCTATAAAAGAAGTACCCGAGTAAGTTGTTGTATTATTATTATCTATTTTACTTGCAACAGAAGGAAAATAAGTCATATATAATTTTATAAATATTTTTTATATAATTAACCATGTATTTGATGTATCTGATAATAATGTTATTGAACTATAATTTATATTTAAAGTTACACTTAAATTTCCATCTATAGTATCTCCACTTCCCGCATTAATCACTAAATTATTCACCGTTAAATTCCCTCCTACATCTTTAAAAATGTGCGTTCTTTTTCCATTAGTTAATGTTGAAATCTGCGGTAATGTTAAACTTATAGCAGTACTTGATGTATTAAATCTATAAACATCATATTCTAAAGCAGGCGTATTATATAATGTTAATGGTGTTGTAGTTAAAACTGGTGATAAAGTATAATCTGTAAATGAATTAGGACCAGTTGGTCCTGTATCTCCCTGAATTCCTTGAATTCCTTGAATTCCTGTTGGTCCTGTATCTCCCTGAATACCTTGAGGACCTGTTGGTCCTGTATCTCCCTGAATTCCTTGAATACCTTGAGGACCTGTTGGTCCTGTATCTCCCTGAATACCTTGAGGACCTGTTGGTCCTGTATCTCCCTGAATTCCTTGAATTCCTTGAATACCTTGAGGACCAGTTGGTCCTGTATCTCCTTGAATACCTTGAGGACCTGTAGGTCCTGTATCTCCTTGAATTCCTTGAATACCAGTAGGTCCAGTATCTCCTTGAATTCCTTGAGGTCCAGTAGGTCCTGTAGGACCATTTGAAGCACCGGTAGGACCAGTTGGTCCGGTGTTTCCGTTAATTAATGAATATTCAGGACCAAAAGGAAATCCAGTGTTAGGATTAATTTCTTGAGCGATTAAATCATATGAGGGAGTTAATTGTGTTCCTTTTGGTTGAACTTTCCAACCTCCAATTGCTTGAGGTGTTAATATGGCTGGTCCAATATTAATAAATGGAGAAGCAAATCCAGTTTCAGTATAAACTATCCCATTAATATCTGATCCAATTGTTGCATCTATTCCACCAAATTCATTTTTAATATTAATAGTTCCAGGACCAACAAATAAATCTTTAAATCTTTTTTCATCAGTTCCTAAAGAAATAGTATTATTTTGACTGGGTATTAAATTTTTTTCTAAAATAATTTCTGTATTAGTAATAACAATATCATTTGAATAAAAAACATTTTGTGAATTTTTAGGATTATTTACTATAACATTACCAATATTACTACCTTGTATATATAAAGATGGACCAGTAGGACCAGTTGGTCCAGTCGAACCACTCATTGAGTCAACATATTTTTTATTAACTAATTGAAAATCAGAAACAGGAGAATTTTTAGAAATGGGAAGTTCTTTAAAATACGAATCGCCTAAAGAAATAAATTTATTGGTTACAGATAAATTTTTTATCATAGAGAATTCATTATCAAGTAATTTTTTATTTTTATTTTTAGTAGTATTATCTATATCAACTAAAATTTTATTATTTACGATAACATCTTGATTGGCGTTAATATTACCACAAACTAATAGTTCTTTTTTTATAACGACGTTATCATCAATAATTTTACATTTATTTTTCATTATTATTTATAATATTTTTATAAAAAATTCCAAAATATTTTATCTTAAAAAATAATATTTCACTTAAGTCTCCTATTCAGTCTTTAATACCTTTCTCTTAAAAGATAAAATTAAAAGTAAAACTTTATCATTTAATAAATAAAACATTTTTTCAAAATAATTAAATTTTTTATCAACATCAATCAATATTGGAATTATTTGTAATAAAAGTTTTACTTGTTCTTTTTCTTCATATTTAATTTCTTCATATTCTTTATTTATTTTTTGAAAATATTGATATTTTTCTTGAATTAACCCCCAATATTTTTTTGGAATTGTTTTAGTGATTGTATTTCTATCCCAATGATCATCATATTTATCTAATAAAGATAAAGTAAAATTAATTTCTGTTTGTAAAAACCCTTTTTCATATCTATATTTTTTTTTCAATATTCTTTTTCTGAATCTAAGGTTTTTTATCATTAGATTATTTATTCTTCAACCAATCTCTTTAAATAAAAAAATTGATTAATAATTTAACTAAATCATTGTTAAAAAAATCATGGGAGATAACTTTGAAGTCAATAATAATTTAAAAACAACTTTGGGACAATTGTTCCAAAAAAATTTAAATATAGATACTGGAAATGGTATTTTAAATACTTTATTGATTACCTTAGTAATGATGGTATTTAATAATTATTTTATTAAAATATTAAATAACTTTGAAGAATTAAAAATGAATTTTAGAGATTTTATCAAAAGATTATTTTCTTTTTATGAACCTAATCAAATTACTTTGGAAGGAACTATTAGTAAAAATCGTTATGGAGATAATATGAATTTATGTTCAGATGAATTTATTACTTGTGTTAATTGGGTTTTACAAGAAATTCCTCATATTCCAAATCTGAAGAAATTGAAGGAAGAGGAAATGAGAGAAACTAAAATAGATAATAATCAATTTGATACTAAAAAGAATTTAATTTTAGACCATTTGGAACCCTTATGTTTAGATAAGAAAAATGATATTTGGATAAAATTTGATGTTAATATTACTGAAAATGATATTAAAAAAGATAATAAAGCACCATCTGCATCTAAATCTATTAAGATTTTTTTAAGTTCAAAGAGGACATCAGTTCATCAGATAAAGAAGATTTTAGATGAAAGAACAAAGAAATTTATTGAAAAGTTAGAATTAGAAACAATGAATAAAACATATTTTTTTGAATTTATTAAAAATAATTTAGATGAATGTTTTACTGAATTTTCACAAATTCAATTTAATACTAATAGAAAGATTTCTAATGTTTTCTTTGACCAAAAACAAGAATTTTTAGAGAAGTTTAATTTCTTCAGAAATAACCGTGAGTGGTATGAAAGATTAGGAATTCCTTATCATCTTGGAATTCTTCTTTATGGACTTCCTGGATGTGGTAAAACCTCTTTAATTAAAGCCATTGCAAATGAAACTGGTTATCAAATTATTTCAATTCCTTTATCTCGTGTCAAAACTTCTAAAGATTTATCTAATATTTTTCACGCAGAAAAAATCAATCGTCATAAAGTGCCTATGTCCAAGCGAATTTATCTTTTTGAAGATATTGACGCCATGGATGTCGCTCTGAAAAGAGAGAAAAAGTCGGATGATACATCTTATTCTTCTAATGAAAGTGAAAAAGAAGAAGATAAAGAATTTAAGGAAATCCCTAAAAAAGATGAAACTAATATGCTAGCTAAACTGATAAAAGAAGAGTCTTTGAAAATTAGTTCAACTTTAAAAGATGATGACCAATTAACTTTATCACATTTACTCAACTTAATTGACGGCTTAATTGAAATGCCGGGTAGAATTATTATTTTTACAACTAATCATAAAAGTAAATTAGACCCAGCATTAATTAGACCAGGAAGGGTTGATATTGCAATTGAAATGAAAAAAGCTAGTAAAAAGGTAATAGGGGAGATGTATGAGTGGTTTTATGAGAAGAAGATGACAGAAGAAGACATAGAAAGAATGCCGCAGGAAAGATTTACGCCGGCGGAGGTTTCAAATATTTTCTATAAATTTAATACATCACCGGAAGAAGCGGTGAAATATTTTAAGAATTTTGTTTAAGAAACATAAAGTGTTGAGTTAAACCACTTTCAAGACGCAATTTGTCACTGAATGGAGTAAATGATTGGATATATTTTGGGAATGTTTCATTAATTATTTTATAAATTTGTTTTTGTTGTTGAAAGTATTGGTCATGATTGATGATAAAAATTTTAATCTGATTATTTTGGATAGCGATTTTAGGGGAAAGTAGTAAGTAATTAGTTTTATCAAAATGTTGGTAAAGGTAAATACCGTGACAAATAAATATTTTATTTTGTTGTTGAAAAATAAATGGATAAATATTGGCGATATTTATTTCTTTTAGGATTGAGGTATTCACTGGAGTAATTTCATTGTAATTAATGGTTAAAACATTCAGGTTTGAAATTTTAAGGTTCAAAAATTTTTGGGGGAATAATCCTTTTTTAAGAAAAGTTTCCAGTTGATAAAATTCTTGATGATTTTTATCTAATTGATAATTATTATAAATTTGCATTTTTTCACTTAATAAAACCTCTCCATTAGTTTCTTCACATATTTTTTTAATTAACATTATTTTTACAAATATTATTTTTCATATTGACTTTTCTTAGAATACATTTCATTTAAAAAAGATAAAACTTCAGGAACTATTTTATCATCCTGTTTTATATTATTTAAGCAATAAAACTTAATTTTATTTTTCTTTATTTTATCAAGTTGTTTTTTAAGTTTATTTTGACAAGAATATTGGAAATCTAAAAATTCATTTGTAGGTTTTTCTCCTAAGACAGCTTGATTATTTAAGTATTGATAAAGATAGCATAGACCAATAAAGGCAGTATCATTATAATTTCTAAATTTATTTCTACAAGTTTGATGATATTGAAAATGTAATTTATTTTGGAGTTCAGACATTTGAGTTTTATCAATAAGAACAGCTTGATGCCACATTCCTGGTATTTTTTTATTTGGGAACATTTTTTTAAGAATATGGTAATTATTTTCCCAGGCCATAATCCAGGAACAAAAACCATGACCAATAGAAAAGTAACCATTAAGGGGTAATTTAGCAGGAAAATAATAAGGTTTTCCATTAGGAGATAAAAGTTCATTTTTAGAAAGAGGTGAACCTAAGAAATTATCATCGTTAAAGTAAAGAAAATATTTGGATAAATTAGGAATTTTATGTAAATTTGCTTCAATGACGTGAGAGTTAAAAGTTGGTAAATATTTTTGGGGGATAATTTGAGAATGTTTAATTATTTTTATTTTATCAGAGACAAAATCAGGTTTTTGGATATCATCAACGACGATAAAAATATTTCTAACCCAAGGGGCGTATTTTTGGATACTTCTTAAAGAATATTTTAATTCGTTAATATTTTTATATCTTAAGTTTTCAGGTTTTAAAATATCTTTATTTAAAAATTGTTGTTTTTGATTAATCCAGTTTGGATCATCTCCATTAACCCAGGTGTAAACTATATCAATGGGGATATCATTTTGGAAGGTTTCAAAAGATGGGTAAAAGAGAAATAGAATAAGAAAAAGTTCAAGTAAAATAATAAATAAGAGTTTATTCATTATTTTATATATTATTTATTTTTGAGATAGAGTGGATTTTGTTTATCATCTCCATCCCATCTTTTTTGATTAATATTCCATTTTTTAATTAAGGTTAATATTAATTCGTTAAAAATGCGTTCATAATAAATGATGTTTTGATGTTTTAATTCCCAAAGGAAACATTTTCCAGTTAACATATTTTTAATATCTTCATTTGGATTTAAAAGGATGACTAAATTAGGTGATCCTTGGTTATTGTGGTAAAGAATATTTTGATAATAACCATGACTAAAATCTAAGAAATCAAAGATATCAGGAGTAGAATGGTAAAATAATCCTTCTAGAAATTTAAGTTTTAAGTTTTCTAAGGTTTCTTTATTATAAATAGAACTATCAAAAATTATTTTAACAGCAGGTTTCTTTTCCATAAAATTAATAACCTCATCTATTTTTTCTAATTTATCAAAATGATTAGATATTTTTTCAAAACCTAAATAATTATAAAATCTATTAACTGCAATAAATCCATATAAAGGACCAACAACTCTTAATAAAGTTCCAAATTCATTTTCTAAGGGATATGTGCAGATAAAAGAACATTTTTCAAATAAAGGATGTTTTGAAACACTGGTGAATAAAATGATATCATCAAAATTATAATTAAATAAAATTTGTGCATTTGGAGATAATCCTTGACTAAATAAAATTAACATAGTATTTTGATAATTATATTCTTTAAAGGAACTAATAGGTTTAAATTCAATGTTAAAATTATTATTTTTTAAAAGTTTTCTTAAATATTGGGCTTGAGGTGCGGAGGAACCAATACCGGTAATAAATATTTTTTTATCAAAATCCATTCTTTTTTGAGAGAACATATTAATTTCATCTCCTAAGGTTTCAATTAACATATTTCGAGAAGTTAAAACATCATGACCTAAATCATCATTTCCTACAAAAGTTAAATTTGAAATTTTGATATCCAATTTATTAAACTGTTTAATTATTTCATCATTTTTAAAACCTGTAATTAATAAATTAACAGTATCTCCTGTTAAATGATGTCTTAAAAGTTGACTAATTCCATGATAATCTCTCGCATCATAAGTAACGCCATTCATTTCAGATATTTGGTCTAAAACATAAGTTCCTAATCCATGACCTCTTCCATCTTGATAAAATAAACAAACAAAACCATGACCATTTTTAACAATTTCTTCAATAGATTTTTGATAAATATTTTTATAATAATCATTTTTTAAAGGAAATCTTGAGAAAATAGATTCAGAATGGATTCTAACTAAAGGGATTTTATTTTTATTTTCATCATATTCTAAAATCACATAATCATTACTTGTTGAAATATCATAATAAACATAAACCTTAAACCAATGAGGTTCATCTAAAATGGGCAAATAATAAGTTGAACAGTGAATAAACCTGTTAATTTTAGGTAAGTTATAAGGTTGAAAAGGTTTAATTAATTCTTTATCACAAGGAAAAGGTAATTCTTGTTCAGTTTCTTTAAGTAAATGTCCATATTTTTGTTTTGACCTTAAATAAAACAAGTTAGTTGCATTAGGTTTAAATTCCAAACTTTCATTTCGGAGGATATTCAAACCTAAATTTTTTAGACCTTCTATTTTATCAGGATTATTAGTTAATAAAACCCATTCTGGGTTAATTCTTAATAAATAACAAATTTCTTTAATCATCATATAGTCGCGGTGGTCATTTTTTAAGCCTATACTTTGGTAAGCCTCAAAAGTGCTCATTGTATCTTTAGAATATTGAACCATCATTCTATCGCGAGATTTGGCGACATAACCAGCACCACGTCCTTCTTGAATTAAATAAAATAAGATACCACATCCTTTTTCAGCTATTTTTTCTAAAGCACCATTGAGTTGTTCGACACAATCACAATCTTTACCGCATAAAGTTTCACTAGTAACACAAGAGGAGTGAATACGTGTATAAAGTGTTTTTTGATTTAAATAGTCTCCATAGCAGAGAGCAATGACATAATTTTTAGAACTGATTAAATTTTGATAAGTTAAAGTGGTAAAATTACCAAATTTAGTGTCAATTTGGGTTTCCCCGATGAATAATGTTGTTCCGTAAATCATATCCATAAATATATAAATTTTTTTAATTAAAAATTGATTAAAGAAATCTTAATTTAGGATATTAAAAAAAATGACGACACAAATTCATTTTGTTTTAGACCGTTCAGGTTCCATGTCTGATGGATTAAATGATTATCTAGGCGGATTTAATGCTTTTTTAGATAGTCAGTCTAAAGAAAATTCAGATGAAGTTTTAATGTCTTTATACCAATTTGACCATGATTATGAAATTGTTTATCAAGATGTTCCTCTTAAAGAAGTAAAAAAACTTACTAAAGATACGTTTGTTCCAAGGGGAAGAACTGCACTTTTTGATGCAATTGGTGAAACCTTAGATAATATTAAAGCGAAGGAAAATGAGAGTGTAATTATTGTGGTTTTAACGGATGGAGAAGAGAATGCTAGTTCAGAATTTACAGGTAAAAGAATTTCAAAGATGATTAGTAAGAAGAAGGAATTAGGGTGGGAGTTTGTTTATTTGGGTGCGAATCAGGATGCTATTTTAGAGGGAAGTAAATTAGGAATTAACAATCAAAGTTCCAGGACTTTTCAAGTAGATAAAGAAGGAATTGAAAAATGTTTTAGTTCGTTAAGTCAGGCGGTTTCCGATTATAGAAAGACACCGATGAAGAAGCGTAAGGAAAAAGGAGTGAGTTTTGCTAATTAAAAAGAATGTAATTAAAGTATAAAAATGGATATTGAATTAAAAAAATGTATTAAAGAAGGAAATATTAATTTATTAATTTTTTTTATAAGTAATGGTGCTAGATTTAGGGATAATAATGAGAAATATTTACATTATGCAATAGAAGTTAATAATTTAGAGGCAGTTAAGGTTATGGTTGAAGCAGGCTCTAATATACATGTTAATAATTTTAGTTTAATAAATTATGCAGTTTCATTGAAAAGAAAAAAAATATTGAGGTATTTGAAGGAGAAGGGAGGAAATATGAATGAGGGTTTAATAATGGCGATAATGGAATGGGATGAGGAGATGGTTAATTTTATGTTGGAATTAGGAGCGGATAAAAGTTATCAAAATTGGTTTCCAGTGATGTTATGTTTTTTTAAGGGGAATTTAAGGATGATAAAGATGATGGGTGAAATAGATGAAGAAGTAAAACATAGGGGCATTGAACATGCCTTTTATCATGGAAAAGATGAAATATTAGAATATTATTTAATGGTAGAAAAAGTTGATTTAGATTTGATAGGAAATCTAAAAGAAAAAATAATTGAATGGGGATTAAGGAAAAATTTATTTATGTATTGTTAAATTACCATATAGATAAAGCATTTTCAAAAGTAAGGTCTAATTTATTATGATTAAAAATTTCATCCTCTAATTTTTTGCCAAAATTAATTTTTTTATAATAATAAGTTTGATAATCTTTGAGGAAAAGTTTATATCTTTGGTTAAAAGATAATTCTTTGTTTTTCCAGGATAATTCTTTTTCAACTTTATTTAAAACATCGTCATAAAGTTGGTTATAAAGTTTTTGTTTTTGTCTCCAAAGTTCAAATGACATAATTTATTTTATAAAATTATTTTTAATTTCTTTTTTTTTAACAAAAATGTTTATTTTTTAAACATTTATGACAATAATTATTTTTGCATTCTTTACATTTAACTATGTGATCATAACAAAATTCAGCATCACAAAGATAACAGATATTTTTTTGTCTTTCATACTCAATTTCTTGAGGTGTTTCACAAACGTTACAGTTTAAAATTGGCATTTTTTTAGGTTTTCCTTTAGTAAAAATAAAAATCAATTTTTAATTCCAAGAGGTTTCAAAATAATCTAAAATATTTTTAAAAACATTAAATTGACTAAATCCAACAAAAAGATTATCACCTTTTATTTTTTTACCTGTATTAATACACCGTCTTAAATTAATAAGCATTTGTTTTTTATCTTTAATAGTTGCATTTTCATCAAACTTTTTAAATTTTTCTTCTAAAAAGGAAACAATTGGAAAATAAGGTGTTGGTGTCATTTTCTTAAAATTATCAATAATTTCTTGAAAAGATGAAACTGTTAAATTATCATCCATTAAGTATTTTTTAAAGAAATCTTTGTGTAAATTAATATTTTCTTGAAAAGAAGAAAAATCATCATAATTTTCATCAAAATAAAACTTGTTTGTCTTTTCAAGTCCTAATTCATCATAAAGACCAAGTTGATAAAGAACTTTTTCTTTTAATAAAGTTAATTGTTCAATTGAAATAACAAAAAAATTCCCTTGATTTGTTAATTCTTTAATCTCTTTTTTTAATTTTTCCTTTTCTTTCTCTTCTTCCACATTTTTAGTTACTTTTTTAATAGGTTTTAGATTAACTGTTTCATAAATAACAATAGGTTCTAAGTTCATAACATTAAATTTACCTAAAATAAAATTATTTTTGAAATATTTTCTCCAACCATTCCAGATAGGAAATTTATCATTTCTAATATGTTCTCCTTTTTTCATTAAAATTAATTTAATTTTTTCAATAGATTTAGCTGTATTTTCAGAAAATCCAGACAATCCTTCAATAATATTAGGTTTTCCAAGATAAAGTAAATAAAGTTGAGTTGTCATCCAAGGAATAAAATAACTTTGTTCACCAACATAACATTCTGTATTGTGAGCATTAACAGGATTAGAAATTTTACCAATATCTAAGGCATGTTTGCTTTTTAAAGTATCAATAATCCAAGCTCTAATTAAAGTATCCCATCTATATTTAATAAGATAATCTTTGAAACCAATTTCATCAATGGTAATATTTCCACCTAAAAGTTCTTTAAAAACTTGTGTTCCAGGTAAGCATGTTCTTTTATGTTGTGTTAAAGAATTAAGTATTGAAAATTCTTGTCCGCAGATTGGACAAGGAATTTTTTCATCTTCATAAGGGGTATTTTCAACTTCTTCAGGTAAGTCTAATTGAAAGGTAGCAGTTTCCCAGTCTTCCATAATTGATTTAAAAAGATTTTAGTTTAAAAACATTCAATTTTTTATTTAAAAAAAGTAATTATTTTTATATTAAAGAATGAAGATAAGAATTCAGAGTGATATTCATTTTGAATTTTTTAGGGGATTAGAATTTAATAATTTTATTAATTATCAAAAAAAACTTCAAAACAAAAATCCTTGTCAAATGATTATCTTAGCAGGGGACATTGTAACTTTTGATACCAAAAACTTATTACATCATTATTTAGAATTTTTAAGTCGGCATTATGAAAAGGCTCTATATATCCTAGGAAATCATGAGTATTATGATAATAGTTTGAAGTATCATTTTAAGGAAGGATGGGCGGAATATGTTGAAAGTGAATATGTCAAAATAGTTAATCAATTTGAGAAAGTAAAATTATTATTGGATGAGAAGGTGGAGATAGAGGGATATAATTTTTATGGGACAACATTGTGGTCTCCGATAGATAAGAAAGGATATTATATGATGAGTGAAAAACTTTTTTTTGAGAGGGAGGAGATTTTAGAAATGCATTTAAAATGTAAAACAAAGTGTTTAGATTTTTTGAAGAATAATGAGAATAAGGTTTTAATTACGCATCATTTACCCAGTGATTATTTTATTGCACCTAAATTCCAAGATTGGAATAATTCGGGATTTAATGCGGATTGTGAGGAGTTTTTTGATTATGGAGTGAAATATTGGATTTATGGGCATACGCATGAGGGTAAGGAAGATTTTTTTAAAGGATGTCAAACTTATTGTTATCCTTATGGGTATCCGAGGGAAAATGATAAAAAAGTAGGTAATTATGATAATATTTTTGAATTAAAAAAAATTGAATAAATATTTTTATAAATATAAATAAGAAAATGAAATTTATCGTAATTGATGGAAATATTGGTTGTGGTAAGACCACTCTTTTAAATCAGTTAAAAAACAAATTAGATGCTTTTATTGTTTTAGAGAGTGTTGAAGAGTGGAAGAAAGATGGGATTTTGGATAAATATTATCAAAATCCAAAGGAAATGGCGTTTATCTTCCAAATGAAAGTTGCGATAAGTCATTTAAAAAATATCAAAAATTTAATTGAAAAACACGGTCAAAACATAACTATTATTAGTGAGCGTTCAACTTATTCTTGTTTTAATATTTTTACTAAAATGTTAGAAAAGGTTAATTTTATGAATGAGGATGAGGTGAGGATACATCGTGAATTGTGTTTAGATTGTGGAATTAAACCAGATATTTATTTATATTTAAAAACGGATGTTGATGTAGCTTTAGAGAGGATAAAGAAGAGAAATAGGGAGACTAATATTAGTAGGGATTATTTGGAAGATTTGAATAACCAATATGAAAATTTGAGGGAGATTTGTGAGGAAGACGGGATTGGATTTTTTGAGATAGATGCGAATGTGATTAAAGAGGAAGTTTTGAAGAATAGTTTAAATACTATAATAAATTTTTATAATAATTGAATGAAATACCGCGTCTGCTTAGTTCTTTTTTGATTTGATTAAAGTGATAATCGTGAAAAAGTAGTTTATCTTGTAAGTTGAGGGGTATTTGAGATAAATTGATATTTTTAGGAAAATTATTTTTTTCTAAAAATAAGTAGATTTTCATTCTAAGTTTATCAAGGTTTTTTCCGCGGTTATTATCAAAGACGTAATAAACGTTGAAATAAGGTGGGAAAAAATCACTTTTAATATCAAGTCCTAATTTTTTGTTAATTCTATTTTCTAGTGATTTTGAAACATCATAAGTAAAATTTTGTAAAAATCTAGAAATAGGTTTTAATAATAAAATAGTTTGTATTTTATTATTTTTAACAGATAAGTCTTTCAAAATCATTTTAATACCAATTTTTTTTAATTCATCAGATAAGGTTTTAAGAGATTCAGGTTCATAAGAACCGAAAAAACAAATTTCATATTTATCTTTTAAGGGTTGTTTTTCAATTTTATCAACAATCATGAGGGAGAGATTTAAAACCTCTCCAAAATTACCATATTTAATATCTATAAACTTAGGAAAAGATTGCATTTTTTTTATTTGATGTAATAAAGATAATAAAAATCAATTTTTTTAGAACATGCGGTTTTGATTTTGAGAGATGTATAAGGTTTCAGCGATAGTAGATTCGCGGTTTAAAATGGGATTTCTCAGGGGATATCTTCCAAATTTTTTAAGTAAATCTTGGTGTTTAATAATATTAATAAGCATTTTATTTTTTTTAATATTTGCGAATTTAGTTAAAGGTTGAGGTAAAGATTCCCAATATTTTTGGGTTAGTTCAAATGCGTAATTAGATGTTTCTAAGGTTTCATCTTCAAGGTGTATTAAAGGTAAGATTAAAAAATTAAATTCGTCAGGCGTGAAAAAACTAAATTTATTATCAATGATTTTAAATAGTTCTTTAACAAAGGTAGAAACGAAGGTATCATTTTCGTAGGCTTGAGGGGTTCCGCGGAAGATATTTCTAGGAATTTGGTCAAAGAGGATGATAAATCCTAAAATATTACTTTTAATCATATTGAGTTGATTAGGGTTATAATTTTTCATTTCATATCTTAAGTTTCTAAGGAGATGTTCGTAATCTTGTGATAAATTTTGATAATCATAGAGGAATAATTCTTTAAGTTCTTGGTCATAGGTAGATGAAAACCAGCATTTTGGGTTTGAGAACCAATATTTATAAATATCAATTAACATACTTTTTCTTATAAAAAATTGATTTATTTTTAAATAATATTTAATAATAAAAAAATGAAGCTTCAAGAACTAAACGAGGATTGTTTATTTAAAATTTATTGTTATGCACCTCAATTGAGAGAGTGTATAAACAGTTTACAAAAATATCCTGATATTAGGGAATTAGGGTATGAATATGGAGATGAGATTTTAATAGATTATAGAGGTTTTAAAATTCATGTTAAAAAAAGTTATTTAGATAAATATTGGGAAATAATAAATTCAGATGACGCACATTGTTTAAGATTATCTGTTGAAAAAATGGAGGAATTAAATGAATATCTTAAAAAGATTTTATCCAATGATTATTTATTGAAAGAAGCCTTAAAAAATCATGTTTTTAAGATAACTTATGACCAACATCAAAATAAAAAGTCTTTTGAAAAAATGAATTTTTGGTGGTCATTTAATACTTCACTTTGTTTTTATTTATATCATTAATTATAAAGCCAAGATTTAATTAAAGAAACTTCTTTTTGACGAGTATCATTATCGTCTTTTGGAGTTTCTAAAATAATTAAACCTTGATAATTTTTTTCCTTTAAAGTCTGAACAAAGGTTTTAAGTCCTTGAAGATTAATTTTACCGCATTCTAAATTTTCATGTCTATCTACATGACATCCACAATCTTTTTTACTATCATTGAGATGAATAACTAAAAGTTTTTCTAAACCGATTTTTTCATCAAATTCATTGATAACATTTTTAGAAATTTCTGGTTGTGATAAATCATAACCAGAGGCAAATAAATGACAAGTATCTAAACAAAACCCAACTTTTTCTTTTTCAATAATTCCTTCATAAATTCTTGCTAAATCTTCAATTTTATTTCCAATCTCAGTTCCTTGACTCGCACTATTTTCTAAAATGAGTTTTGAGTTAGTTTGAAGTTCATTGGTAATTAAGTTAATATTATCAATATAATTTTGGAAAGCATCATCTTTTGATAATTTTAGATGTTTACCCATGTGAATAATACAACCGATTCCATTAAATTTATCGCAATAATTTAGTTCTTCTTTCATATTATTGATACACCAGTCTACTTCATCATTAGGTTTAGAGAAGTTGTAAAGGTAAGACGAATGAACTACGCATTGAGAGTTGTTTTCAGAGAGTAGGTTTAGTACTTTAGTGAATTCATCATCTTTAATTTTGATGGGGGTATTTCGCATGGGTGTTCTCAAAAAGATTTGTAGGGCATTACTTCCTATTGAAAGGGAGTTAATGACGGCTTTAGAGAAGCCTTTGGAGATGCTTTCGTTAGCTCCGATAAACATTTTTTTAATTTTTTAGAAATTAAAAATTAATTAATCAATTTTTATTATAAATGATTTACTCTTATGGAGTATTAGGATTTGAAGAATTTTTTAAATTAATCAAAGAAGAAAGGTATGACATTTTAATAGATAAATGTTATTATTGTGATAATCAGTTAGAAATAATTGGTTTTTTGGAGAGGTTTTTAAGTATGAATTCAGTGATAATCAATTATATTTATATCAGGAATTGTCATAAGGCGGGGATGTTTCAAACTGATAGTGTTTTAAAGAGATGTTTTGCAATCGCTTTAAGAACAGTTTATATAACAATAATGCAGATTAATACTTGTTTAGAGATAAATAAGTCATTTGTTTTTTTGGATATTTTATTGAAGAAGATAGATGAAAAATTTGGACCATATATGTCAATTGAATTATTAGAGAGTGGAATGAAATTAGCTAAGAAAGATATCTTAAATTTTATAGATGCTATGACTTTAAATATTAATGAAAAATCATCACCTTCAACTGGAGATATGAATAAAAAATTAGATTTACCAGAACCTTATATACTTTATAATATTAAAGAAGGAACTTGGAGATATCCAGCTATAAATTATGAATATGGATTGAAAGAAGAATTAAAATCCAAATTTATTAATAATTATGGTGGAAGATGTCAAAAGTATTATGATGCTTATCATTACACAGTTGATAAGTTTAATCAATTTCAATTAAAATTTATTTTGGATAATCAATTTAAGTTGTATGATTTTTTTAAATCGTAATTTACATATATTTTAATTAAATTTTAATATATGAAAAAATTTTTAATAGGTTGTGCTACTGCATCTCATCAAAATGAAGGTTTTAATGTTCATAATAATTGGTTTAATTGGGAGAAGAAAAATAAAATACCAACTTCTGGAATTTGTTGTAATAGTTGGATAGAATATGAAAAAGATATATTATGTTTAAAAGAGTTAGGATGTAATTCATATAGATTTTCATTAGAATGGAGTAGGATTATGCCTAGATTGAATAAGATAAATTATGATGCTTTAAAAAGGTATGAAATGATGGTAGATTGTTGTTTAAAGCATGGGATAGAACCTGTGATAACTTTACATCATTTTACCAGACCATTATGGGTGGATGAGTTATTTGGGGGATTACATAATGAAATGATAAATGAATATTTTTTGAAGTATGTTGGATTAGTTTTAGGATTGATAGGAAAGAAGGTCAAGTATTGGATTACTTTTAATGAACCTATGTTAGAGGTGGTGCATGGATATTTAAGGGGGACTAGACCACCTGGACGGAAAGGAGATTTTGAGGGGATGTATTGGGCGATAGTAAATATATTAGAATTGCATAGTTTAACATATGATTTAATCAAGAACGTTAATGCAAATGCTATGGTAAGT
>Ga0180433_10004660_pt1 | contig 19070 bp, 21 predicted proteins | sample SS_ome_8_FD_132980 | JGI IMG/M metagenome (GOLD analysis project Ga0180433, IMG submission 132980) | Hypersaline lake sediment archaeal communities from the Salton Sea, California, USA - SS_1_D_1 metaG | ecosystem: Environmental > Aquatic > Non-marine Saline and Alkaline > Hypersaline >... | reverse complement strand
TTTTGATTAAGCTTGTCCATTAAATTATGATAACGCTTAGTCTCTGCTAGTTGATCTTGTTGAAACTTTGCCTGACTATTAAACTTCTCACGTTCAAACGCTTCAGCTCTTAAGCCTCTTTGATAATCCTGAATTTGTTTAGCCATAGCATTATTTGCCATTTCGGCTTCTGCTTCTGCATTATCATATTCACTGATAGCTGGAAGAGCGGCACGAGACATGGCTCCGAAATTATTAAAAAACCCTTTTTGTTTAGGAGTTTGTGCAATATTTGCAGCAAAATTAAGTAAACTTCTACGCAAAGCTCGATCTTGCTGCTTTTCTGTCATCCCTAAAGAGTCTCTAGCTGTTGAGATAGCTCTTTGAATACCAGAATCAAAAGGATTAGGACTAGCATTAATTGGTTCACTGTTTGCGTTTTGACTGTTGTCATTTAATAAACGCATTTGGTCAGCTATTTGCTGTTGAGATTGCACGTAATTTATTATTGCTGGATTCATATCGCATCCATTATTGTGTTAAATTTAAGAAATCTTTTGAGGATTAAGAGATAACCAAAGATGCGATTTTGAGTTTCACAGAAACTTGCTGAAGAGCTTTTTACACTCTCCAGCTAAAAAGAGGAGCATATGCTAATACATATACTTAAAACTATTATAACATATTTTAAGCAATAGGTAATTCATTAAGTTTGCTATAGATCACAGTGCAATCAAAAACTTGCGTACTGCCATTTGAAAAACAAACTATACTGTCGCTAACACTAGGAATAGCAGAAAATTTTAAATTTAAAGTCAATCCTAGTTTGTTTAAAACATCAACGCTTTCCAAAGGATCTATTTCAAATTCATTAATTAAAAATACCTCGCTAGTGTCGGTACTGCTTTTTATCTGTTGCAAATTAAATCTTATTGTTTGCTTACTTCTATTGCAGACAATAATACTATTTACCCATAGAGCATTACTGTCTGCTGCGATTAAAGTTGTTTTTGTACTAGATAAATTTGGAAATATTGCATTATCGTAATCAACAAAAATGCTCATAAATATTACTCACTCCACTTGATACGGGGATTCGCATTGAGTGGCATAAAAAGTTATCCACTCACGGTTAATATAACCCCTTACTTGATTATTTGTAATATCAAGATACATAAAGCCATTTTCTCTATTAAGGTTTTCAACCTCGTCTTGCTTTCCAACTGGTAACACAAAAGCTTCTGTATTCAATCCAGGTGCTGGAGTAATAGGTTTTTCTGATACTAAGCCCAACCATTTACCACCAGCAAATACTTGCCACTCATTAGCAGTAATATTGTAAATCATCGAGCCATTTTTTTTGTTTTGTAGTAAGTCTCGTTGCGACTCAGTTACATTAGGAGGAATTAGACAAGCTGTTTTATTTGAAGTTCCTGTTTTTGCGTTGCTTGTAATTTCTATCCCGTTAAAATTTGTGGTCATGTCTTGCCTCTATTTATTTGAATTTAATATATTTTCTAGAACTTTGATTTGCTCTTGAATTAAAGCAATATCTTTAGTGACTAAATTTCTGCGCTCTTGAGTTGATATAGCTTTGTCGTCAGATGAATAAAGTATTCCGTCACTATATAAAACTTGAGAATATTTGATGATGTTTTGTAATGTATCTTTAGTATTCATAAAACCTCGTTATTTTTTATTATTTGTAGTATTTTCGTAAGGTGCTAGTAACGCTTGTAAACTCGTAATATCTTCTTGTAACATAGAGATTGATGTGTTAGTTGCTTCACATACAGCTTGTAATTGCGAGCTTTGTGTGTCGTTCCAACACCTACCAAAAATAGAGTTTGTTAAATTTCTTATATTTTGAGCGTCTTTCATTAAATTAGTTACAGCACCAAGACCGTTGTAATTAATAGCAAAATCAGTCGTAGAAACTTCGTTTGTTTTATCTTTTGTCATGTAATATCTCCTAAATAAAGTGTTGAATACCAAGTGAAAATTTTTAAAGTGCCGTTCCCCTTACTCAAACCTGAATCTCTGTTGTAAATGATTAAATCTTGATTAATTATATCACTGTTTGAAACAACCTTAATGTCTTTGAGGTTTAGCACATCAAGAGCAGGATCATCTTCTTTAAATAGATTTGAGTCTACTGTGCCAAATCTAACGTTACCAATAGCAATGTTAATATCTAAATCATCATCGTCATATTCTTGAGTTCCAGGTATGTATATGGTTACTACGTTGCGGGGAAGGATTGCGCATCCTAGAGGACACTCAACTAACGATACTGGATGATTGTCTAAATCAAGTATTTGAGAGCTAGAAATTTCTACTACAGAAAGCTGAATGTTGTCGTTAGAAACTAAATTATCTACATACCCTTTTGTTGCTGGTTCATTAAGATCAACAGGGAGCGGGAGTGATAAAATTCTATTGCCTTGTAAATCTAAATTACTTCCTGTTGTTATGCTAGGCGAATTAAATGCTGCAATATTATTACCAATAAACGTATTTTCTCCGCAGTTAATATCGCCTTCTAAGCATGATATAATTCCGTTAATCACTTTTACATTGCTTTGTACATCAAATGAACTAGTAACTGTAATTGGTTGCGTTAGAAAAGTTCGACCAATTTCATTGAAAAACCAAGAAGCAAGATCATCCACGTATTCTTTTGTTGCTGGTTCATCAAGATCAACAGGGAGCGGAAGCGATAAAATTCTGTTACCTTGTAAATCTAGATTATTTCCTGTGGCTAAATTAAGCGAATTAAAAGCAGCGATATTATTTCCAATAAACGTATTTTCTCTACAACTAATATTACCAGTGGTAATTAAATCAAAACTTTCTAAATCTAAATTACCATTAATAGGTAAGTCGTTAATAAAAGGGGTGGCTGTATTCGTATCTACATAATTTTTTGTAGCAGCATCATCGGGTTTTGTAGGCGATTGTAAGTTACTAATAGACTGCCCTTGCATATCAATCGGGCTATTTAATAAAATACTAGTTGCGTTATAAGCTTGCAGGTTATTAGCAGTTAAAAAACCAGTTTGAGCGTTAATATTACCAGTGGTAATTAAATCAAAACTTTCTAAATCTAAATTACCGTTGATAGGTAAGTCGTTAATAAATGGGTCTGGCAATACAGTAGCAGAAATTATAGGATTTCCATTAACTCCGTTGCCATTTTCTATTTCAATTCCATTACCAGCTATTAACTCTCGACCAGCGTAAGTACCATCTCCTGTTCTAGTAACTAATCCATTTTGATTAAAAACAGCTAAAGCGTCTAATTCCGGTCCTAGATCAACATTAATAGAACCTTCTTTTATTATTAAAGAACCAGTAATTGGAAAAGGTGAGCTTGTGGCGTTTTCAATATTAACAGGCGCACCTTCGCTACAAAAACTTTTCCATTCTGTTCCATCAAAATATTCTGGTTTTGTCATTAATCTAAAGTTCCGTGTTGATTCTAATCATTCCAATAACTGGATTAATTGGACGTTCCGCTGTAGTTCCTACTGGTATTGTCAATTGTCCGTTATTAACTGCTATATCACCGGGAAATTCAATGGTAGGAGATAAAGAAATAGTTGAGCCATTAACGTCTGTAACCACGTCAACTTGATTAGGTGTGCCATTAATTACAGTAACAGGAGCTACACCATTTGTTGCTGATGTGATTTGTCCTTGGTCATTTACTGTAATAGAAGCATATTCATAATCACCAGCAACTACTGTTGTGTTTGCTATAGATATAGTACCTGATTCTGTAATAGTACCACCATCAAGACCTGTTCCCGCTGTTATGGATTTGACTGTTCCGTCTCCGTTTACAATCCACTGCGTGCCATCATAATATTCTTGTCTTGCCATATTTTTTCCTTTTTTTTATTATAACATATTTAAAAACTAGTATTTATCCGAGTCATCCCAATAACTGGGTTTGCTGGACGCTCGGCAGTACTGCCTACTGGAATAGTCATTGACCCTGTTCCTGTAAATATTGGATTTGCTTTAAAAGTAAGAGTAATAGGATCTTTTAAAGGACCACTGCCTAAAACATCTCCTACTAAATTTATGCCGGTATTTAATAGCTGATTTAGATATTGTAATGACTGGCTTGCACTGCTTGCAGAACTTGCCGCAGAATCGTTAGCATCAGAAGCAGAAGAGCTAGCATCTGATGCTGAAGAAGACGCGCTACCAGCAGAAGCTCCTGCAGCAAGAGCCGATGCAGCAGCTGCTGCGGCTGATACTCCAGCAGCACCAGCAGACCCACTAGCAGCGGCTGCTGCGCCAGTCGCCTCGGCAGCAGCAGCCGTAGCCTCACCTGCTGCTGTTGTTGCTTCAGTTGCAGAGGCAGAGGCCTCAGTAGCCGATGTTGCAGCTTCTGTTGCTGATGTGCTGGCTTCAGTTGCAGATGTTGAAGCTTCTTCTGCTGATGTTGCCGCTTGGTTTTTAAACTCTTCACATTCGGCTTTGATTTGATTTAATGTTTCAACAGTTGCGTAATCTTCATCAGGAATAGCAATAGCAAAAGCTCCGCCTGCAACTATTTTTGCCATTCCTACGCCAAGTTCACTTAAAACCTGAGCATTTGAAAGGTTAGCATTAGGTTCTTTTAATATGTAAGTTGCATCATCTGGAGCTGTGCTGAAATCAGTTTCAACAGGTCTACCTTGAGCGTCACCTTTCCATATTTTGTTTTGAGTTAGGCCCGGTAGATTGTTAATATCTATTGTAGCGTTTGCAACTGGCCTATTATTTGCATCACCTAACCAAAGATTATTGTTATTTAAGTCTGGTAAATTATCCGTGTTATTAATATCAACTTCAACAGGTCTGCCTTGGGCATCACCTTTCCATATCTTGTTTTGAGCTAAATCTGGAAGATTATCTATAAATATTATTGAATTAGCTACTGGCCTATTATTTACATCGCCTATCCATAATTTTTTATTTTCTAAATCTGGTAAATTATCAACGTTGTTTAAACTGACTTCAATAGGTCTGCCTTGAGCATCACCTTTCCATATTTTGTCACTAGATAAAGCGGGTAGGTTGCTTAAGTTTATTGTGCTTTTTGCTATAGGGTTACTATTTGCATCACCTATCCATAAGTTGTTTTGAGCTAGAGTGGGTAAGTTATCTATACCTATTCTTGCTCTTGATTCTGGGGTGTTATTAGCACCCCCCATTAATACTTGATTTTGTGATAATAGAACGCTTTCTAAATTGCCATTGCCTAAGCTACTTGTCTTAACTAAAGCACCAGCAGTTAAATTATTTAAAAACTGAGCTGCTGGAAAAGAAGCTACAAGCCCACTTTTCATAATAAATTTACCTGCGAGGAATTTGGCATTAAGAAGACCTATATCCGCAACGGCTGCCCCTAAAGTGTTCGAAGCTTCAGGTCTTCCTGAGGTCGTACCCTCCCATATTTTACCTACAAAAGAACCTGTTACTGGGTCAGGTACATCCGTTACTCCTAGCTCTGGTAAGTTTTCAGTGCTGATAGTTGTGTTAGCTACAGGCCTGTTGTTTATATCCCCTATCCATAACTTGTTGTTGTCCAAATCAGGAAGATTTGCAATATCACCAATATCAACTTCAATGGGTCTACCTTGAGCATCACCTTTCCATATCTTGTTTTGCGTTAGACCCGGAAGATTATTAATTTTAATATTAGGCAATTGAATAGGAGTATTATTAATATCTCCAATCCATAAATGTTCATATGATAAACTTGGCAAAGGTAGTACATTTGTTGTACTAACTACGCCATTTGTATTATACATAAACCCATCATTAAGCACGCTTAATGCTTGAGCTTTTGGTAAAGCTGCATCTGGCTCGCTAATAATAAAACCAACTCTTTGATTTATTGCTTCTAAATCATCTATCTCTTTTCTGATATCTATTAAATCTAATCTTATGTCAATCAGTATAGGAGAAGGAATGGCAATGCTGTTTCTACTACCTACTAAAATATAGTCAGGGTCGCATAAAACTCTTCCTGTAACTGGCGATATAAAATTATGCAAAATATCAAAATTCATGCGGTTAAATGTCCTATAAAAGTTGATATATTGTCTATGTCGTTATTAAAATATTCCAAACTTGAAGTGCGATAATAATCTAATATTTCGGGTGTAGAGTTATCAAATTCTGTATATTGACTTGGCTCAAAATAATATTGCATCCTGTAGTAATACAAGTTCTCTAGCGTATAATTACTTCGTATAAAAAGCTCTTTTGCAGCGACTTCTTGAGGACCAGTAGTAGAAGCTCCTAACAAGTAAATGATTAAATATCCTCCCTCTAATGCTTGTACATTATTACTTAAATCTTCTACTTCTTTTAGTTGTTTGCTGCTTAAACGCCATTTATCTGCAAATGCTTTACGATCTTTACGCATCTCTTGCACTTCTTGTCTTACTCTTTGTCTTACTTCTTGCTCAGGAGGAAAGCCCACATCACCAAGACCAGTGCCAACAGAAAGAACACAATAGCGATTTGCAGCTGGCTTTTTTGCTTTTGCAATGCTTAGAGCAAGGCTCGCAGGGTTATTTTGAATAATGCCGCCATCTATATATAAATCAGTACCTATAGCCCATGATGGAAAATACAAAGGTGCAGCGCTTGTTGCCATTGCAACGTCCGTAATATTGAAGTCTTGCCCTATTAAACTTGGCACAATCTTGCTATTAGAAAAATAAACAGGTGTATTAGTATCAACTCCGTAATCAGGGTCTACGTTATTTTTTTCAAACGAAGTAATTACAGTTGTGGTCTTAAGATCGGTCATTTTACTTGTACCGAACTCTGTATCTAAATCGCTTTTTAATCTCTTCGTGCCAATACCATTGGTATCTCCAGGGTAAAAAGTGGGACTACTTAATGGGCCTCCAACAATGGTGTTAATTTTTGTCAAAGTAGAAGGTGTAACCGAAGGAGTAGTTGTGCTTGTTGTAAAAATCCATGGTCCATTTTGAGTAAAAAATGGTAGTAGCTCCTCGGGACTTTTGCCATAAGACAAAGATAATGCTAAAATACCCCCAATAGAACTACCAGCAATCACATCAAAATATCTCCATAGCTCATTTGGGTTCACTCCCCATAAATCTACAAAGGATTTTAAGAAATTAGTGGATACATATCCCCGCATACCTCCACCATCTAAAGATAATATTCGTAATGTATTTGGATCGTACACAATAGACCTCCTGTTTTAATTCCACCTTACTTTGTTTAATTTAAAAGTAAGCTCTTTGTTATTAGGTGCAGGATTGCTATCAGGTGAAATATAATCCTTTGGCAATCTAGGATTTTTAAGAGTTTTGGGATCGTCTTTTACAATAGGCGGTCTGTTTTGCTCTGAAGGTTTGTCTAAAAAAGGAGGGCCAACCATAAGTCCAGTCCACACTAGATTATTTCCTCTCCACTCCATTTGTTTTACTAAATCTTTGTGATTAAAAACAAAGCCACTGCGATCACATACACCCAGTCCATTAGGGTTTTTTGGATTTACTTTTACGTATTTACTTTTCCATTTTTGTATCCAACTCATGAAGACCATCCTTGATTTATGCTAAAAATAATGTCTTCGCTGTCTTCTATGGTCGCAAGATTAAATATATTCTGGTATTCTTGATTTAGCATTTCGGCAATTTGATTGTTAAATTTTAATGCTAATTTAAAGCTAAGTCCTGCTACTAGAGCCGGGTAAAATCTTGCTGGTATTTCTAAAGTGTTGGTGTATAAACCTACATCCTGCATTGCCCTTTTATAAGAATAATCAATTGCATTATAATATTGGGTTGGTGCTGGCCAGATGTACAAAGATGGGGTAATTGTACGATCAAAATAAAAAATAGATGGCCTTCCTGTAATATTTTTTTGAGGCATTTGTAAATATTCATCTCTACTAACGCCACTAATTACAGTGTCTAAAACATTATTATTAAAATATATCTCTTGAATATTTAAAGTTGCTCCGCCAGTTTCTCGTATTCGATATGCTTGTGCATTTACTGGGGCTGTTATATCAAACCAAACTAACTCGCCTTTTTTATATAATTGTTTAGGAGTAGTTTTTAAATTTTTCCAATCTGCATTATTTAAAGAGTATTCTATGGCGAGAGAGTATTCTGTGTCATCATTAGATGTAACACCTATAAAAGTAATATTTTGAGTATTACCTGCCCCATAATCATATGAAATATTACCATCAGGAGCATCTTGAATGCATGCTGTAGCGTTATTTCCGTCAAAAGCATTTGCTGGATCTCCGTTGTTGCTTGATGCTGGAACTCCAGACAGCTCTCTATTAGAAGTTCTTAAATTTAATTCAGTAATATCCATTACGTATTTTTCTAACGAATATTTGATCTGAAATTCATTTAGAGATAAAAAATCACTTTGAATGGTCCACAGGTTAGTGGTTTTATTCATCCATTCTAAAAGCAATAAATTAATGCTTCGTCTTGCAGATTCTAATTTTTGCGGAGTGATAAATTCAGGCAATACGCCTATTTGTTCAAAAGCGTCTCTAATTAACAACTCTACTTCAACTGATTGAAAATTGTAAGTGCCAGAAGTATTGTCCATAATTATAAACGCTCTTGAATTAATAATAAATTTAAGCAAATAATTGCTTAATGTTTAAACACCAGGAGAACCAAAAATCCCACGTGGATTTGACACACCAAAAGAATAACGCTCTGACGCTTTAGCCATAACGTTGTCAGTTGGATAATCAACATACGTATCAGTTTGTACTGGGGTTCTTTGGAAATGCTTCATGCCATCAGGTGCGTCAGTAATAATAAACCAAGCAGCTGGGTCAGTTAGATATTGATTTACTCTATATCCATCTGGCATATAATCATTGTGATATATAGCGTTAATATCGTTGTCCGCTGTGCCAGTTCTAAACTGACTATTTAGCAATACTGATGCTTCAAATTGTAATTCCCTAGGAACAATCAATTTTTTAGCCATTGTTTGGGCAAGTATTCCTGATTGCATTGGAAACTTTTGTATATCAATAATAGCTTGCTCTACTCCCGCTTCACTAAAGTCAACATTTTCAGTTAATCTATTAGAGAATGTACCACCATCGATTGGATGCGATGTTGAACATACTGATTGACCATCTCCAATAGGATATGCTGGATTAAATGCATTATTTAATATATTAGCTCCAAGTATGTTTTTAGTAACCCTTAATGAGTTTCTAAGAGATACTGCTTGTTGTGGGAACTGAGTTTGATACAAATTATCTTCTACTGCTTCTTTTGTAATAGTAAAAGACAGCCCTACACTTTTATGAATGTAGTTAGTAATAACTCTTTGCCCCATACTATCAGACGCAATAGGCTGACCTTCTGGTTTGATATCAGCAGCACCAAGATATTTCATCTCTACATCAATCTCTTGGTATTTATCGGACTTGTATGTTTTAAATATTTCAGTCCATTGTTCAGGATATGTTGGATATTCACCAAATACTGCTTTTAATCCTGGGCGCAGCAATTCGGCAATTTGACCGGTATTAATCATTGTTTATTTACCTCTTAAATTATTTATGCAAGCGTAGTACCTACAGTTCCAGCTTTGTAATAATGGTTATTAATTAAAACTCTTACATTTAAGAACGGAGTAGTTTCCATAGTTTGATTCGCTAAACGTGGTTTGTTTTTAGGATTCAAAGTAAAGCCAATAGCTTTTAAAGGCAAAGTTGCAGTAGTTTTGTTGTAATCGTGCGTTACATCTCCGCCTGTATTAGTTTGTACATCAAGATAAAAACCAGATTGCCCAGTTCTTGTGTTACCATCCGCTGGGTTATTAGCATAAATATTAGCAACACCGCCTACTTGCACAGTGTTAAAGTTTGTACCTCCCCCAATATTTAATGCAAAATTACTACCAAAAGAGCCATTTAGATCAGCTGTTGCGTTAGTATTTGGAAACACTGGATTTGATACAAATGCATCACCATTAGCATTTATAGAAGTTGAAACCTGCACGTCAAAAATAGTGCTTGGATCATCTAGTACATAGGCTTTGATTTTGCTTCCTGCTTGTACCTGCGTGCTAGCTGGCCAATAAGGAGACAATACTAAATTGCCTGTAGTATTAGTGTATTCACAGCTTTGAAAAACACCAACGATTGGTAAATCTGAAAATGTAGAAGGTGTACCATCTGCATAATTTGGTAGATAACGAGCTATCGTTCCTGCCTGAGCATTGATTGGATTAAATACTACTGGATCACCATTAAATATACTTGTTTCATAGGTAGTAGTACCAGCAGCATCAGCATATATAAAATATTCATTTGTCTTTTCGGTCCAAGATCCTCCATCAATTGATGATAATGGTCTTAAACCAAAAGGAGCATTTACGCCATACGCCATAATATTCCTCGTATTATAAAATTATTAAATAAAAATATTGTGAATCTTTAAGGAGAGTGTTCGAAACCAAAAATACGATTTTAAAGGGTTCGTAGAACCGCTATACGAAGAAATCTTTAATGGAGAGATTTTAAAAACCAAATTCAACGTTTTTATGTCTCGTCTGACGCTTCTTTTTAAGGGGCAAAAGAAAAACCTAATATACGATTTGAAAGTTCGTAGAACTTATGGCTACAACCTTTGAAACAAAAATTGTAACCAACCTAGAAAGAATCATGATAAGTTAAAAATAACTACCACAAATATATTATAACATATTTTTTAGCATTAAATAATTAAATTACAATTACGCTAACACCATCTGGCATACTTTGTACAAACTCACCGCTTGCATCTAGTACCGCTATAGTAACTGAGTTTAAATTTCTTACAGTGAAAAATGCATGATATATTGGTGGTGGTAATGCGCTGCCATTACTACCTGTTGTAATTACTACTGCATAATTTATTGATGACATTGGGTTTGTAAACTCAATCACATAATTTCCATTGCTCCCTGTAATACTTGCAACATTTGCAGAATTTTCATTAACAATCGTATTATCGCTGCCAGTAGTAGTATCAGTAAACACGCACCATGCCGAAGGTATAAAAGGACTGCTAAAGTTACCATTTATACTTAAATCATTGATTTCTGACATGTTGTTATTAGAATCAATCGTAACTCCATTAATTACAGTATTGCCAGTACCAGTAGTTTGAATAAAAATATTACTATTCTCGTTGGTACTTATTGTTAAACCACTAAGAGTAAGACTGCCTACTTGTACAGAGGACAAATTTTCTATTGAGTTATTTAAACTAATTGTTGGATTTCCAGCTTTGCCATCTTGATTATCAATAATAATATTAGAACCAGCATTTAAAGTTCTAACTGAAAATGAAAAATCTTGAATATCAGAAATCACAGGGAAGCCATCTGAAATACTTTGGCTCTGAAAATTTGTCAAAAACTCACCTAAAGTAAAATCAATATCTCCACCAGGTGGAACGATTTCACCATTAACAATATTTATTGTGCCGTTAGAACTTGTAGCGTTTAATGCAGCAACAGCTGCTTGCCCACCTCCGAATGGAGTTACTGACCAAATTCCATTAGCATTAGAATTATTAGTAAGATTAACAAACTTTACCTCACCGCCAGCAATATTGATTAATTCGCTAACGCCATCATTTAACATAAGCGAAAAAGAATTAACGCTTATGTTATTTATTATAAAATTAGCACCTGGTTGTGTTTCAGTTGCATTAGGTAAAGTAATTTGCCAACCATCTTGATCTGGCTCTACATCCATAATGTCGGTAATTGTTAATTCACCGGTTGGTGTAAAAAAAGGCAAATATAAATTAATATTTTGCGTTAATTCAATTTTTTGATAACTAGATTCTGAGGGTACAATTGCCATGTTAAAAACTATCTATTAAGGTTGTATTAGGTCTACCAATATCATTACTTACTCCACGCAATGATCTTATTTTATCATCGTTTGCTTTGTATAAGTTTCTTCTTTCTCTGTCTGAAAAAGTTTCTGGCCTTTCCATAAGCACAACGTCTTTATAGCAAATATATTGCTTTGATAATGGATTTCTTCCCAACGGGTCAAAACAAATTCCAGTTCCCCTATCATGCGCCACAAGCTCCCAGCCTTTTGATACCATTTCATCAATACGATAATTTTCACGTCCTTTAATTCCAGTGTTTACCCACCTGTAAACATAGCCGTCTTTTTTCAAGCTATCTGGAATACGCAAAGGACTAGAATATTCCATATCATAATGATCTCTCATTTCGTGCAATCTCGTTTCTGATGCTCGAGTTTTCACTGTTTCTTCATCTCTGCTAAGTTTTTTTGACATAATTTACGCTCTCTTTTTTTGTTTGTTTAAATCATCTATTTTGTATTTCAACCATTCTTCTTCTGTAATGCCAGCATTAGAAGCCATGCGCTTTTCGTCAGCGGTCAACACTATTGTCTGCTTGCTTTTTGCTGTACTAGAACCTGACTGATAAGATTTCTTAACGCCAGACACATTGTTTATAGATGCTGGAGGCGTATTGCTTTTTTGAGATTGTTTTTTTAATTTTGATAAATGTTCATCTATTGCCTCAAAATATGGTTCAGAAAAGTAATACTCTGATTTGCCACTTTCAGCGATGCTACGATCTAGTTGATTAATAAAAGCACCAACTTTTTGAGCCACTTGTGGATTGTAATTAACAGAACTAGGATTGATTTCATCATTAGATTCAAGCCAATCTTGAGCTATTTCTCTTTGTACATTAGCTATATTAGCTTGCTGCTCATTTTGCTCTGGGGCTTTTGTAGTCTGCTGATTGTTATAATTCCACTTTTCTATTTCATCAATAGCATTAGTAGCTCTGATAATAGCTTTATTGGCTTCTCTTAAACCTTTTGCATCACCTTCTTCAATTGCTTTATCATGCATTAATTCAGCTTTTTCTAAATCCGCATAAGCATTTTGCCCATAATGATAATTACCAACTTCAAGAGCCTTATCACGTTGCGATCTTAATTCTTCTAATTCAGATGCTAGGCGATCTCTTTCTGCAAGAGCTTTGTATTTTTCTCTACGTTCTTTCCAAAACTTTTTCTCTTTTTGTTTTTTAGTTTCATAAGTTTTTTTAGTTTCAGAATCAGTGTTCTCAGTTGTTTCTTCATCGCTAGTAACTTCTTCATCTTTTTGCTCACTTAAGTTTTCTTCTAATGCAGTTTCTTCTTTTTCTACTTGCTCTTCAGGCTGTTCTTCTTGTATTGTATCTTCTAGCTGTGTATCAGATTCGTTATTTGCATTTAACTCATTAATCTTATTCATAGCGTCTTGTAATTCTTTCATTCCGCTCGTGTCTGCAATATGAGCGGATGAAACGTCTTGATTCGCTTCTTCTGCGTTCATTTTAATTACCTTATTTATTTAGAAATTAATGGAATGTTGTCTTTAGGATTATCAATAACGCCTGTTATTACATCTTCATTTAATGCATACATTGGGATATTATCGTATGCCCATAAATAACCTGCATGTCTTGGGAAATTAACCCAATCACCTACTTTACAATATGGACCTGTAAACTTGTATCTATCGTCCTTATAAGCACCTTTTGACATAGCCACTACTAAACCAACAAAATTTAAGTATTTTTGTTCGTCCTTTGTAGAATCGGGCAGTAAAATACCACCTGATGTTTTTGCTGGAGGCACATATAGTCTTACGTATAATTGCCAACCAGAAGGCTTTAAATCTTTAAAACGAGCGATTTCTGCTTGCTTTGCTTTTTCATCAAAAGTATCTAAGTCTATTCCTATATCTTGATTATTACGATTACTTGCTTTAATTACTGATATATTCATCATCACACTCTTTAAAAGTTGTTCTACAAATATCCATAGCTGTAACAAGTCCATTTACTTGCCCTGCTTTGAATTTATAACTTGGAAAATCTTCAACTTGCCCCTGAGCTATAGTAGTTTCAAGATTAGTTCTTGCTGTTTTAAGCTCTTTCATTAGGCGTTCGTATAGAGTCATACCCCTCTGCATCCCTTTTTTAATCTTGATGAAGGTAAAGGTGCTCCACTTTTTGTAGCTTGCTTATGCCTAATTTTTGCTACTCCGCCCGCTGCAAATTTCTTGGTTGTCGATTTGTGAGAAGATTTATCTGTATGGCCACAGCTTTTTTTCTTAACAGAACCACCAGCTTTTTTTTGAATAAAAATATCTACGTTATCATCAGACTTTTTACTTTTATGACTATCACTTTTTTTGCTTTTGTAGTTGTTGTTCATTTTTTCAATAAAAATGTCCACATGTCCACCTGCCTTCTTTTTGACACTACCGCCAGATTTATACATTCTCATTCTTTCTTGCTCCGCAGCAGAACGTGACATATTAACGTCTTTAGCTGTGCCAGGATGATTCATAAGTTTATCCGCTAACTCTCTCATTGCATCAGGCTTGTTTTGATAACCAGCTCTTAAATTTCTGTTTCTATTCATCGTTACCTCGTAATTATGATGATTTAATTAATTCTTCTTTCTCAAGTGCAGTATTGGCTTTTTCAAGCTCAGTCTCAGACTTAAGTTTTGCTATATCTTCGCTAGATTCAATTTTTGCTTTTTCTTTTTCGAACTCTAATTGAGTTTTGAAAATGTCAAATTCTAGCTTTTTATCTGACATGCGCTCTTTGGCTTTTACCTCCTCTTCTTTTTGTTTAATATCGGCTAAAATTAGTTCATTAGGGTCTATTGGTTGTTGCCCGTTTTGTTCAATCTCTCCTGACTCTTCTAAACCTTGAGCAGATGCTAAAGCGATTGCATTTTGTATTTCAGGATTCTCTATTTCCTCAAGTGGAGGCAATTCTTGCCCTATAATTTCCTGCATTTTGATTAAATATTCATATGCTTCATGCTCTGTGATATGAGCCATGATTTCAGCTTGTAATTCTGGATGTTGCTGGGCAAACGCTCCATGTACCATTTTGTGAGCAGCGTGATCTTGCCACATAGCAGCAGCAACACCTTTACCAGATAAAATATTTATGTTTTCAGTGATTGGATCTAACGGCAATACTTCTTCTGTTTCTTGAGAAGGTAGTATTTTATCTATTTCTTCGTCTGTTAAACCTTGTGCTTGATAATTAATTTTCAATACCTCCATCATGTTATGCATTTCTGGGGCTTGTTCTGCTGTTCTTAAAACTTCTTGAGCTTTAAGTATTTTTTGAATACGAGAATTAGAGGTTGGGTCAGAAACGGGGATAATTTTTACCTCGTCAATAAAATCCTCTTGAGAAATAGAGTTACTTCCTTTGCTCGAAGTAAATTCCTCATACTCTAAAGTGTTTTTAAATAACTTTTCTATAAGCTGAAGTTCATAGCTAAAAGAATGGTGAATTGATCTAAGTACCGCTGATTGAATACGATTATTATTCTCAAGCGCAGCCAGCATTGTGCCGGTTGGTATATCTTCTTTAGAATCTAGCATGCCAAGTTCTGATGTAGAACCAAGCTCTCTGCACTGATCGACTATTTCAAGTCGCAGTTCTCGTAAAGTTTGAGAAGGTTCGGAATATGGCAGTGGCATTAAAGCCTCTGATAAAGGAACTCCGCCAGTATCAACTTCTATAAATTGACCTGGACCAACAATTAAATCATTGTTTTGTTGTTTAAAACCTTTAGTACGCAATCCACCAGGAAGATTTTTAAAAGTACCAGCATCAACTAGTTGGCGCAGCAATTTAGTAAGAGTAATAGCATTTGAGCCAAGTAGATGAGCAAGGCCAATACCATATACGCCAAAACCTGGCAGATAATTATACTGCACAAAATAATTAGTACGTGTTTTTTCTGGGTCGCTTTCTTCCCAGTTACGCCGAATAGCCAGTATTTCTTTTGAAATTTTATCTATAGTAATAACATAAGGTAGTGGCACTTCATCATCGTACTCTTCACTGTTATTTTTAGTAAAATGATCTAAGTTTAAGTAAGTATGAATTTCATAAATCGGAAATAAGGATTGTTGAGTATATACATTTAAGTCTATACCATCTCGTTTTTTATCATTCTCTTCATCTTCATCGCTACTACCTGAGGCAACATTTTTTAAATAAGGTAGTTTGCAATCTCTGTATACTCCACTTTTTTGCCTTAATAATATTTCTCTTTTTGAAAGACGTAATATATGCGTAAGACGCTCTGACTCTAAAATGGAAGTACAATCGCCATCAATAACAAAATCCTCGGGCATAATAAAACGGCTTACTGGCTGATCAGCTAGTTTGTCGTAATAAACTTTTTTAAAACCGCTGCCATACAAGCCTAGATAAAGCAGAAAACGCTCAAAATCTGAGTAGTAGGAATCATCTTTAACTGTTAGAAAGTAATTCAGCCAGTTACGTATTAAATCGCCTTTTTTTTCTAAAAACTCGTTTGTCTCGCCTTTGATTACGTAACCAGCTGGCCCAGATTGTGGCAACAATTCTGCTCTTGTAGTAGAATAAAACCTAATAAGAGCAGTAGATAGAGTGGTATCAAAAGTTCTCGTACTTTGAGAAAATTGAGCACCATCTATATCTTCTAAAGAAAAGCCTAGATACTCCTTGACTGTATGTACTGATTCTAACCAGTCCTTGCGAGCCTCCATATCTTCTTCAATTAAATTAAGAAGATAGCTAGATAACTTATTTCTGTTACTCTCTTCTAAATCGTCTGCAAGATTAGCATAAAATTCTTCGTTGTTATTTTGCTCAGGTTCAGGCTCACCTATTTGATAAACTGTTGAACCATCTTCCAGTTCTTCTAAAGGTGTGATATAATCAGTGTCGATATTCATAAAACAAATATTCTTATTCACTATTATACCACAGGTAAAAATGACTTTGAAAAAGCCCGCTAATAACAAAACATTAATAAACAAACTAGAAAAAATAATACATGACGCAGGAAAGCTAAAAGTGCCTTGCTGTGCTGATGTGTTGGTTAAAACAAACGAATATTTGATTGTCTCAGGTAGAAGGGAATTTAAAATTCGTATTGAAAATACAAATAATATTTTTCAGCCATTTGGCAAAACAATAGAAAAATCTATACCTATACATTTTCCTGTTTTTATAGATAAAATTTCAAAAAAACAAGATAACTATTTAAAGTCATTTAACATTAGCGATGCAAAGCCATTTATTTTATGTAAAGGTTTGATTATTAATAATGATGTAGAAGGTGTAGCCGATGAATTAGACAATCATATTGAAGGAACGTTTATAAAACTAGTTTGAAAAATATATTTTGCATTTAATATACTCTTTTAATTTCTTGATAATCAGGTGGAGCTGGTCTTTCGTCCTTAGGATTTAATACAAATTGTCCGCTTTTTAATTTTAGCAAGGCTTGCGTCATAGTATCTACTAAATCTCTTGAGGAGTTATTAGGAAACGTTGATACCTCTTCTACAAATTCATCAGCTTCTGGTATTAAACTATCGTACTTAGGACCTCTCGCTCTAAGCCAAACCCTACCCCCTTCAATAAGAGGAGTAACTAACCTTACCCTCTGTATTTTATCACCATATTTACTAGGATTAAAAGCAACTGCACTTATTCCACCCGCAGCTAAATCTTGTATTAATGGGTCGCCCGAGGCTTTAGCTTCAACTAAACATAAATCAGGTTGTCTACCTTTAAACCTTGGATTATGTTCTTTTCCATTATCTCTATAATCTCTATAAAGCCTTTTAGCCATCTCTCTAAGCTCTGGATACTCAACACGTCCACGCCACATTCCAAGTAATATTAAATGTTCTACGTAGTTATGATCTAAAAACACTCCCCATGTAGTACAGGCTGAATATGCGGACATTTCATTAGCAGTAAGAGCGGTATCCCATGACTGCACAACATATTGTATTTCAGGTGGTTCATTATGCTTCCACCATTTAAACCAAGATTTCTGAATTATACCGCCTTCTTCTGGTGCTGGTCTTTGCTGATACTGGCCAGCATACCCATACGAACCTAAACTATGCTTATATTGTTTAATTTCTTCAAGGGAGAATCTTTGTTCACATAGTAATTCGCCTTCTTCTTTTCTTGGGTCTTGCCAGATTTTGCCATTAGTTGATGGAAGTATTATAGTTTTAGCTTTTCTAGATTTTTCATATTCCATAGGTAAAATTAATTTTACCCATTCATTGTTTATATCTTTATCTATAACATGGCCTGTCATATCCTCTTCGTGTAGTCTCTGTTGGATAATAATTTGTACATCATTTTTAGGGTCGTTAAGCCTAGTTGACCAAACGCTATTTAACCACTCAAGAGCAGCATTGCGCTTGACTTCGCTTTCCCCATCTTGCACATTATTTCCATCATCAACAATTAAGAAATTACCTCCTTTACCTGTAGCACTTGCACCAACAGACGTAGCGATACGGCTCCCCTTCTTGTTGTTGTCAAAAAATCCCTTGGCTTTTTGGTCTTTAGACAATTGATACAAATTGCCAAAACGTTCCTGATACCAGTTACTCTCAATAAGTCTTCTGCATTTTAAGGAATGTTCTATTGAGAGTGAACCCGCATAGGAAGAGTAGAGAAACTTCTCCTCTGCATTATGTAGCCATACCCAAGCAGGAAACATAACAGATACTATTGTACTTTTGCTAGTTCTTGGCGGGATATTGATCAAGAGTTTTTTTATATCTCTACGATAGCAAGCCTCTAAATGTTCTGCTATTGCTTGTATATGCCAACTATCAACAAAGCTAATTCCGCCTTCAATTGCAGGCCATGCTTGCTTGATAAATTCATGGAATGAGCATTTAGTTTGAAATTGCAACCCTATATTTTTCATAAGGGCTACTATAGATTCAATCCTAGAATCTGATTCTAATTGCAGGTTGTTTAACATGACGCCTCAATTAAAACCTTTCAAAGTTTTTGCCAATCTTGCCCTTTTTGCAGTTAGCTTGTTTTTAGAATTAAGGGCTTTATCTAGCTTTTTTTTTGGTATTTTGTGACCAGCCTTTACTTTTAAAGTACGGCGCAACGCACCTGGCTTTTTTACTGCGGACTCAATCCAGTTTTTTTTA
>Ga0180433_10004659_pt1 | contig 19073 bp, 24 predicted proteins | sample SS_ome_8_FD_132980 | JGI IMG/M metagenome (GOLD analysis project Ga0180433, IMG submission 132980) | Hypersaline lake sediment archaeal communities from the Salton Sea, California, USA - SS_1_D_1 metaG | ecosystem: Environmental > Aquatic > Non-marine Saline and Alkaline > Hypersaline >... | reverse complement strand
TTCGAGGGCTGGATCGGGTAAGATCAATTTTTTATAGATGTTGGACAGTTCGGTCACTATTCCAGATCATTCAAGTTTGCCGAATGGCTGTCACAGGCTGCCGGTGAACTGGGGCTGTTAGGCCTTATTTTTCACTAGGCTTTAGACTAAATTGGTTGTACTTATTTTACACTTATTGATACTCTAAGGAAAAAAATGAACACAGGTATTACATTTCAGTCCGAGTTTTTGGGGCCGCTACTTAATGAGGAAGAAGTCGATCAATTATGGAAAAAAATAGTATATGAGGATTCTGATCTGTCGTATGATTTCCATTACCAAATGCTAAAAGCGTTTTTTAAGATCGATGTTGAATTATTTCAAAAGGTAATTTTAGACAGATACTTAGAAGTTACACAGGAAGAATTCCATCTTACCGATTTCCCTATTATTCAACCTTTTACCGAAAAATTCATTACTCCACTCCAATCAGCGAAAAGATGTTATTGCTTTGGGGAATTTTTGGCCACGCTTGAACTTTGTGCTCACATCGCAGAAATGCTTGCACAACTTTTATGGGAATCTCACTCTGTGACAAAAGGTGATGAACCGCTTTCACGGACAGACGAGAAAAATATTTTTGGGAATAAATTTGAAAAGCTTTCTCAGTCGAGACGTTTAAAAATTTTACTTGGATTTAATATTATTAATAACGATTTGAAACAAACGTTTGATACTATTCGGAAGTTGAGAAATGAATATTATCATCTTTGGTCAAAAGAGGTGAAAGACATTCAATTAGATTCCCAGACTTCATTTGCTGAAATATGCAAGTTGATTAAAGATGTTTTTGAAATAGACTTAGATGGTGACAACCCATCCATGAATGCGCATATATTCCAATTCATTAAAGGCCATAAATAGTATACTACAAAATAAGGCCTAACCTCCGTTGCACCGGACAGCATGAGCTGTGGAGCTCCCAGAATGTTCACCCAAGACTTAACGCCAGTCACATTTTCGAGGGCCGGATCGGGCAAGGTCAATTTTTGGTAGTTGTTGGACAGTTCGGTCACTATTCATGATCGAATGTAAATGTCGAATCCCCGCAACAGGCTGCCGGTGAACTGGGGCCGTTAGGTGCCGCCAGCGAATGAATGGTGTCAATTCTTCTCGTTTTATTCTTTTCCATTTCATTGTATATTCCTGTGAAAGGAGGAATTGATTATGAAAAAGCCATTTTCAGATGTTGTGGAAGAAGTCAAGCAGCTGGATTCGAATGAAAAACTCGAATTAAAATCCTTACTCGATAAATACCTCATGGAAGAGCGCCGGAATGAAATTTTCCAGCATTATGAGGTAAGCCAGCGAGAAGAATCCCAGTTGCAGTTTTCTGATGATGTTGATGTATTACGAGCGTCCCTTTCCGAATGAACGTCGCATTTAGTTCCTCCTTCAAACGCGCCTTTCAGAAGCGGATTAGGAATAATGCCGAAGTCGAGGATCGGTTTTGGACGCGGCTTGATTGGTTTACTGCTGATCCGAAAGATCCACGATTGCGCACGCATAAATTATCAGGCAAACTCTCAGACCTATGGAGTTTCAGTGTAACATACGATGTGCGTGTCATCTTTTATTTTGCGAGCGAAGATAAAGCCGTTTTTATTGATATTGGTACGCATGATGAGGTGTATTAATCCAATGATAATTCATGACTCACGAGTTGGCGGCACCTAACCTCCGTTGCACCGGACAGCATAAGCTGTGGAGCTCTCAGAATGTTCACCCCGGACTTACAGCAAGTCGCATTTTCGATGGCCGGATCGGGGAAGGTGAGTTTTGGCAGGTGGTTCGATGGTTCGGTCACTATTCCAGATCATTGCAGGTTGCCGAATGGATGTCACAGGCTGCCGGTGAACTGGGGCCGTTAGGTGGAGTTTTCGTATAGGTAGATGTTTATAAGAATTCTAAATCGAGGTTCTAATGAATTCTATTCAATTATGGACTAAAGAATTGATAGGTCTTATAGAGACTTATAGATCTTGGAGTGGGGCAGTTGCTAAACATTCTGTTATAAAAGGCAATAATCGTGAATTTTTTATTAGAAATATACTATCGCGTTTTCTACCCAAGACTCTTTCAGTTGGAACTGGACAAATAATCGATACAAACGAGAATATCTCCAACCAGATAGATGTTGTAATTTCAGATGGTTCTTTTCCGACATTGACATCATTAACTACATCTGATATTTATTTTGCTGAGAGTATTTTAGCGACGATTGAAATTAAATCGCATCTTAAAGGAGGTATAGGAAATTCATTGTGGCAATCTCTTGAAAATTGTCGATCTGTTCTGAGGTTGGAGTTTAAAATTCCACTACCGTCGGAAAGTGACTTTTATAATTATAGAAGAGAGATACCTGCAACGTATGTGTTAGGTTTACAGGGGTATAAAAGTAATTTGAAATCTATGAAAAAGTGTTTATTCATGTTTATTGATCAAGAGAACCCCACTTATTTTGAATTACCCAATCTTATTATTTCTGAAGGAATAGTAGCTATTAAAAATACTTTTGATATTATAAAATCAAATAAATTAAAGTACGATGATGGAATGGATTGTCTCTATGCTGTAAAACAAGATGAAGAAACTCTAAGTTGGTTACTTTATCATCTGATTTACAAGTTGCTCAGTTTTAAAGTAAAAAAGGAAGAAATTATATCATATTTCCGCAAAGAATTTGATCCTAGTGAATGGGAAACTTGGGGTAAATTTGATAAAGAGGAATACAAAATAATCATATAATTATCGTAAAAACTCCACCTAACCTCCGTTGCACCGGACGCCAAGAGCTGTGTCAGTCTTGGAATGTTTCGGCTCCTTTGAAGGCTATGAGATTGTTTTGAAGGCTTCGGAGTGAGAAAATATAGTTTTGATGCATTTTTAAAAGTCCGGTCGCTTTTTCAGATCGAAGGCAGTTTGTTGGACATCGGTCACAGGGCGCCGGTGAACTGGGACCGTTAGGCACCCACCAAAAATTCGCAAGAAAAAGAAAGGATACCTTTGTATGCGTTACTTTGGAGTATTAATAAGTATGCTATTCGTTATCGCATCACCTCTCCAGAGCGTTTCTCTGCCAGATACCCTTTGGACAGATTCGCATGGATTGCACGACAATCCGGAACAGGGACAGGATATCATCACTCTTCCAGATGGGGGGTATCTGTTTACCGGATTTCGCGACCAGGAAAAGTTATATTTTGGCAAATATTCCGACGCCGGCGAGATAGAGTGGACGAATTGGGTACCGAATCAAGGGCTGGGCGTCTCATACATGACCTCCATGATTGCAGCTGGGCCGAACCAAACTTACCTGATCGCGAGTTCGTCGGAGCCTCCCTTGGGAGGACCAGACCAACGCGATATTGCCGTGACTCGCATTACGGCATTGGGCGATACCCTGTGGACGCAATCCTATGGTACCGCCCAGCAGGAGGATGCGATGGCGATTACATCCGATGGCAACACCTATTTTGTGTTGGCCAAACTACCCCGTCCGTCCACAAGTTATCGTGACTTGCACATATTGGAATTGACGTCAACGGGGGATTCAATTAATGGATTCACGCTGTCTAATCCCCAGTATGGGGCGTTTCATCCCACCAGTTTTTCGGTAGATTCAAACGGAGATTTTCACATTACCGGTGCCGTTTCGGATCTTCAGGATAGTACCGGAAAACTCTGGTATGCGCAGGTGGCATCCGACGGCACGGTGCTCGAATCAGATACCTATGAGGATAATATTTCCCTTGTCCATGGCTGTGGGGTCTATTTGCCTGGAGCCGGGTATCTCTTGGGTGGTTCCTCGTATATGTCCTCGATGGGGGTGCGAACCACCCGGCTGGTTCGAACGTCGTTGCAAGGGGATACGCTGTGGACTCGTACCATTTTGACTGGCTCTGACGATAATTACATTCATGATCTGCTGCCGGTGTCGCTAGGTCTGTTTCTTGCTGTTGGGGATATCGATGACACTCCGTGGATTGCCTTGTTCAATGATGCGGGGCAGATTGTGGACTCCGTACACCTTTCAAATTATGTGGGAAGTTTGAACGCCATTCGACCGGTACCTACAGGATTTATTGCGGTAGGTTGGGACGCCCCCACCTCGGCAATGTGGGAAAATATATTGACCATCCGATTGTCTGTGCTGCAAGGCGTACATTACCCACGGATCCAACTCGTGCGGGATATTCCGCAGGATCAAGGACATCAAGTCCGTATCAGATGGGTCGCGAGTGACTTGGATGGTGTCGACTCTGACTCTACCACAACTGCCTATAGTATTTGGCGTCGAATTGACCAGCCGTATGTTCAACAGAAGTCTGACATGTTCGCGGAGCCTGTGATGCGGCATGATACTTCGAGGGAAGCCCGCGCATCAGACTTGGCCCACCGGCAGGAGTCGTGGGATTTTATCGAGACCGTGCCGGCCATTGGTGCAGAAGAGTATGGAATCGTTGCACCGACTTTAGTGGATTCCACTGCTGCAGGGGTCTTCTGGTCAGTATTTCAGGTCGTAGCACACACAGATAATCCAACACTCCGCTTCTTGTCGCCTCCTGATAGCGGATATTCCGTTGATAATTTGGTTCCGCCGTCTCCGTCAGACATTGAAATCTCTCGGACAGATTCAGCGGTTATCCTCAGCTGGAATGCTGTTGATGTATCGGATGTAGTGGGCTATCATATTTACCGTAGCGAGACCGCTGGCTTTACGATTGATGATGACCATTATCTCGGCATAACCTCGGCGCATCAATATCCTGATTCCGACATTTTGGAGACGGCTGAATATTATTACCGTATCTCCGCTGTAGATGATGCTGGCAATGAAAGTCCCGCATCCGGAGAAGTCCATGCCGGTATTGTGCATGTGCAGGAGGCCGATGGCATTCCGTCGTCCTATGCATTAAATCAAAATTTCCCGAATCCGTTTAATCCTACTACTCAAATTACCTACGAAATTCCTCGGCAATCGGAGGTGGAACTGGTTGTACTCAATGTGCGAGGCGAAAATCTGAGCACACTCGCCCAAGGGGCACACGCACCAGGTATTTATACGGTCACATGGGATGGCAGTGCAGTAGCATCTGGAATTTACTTCTTTCAACTGCGGACGTCCGATTTCCAAGTAAAGAAAAAGGGGATCTTATTAAAATGAGATTTGGTGGGTGCCTAACCTCCGTTGCACCGGACAGCAGGAGCTGTTCAACTCTTGGAATGTTCTCTCTTGCCGGAATGAAAGGCGTATTTTCGAGGGCCGGATCAATAAAGTTTAGTTTTAGGCTATGTTTTGAAGTTTGGGTCACTCTTCATGATCGACTGAGAATGCCGAAACCACGTCACAGGCTGCCGGTGAACTGGGGCCGTTAGGCAGCAACATTCTGTAAATGGGTTTTTAGGTTCTGAGCGCAACATTTATCCTGTAGAAAAACCCGTATGAATGCGGAATAATTTGGCGAAGGTGTTGCTTCTCGTTTCCTGAGTTAATGAACCTTTTGCACGTGGTGGAGAATTACTGAATCGCCGCTCGTGTTTTCTGAACGGTGTTGTGGCGCTAGAGGGATTTCAAAGTTGTGTGAAAAGCGAAGGTTATGTTTCAATTGAATGTTGGTCAAATTTTCCCGGTCAGTTGCGAACCGGAATCGCTGTGTAGAACATTTGCTCCGCAGCCTTCCGATTGGCCGCGCACAAAAGCTGCGCTTTAGAACGCGGCTTCCTTTCCAATTCCATTACACCTTTTTGAACGTCCGGTCGTGTTTCTACTGCTGTGGTCAATTTTCAAAACTTTTCCCTGCAATTTTGGGCGCCACGGCAATTTTCAAATTGTGCATGTCTCCGGGGTTGCTGCCTAACCTCCGTTGCACCGGACAGCATAAGCTGTTCAGCTCTTGGATAGTCATCTCTCAAATTACTGGAAGTCGCATTTTCAAGGGCCGGATCAGTTCAACTCGATTTTTGTAGGTGTTTCAAAGGAATGGTCACTATTCAAGATCAAAGTCAAATGCCGGATCGACTGGACAGGCTGCCGGTGAACTGGGGCCGTTAGGCTGCTTAAATCTATTCTTGTAGGGAGTCATTTCTACCGTTATAATTGAAACCAATAAAACAATAAGGGGACTTTTTCATTTATAATGTCGAATCTTGCTTTAAATAAACCAATATTGGAAGATGAAGTTGTTCGGGCAAATACGATAACTGATGGTATTGTATCCGGATATACAGGACATAAAGGTTTTGGGCACTTTAAATATCCTGGGACGGTCACAGTTGATCTGCAGAGTAATTTTAAAATTAAATGTATTCGAATATTATTGTGGGATGGTCTCGGTAGTGGAGGTTCTGAGCCGGCTCCTCGCAGATATAGATATCGACTCGCAATTTCATCCAATAATATTGATTGGGAGGAATTATACACGTCGCCACATGAAGGAAATATTGGATGGCAAATTTTTAATTTTACTTTAGAAAAAAACCTTAGATATATACGAGTTTATGGTATCGACAATACCGCAAACGCTAAATTTCATATTGTTGAAATTGAAGCATTTGACTCAAAGCCAGAAGAACCCGATGGTTATGTCGATGTACGAGAGGACATACCTGAACAATCTGATCTATTTCCCGAACAAAGTGAGACTATAATTGAAGAACAAACAAAAATTGACTCGAAAAAGTTACGGGAAATTTTAGATAACCTTAAAGATAGCCCCATAAAAAGATCGGTTGTTCGTGATATTGAGAAGCGATTTGATGATTTGGTTGTTTTAGATCAGAATTTGGAATCAATACGGCGCGAAATTGTTAGACCAGTTACAACCGAAATTAAAAAATCCAACAAACTCGCATATTCAGCATTGGTGTTGACTGTTATTGGGCTAATTATAAATCTCTTTTTCAGTCAGAGTTTTTCTGAAATGGTAAAAATGTTTTTATCTTTATTTAATTAATTATTAGAAAGTACGGGATAAAATTTAAGCAGCCTAACCTCCGTTGCACCGGACAGCACTAGCCACGTGCTTTTGGACGGTTTTCCCAGAAATTTATGTTAATTCAATTTTCGAGGGCCGGATCGGTAAAGGTCAATTTTTGCTAATGTTTCAAAGATCTGGTCACTATTCATGAACAGTTGAGTTTGCCGGAACTATGTCACAGGCTGCCGGTGAACTGGGGCCGTTAGGTGGCTTAAAATTTCGGTGCTTCACCATAATTTTTGGATTGTGTTTGCTTTTTTTATGTTCAGTTTAAAACGTTAAAGAAAGACGAAATTTTTAAAAATAAGTAACAGCGGTTTATTTGGTATGGAAAAAGAAAAATCTTCAGTTGACCAAGTTTATGAGTCCTATTTTGAAATAATCGATGATTATTTCGGAAGTATTAAACATCATCTAGGCAAACAAAAGGACAGCCATATTGATTTAGGATATAGTATTTCAAATTATCCTTTAATATCCGATCTAATTTTGGATGCTATTAATGATCTGTATAATGTTTTAGAAGATTTCTGGATTGAAAATGCTAAACCGGTTATTGATCATCTAAAAGCAAGCAATGCGTTAAAGTGTGTATATTCTGGAAAGATTTCCCCCAGTATTCTTGAAGATTTTATTAAAAAAAGTTCACTCTATGTAGATTCAATCATCATTCCTGATCCGATTTTGAACCTCTCAATAATGCAAAATCAAACTAGGGTAGAGAAAAAATATTTTTTAAATTATCTTATAAGGCATGTATTTAATGTCTGGAAAATAAAAGATTTAGTGACAGCTGGTTCGGATAAAAAGATATTATATATACTCCCTTTAAATCTACAATTAGTCAACTCGGAGAGCAAAAAACAGTTGTTTGCCAGTGCAGACAATAGAACCATATCCTATTTGAATTCTATCACTCATAAGGATTTCTCAGATGTAGCCGAGATATTATTATTTTTAGAAAAATTTCATACTGTAGATAATCTCCATCGAGAAATAAAAGTCCCGGAATTATTGCCCGTAATTTTTAAAGACGCCAGTTTGTTTAATGAAATAATGAGTGATTTTAGTAGTGCCTTAAATAAAACTCAATTTGAGGATAAATCAATTGGATGGCAATTTGGCTTTTATGTAAAATCTCAATTTCTTAGGGTTCAAGAACATAAGTATTTTTGCGAAATCCTTAACGCAGAACCGATTTATGATTATGAGCTACCTTGGTTTTTCTTCAATTACGAAATGGGAAGTAGGGGAATTGATGACGCTATTATCAATTCTTTGCAGAGAGACAAATTTGATTGGATAACGAATGTTCCGCTGTCTGCAGTAAAAGTATTCAGGGAAGAGGGGAAATTAGAATATATGAGAGGAGTTTTAAGAAGGAGTTTAACTGATTTGAAAGCTAAAAATGATTCGGACTTACTAGGGGTTTCAAAGCAAGTTGAAAAAAATTTCCACGAAGCATTTAAAAAACAAAACGCTGAAATTAAATCTCTCGAACAAAAAGTTAAAAATATAACAAAAATGGAAATCCCGATAGTAACTGGTGGTTTTCTTGCCGGATTTATTCCATTTATAGGTAATGTTGTTTCTATCGCTTCTGTTTTTAGGGACGTTAAAAACCTTTTTAAAAGTCGTGAACGGACACTAAATAAATTGTCAGATGAAGAAAATAACTTTATTAGCCTATTAATGAAATCCTATGAAAAATAATAAAATAGAATTTGACATTTTTGGCGATGGAATGAGAATTTTCCTCGATTATATCGATCGCCAATATAGGAAGGATGCAAATTATAAGCCTCATCCAATAATCAGAGCATTTGAATGTGCTTTACCTGGAATTGAAGATTGTGACATTGGTGAGCGTACAATGGGGTTATCTCATGAGGGCACCGAAGATAATATTTATCAACCATATGCTGTTGTACTTGAAAAACTTAAGGATGGAATTGAGGTAAAGGAAATTCGCAATCTACAAGTGGATAAGGAATTACCGCTCGATATTATGATAATTATCTTCAGGCTACAAATTCAATTAGATAAAATCGAAGGTGAGGTAGTCACACCTGATGAAATGGCAGATGCTTTGAATCATGTTATACCTGGAGAAAAATTTTATGCTTTAGGTGACAGATGGAAAGAAGCGAGAGATTTGTTTCGAGAAAATCTAAAAATGGGCAGGATTCGCATTCCTAAAGAATTTGAAGAGGATGGTTTAGTAGATGAACTTTTATCAATTCGGTATGATACACCTTGGGAGAATTATAGTAATCGATTAAGAGCGCTTATTGGAAGTGGCATTATTGAAAAGTTGGATAATGACAAAGTCCAGATGGTTATTACTTCTCCCAAAGATAGTGAAATTGAAAAGTATAATGTTTTCGATTATGCAATAGAGTTCATACTTGGTCAGGCTTCTGATTATTTACGTATCTATGGGGATTAAAAATTTCAATTATTGGGTTTCATTTTTAAGCCACCTAACCTCCGTTGCACCGGACAGCACTAGCCATGGAGTTTTCGGAGAGTTCATCCTCAAGGTGACCAAAGCCGGATTTTCAAGGGCCGGATCGGGGAAACTGAGTTTTGGCAGGTGTTTCGATGGTGCGGTCACTCTTCCAGATCATCTGAGGTTGCCGACTGTTCGTCACAGGCTGCCGGTGAACTGGGGCCGTTAGGCGTTTTTAAGTCTGTGAATTCAAGTTTTATAAAGTAAAGAGGAGGTAAAATGGGAATTTTTGATTTCTTTCAAAAAGATAATAAACTGAATATTGACGGGATGTCTCATCTTGACAAAAAAATGTTGAAAAGTGTTAATAAATTACTGGAGCATGATTTTGTCAAGATTATTAAGCCGAACTTTAATTTCATTATAAATGAAAATGAATATCCAGTAAGAGAAGAGGCTGGGGATTTATTCGAGGAAAGAAATGTGCGTACGCACATCGGTGCAGGAACTCAAGTTATGAAGGGAGTCTATGTTGGTGGCGCGAAATCCTATAACTCTGGAGAACTAAATAAATTAGATTCGGGTAATATCCTATTCACCACAAAACGAATCATTTTTGTAGGTGATAAAAGGACATTAAATATCAGCTATAATAATTTAGTCGCGGTTCAACATCTCTTAGATGGAATAAGAATTAACTACGATAATAGGCAAAAAGCAAGTATAGTCACTGTTGATTATCCTAAAACTTGTGCCACACTAATTCACTTTCTTTCTCAGAACCAAATGACAAAAGCATTCAGTGATGTTATTGTAAAAAGTGATAAAATAATTTCACCCGAAAAACGCAAATCAATATCTAGCAACTATCTTGAATTTGAAACTTGGTTTAAAAAATATGATGAAGCACAGTTATATATGAAGAGTAATGATTATTCTAAGGCAATCAATATCTATGAAAATCTTTTAAATTCAACTTTCGTTTCTAGTGATTATAAGAACGTTGTAATTGAATTAATTGGTTGCTATGCGCATTCTAGGCAATTTGATAATGCACTTTCTCTTATCGAATATTATCAGGGAATTAGTCCGGAATCAGAGGAATTGCTAACCCAATGGAAAGATACAATAAATAAAGAAATGGAGGAAAATAAAATTGATAAGCGCCTTGATAAACTTACGGATGAAATGGATGATTTAATGGACTGGTTAGATGAAACTTAAAAACGCCTAACCTCCGTTGCACCGGACAGCATGAGCTGTTTGAGTCCTGGAATGTCATCTTATAATTTTATGTAAATCGCATTTTCAAGGGCTAGATCGGGTAAACTTACTTTTTGTAGGTGTTACAACGGTGCGGCCACTATTCCAAATCGAAATCAAATGCCGAATCGACTGGACAGGCTGCCGGTGAACTGGGGCCGTTAGGTGCAAAACTTGCGTGGAGATTATTTTCAACCAAAAACAAATAGTCCATCTTACTGAATTCTCATTTAATCGAGAGGAGTTTACGATGGCGTCTTTACTCAAACAATACGGAGTATTTTTTATCCTGATGAGCGTACTACTCAACACCAGTTTGGCTACACCACCTCCGGATTCCTTGGGACCACCGAATTACGCTATCCAATTTCAGCTGGCTGACAATTTTGATTTTCAGTCATTTGCCGGGAGCGTGCTTTCCTTGCGGCAATACCGTGATAGCACTGCTGATAGGCGCGTAGCGCTCAGTTTTGACGGATCGATTATATCACAAGTGATCGAAGATGTAGCCCGGCATGACACACTTACACTCCGGAATGACAATACGGTGAACCGGCTCTCTATTCGGTTAACTGCTCAGCGGCTGTATCCTCATATCCACCGCGGTCCCGTGACTGCCTATTCAGCAGTGGGGATTACCGTCCCAGCCTCGTTTCTGTATCGCCCCTATCGCGGGACACAATCCACCGCCGATTCTACCGAGCATTTTCGTTCGCAATTTCACCGAGAATGGGACCTAGGGATCGGAGGGCAATGGAATTTTGGAGTAGAAATCACCCACCATTCGTGGTGGTATTGGTTTGTGGAATACGGCGTGCGTGCTGAGTTCATCTGGTCCCATTCCAAAGATCGGAATATCTGGTATAGTCGCACGCCCACTGAAACGTTTATTCAGACAGAAAACCAATATGAGGTCCAGATCACTCCCGTCGGATTCACGTTGGGATTTGCAGTGTTGTTTTAATTGGCAGTTTCCTCGTTTTGCACCTAACCTCCGTTGCACCGGACAGCACTAGCCACGTGCTTTTGCGTTGGTTTTCCCAGCAATTGATGGAAGTTGTATTTTCAAGGGTCGGATCGGGGAAACTGAGTTTTAGGAAATGTTTCGAAGGTGTGGTCACTCTTCCAGATCGGATCAAAATGCCGAAACTCTGTCGCAGGCTGCCGGTGAACTGGGGCCGTTAGAAGGCTTTAATTTAAATAAAGGAGTTATAATATGAGTTATTATAAATTATCTGATAATTTTAACTATTTCTTTAAAAAATTAAACCCAAGTCCTAGTTTTACTAGGGTTGCCGCAAGTGAATGGAATACCATAAAAAACTTGATTGAGGATACAAATGGTAAAGCAGCCAAATTATCTCCAGAGTGTTTTTTGCAAGGTTCATATAAACAGCAAACAGCTATTTATTCAATTAATGATATAGATATCGTAGCATTGTGTTCATTATGGTTTCCCGGATCAGGTATGCAAGGATCTAAATCATATTCAAGAGATGAGATATTTGATATTGTAGCATCTCCTTTGAAGAGTGATGGAAGATATAAAAACAAAGTAAAGTATAACTCTTCAAGTATGTGTATAAAGATTGACCTCAGTATAAAAGTTGAAATTCTTCCAGCGGTTTATGCAAAAGGAAATTCAGATCCAACAATTGAACCATTTTATTTATATAGAGTGAAAAAAGGTAAATGGGAACAAGGTTATGCGAGAAATCATCAAAAACTATTATCAGAAAAAAACGATATAATGAATACCTTAAACCATTTTATACCTGCTATAAAAATATTTAAACACTTGAGAGATCTAAATAATTTAGATGCGGTATCATTTCATATTGAATGTCTATTATTTTCACTTCCAAATGAACTTTTTATCGGTTCACCATCTGAGTATCTTCCTAAAATTTTATCTTATATCTCTGAAAAGTCAGCTGAAGATTGGTATGGATCTTCTCTAAAGACCCCTTGTGGCGAACGAGAGATTTTTAATGATGATGAATGGAACTGGAATAATTGGAAAAAATTCTACGAGTCTGTTGAGCTTTGGAGTGCTTTAGCATCTCTTGCAGAAAATGCTAAAGAAAAAGAAAGGGCAATTGATTATTGGAAAGATCTTCTAGGTAATGATTTTTTTCCGAGAAAGGTTTCTTTATGAAAAAAGTACTCACTATTGATGGTGGCGGCGTTAAAGGGATTTTTCCATTATCCTTTCTCTCGACAATAGAAGATACAATTCAAGAGAAAATTTCTGAATACTTTGATTTAATTGTTGGCACGTCAACAGGTGGTATTATTGCACTTGGATTAGGTCTTGGTTATTCTTCAAGTGAAATACTCAATTTTTATGAAGAATTAGTTAGTGATATTTTTAGCGGATCTCACTGGTTCAATAACTTTAAACACCTTTTTATTTCAAGGTATAACCCTAATCCATTGAAGACTTCTTTAGAGTCAATTTTTGGAGACATTCGATTAGGAGAGAGTAAAAAGAGATTAGTTATTCCTTCAATGAATTTGGAAACAGGAGAAGTATATCTATATAAAACATCCCATCATCCTAGATTTGAAAGAGATTATAAGACTAAGGTTGTTGATATTGCTTTGGCAACAGCTTCTGCACCAACATATTTCCCTGCTTTTCGTTCAAGAGATGGTATTCCATTAGTAGATGGTGGAGTTTGGGCAAATAATCCAACTATAGTCGGAGTAGTTGAGGCAAAAGGCGTTCTTGATTGGGATTTGTCTGAAGTTCAATTATTGAGTCTTGGTTGTACCAAAGAATCAATTAATATAAATTGGGCGCGGCGATTTCCTCTTGGATTGGGTTATTGGGCAGTTAATATTGTAAACTTAATATTATCAGGTCAATCATCTGGTTCTAATGGAATGTCAAAACTACTGCTAGGGCAACAGAACTTCTTCCGATACAATCCCATTAGTCCGAAGGGTAGATTTAAAATTGACAAGATAAGTGAAATTCAATCTTTGAAAGGACTTGGAGCGTCTGAAGCTCGAAAAGCACTGCCCCAGATAAAACCACTATTTTTCTCTAACAAAGTGCAAGAATTTATACCTTGTAATAATTAAAGCCTTCTAACCTCCGTTGCACCGGACAGCATGAGCTGCGGAGCTCTTGGAATGTTCACCCAGCACTTAATGGGAGTCATATTTTCAAGAGCTGGATCAGTGAAACTTACTTTTTGTTCATGTTTCGACGGTACGGTCACTGTTCCAAATCAACTGAAAATGCCGGATGTCCGTCACAGGCTGCCGGTGAACTGGGGCCGTTAGGCAGCAACCGAGCGGAAATTAGTTTTTTTCTTTGATCGTGCATCATTTTACTTGTTTAAAAAGCCTTCTGATTGTTTGGTAAATTCTCGAAGGTGTCGCTCTCGTTTTCAGAGCAATTATACCTTTTGAAAGTTAGTCGTGTTGTAGAATCTCTGTTCGCGTTTCCACACCTGAGTTGTGGCGCTGGAGGTGTTTCCAGGTTTTGTGCAAAACGAAGGTTCTGTCTCAATCGACGGTCGATCAAATTCTCCCAGTCAGGTGCAAATCAGAATCGCTGGATTGTCGAGTGAGGTTTAGCGCCTTTTGAACCGCCGCGCACAGATTGTTCCAATCAGAGCGCGGCTTCATCTGCAAATCTCATTTTCCATTTGAACGTCCGGTCGCGTTTTCACATCCACGTACAATTTTCAAAACATTGTCAGGCAATTTCGGGCGCCACGACAAGTTTTACTTTGTGTGTGTCTCCGAGGTTGCTGCCTAACCTCCGTTGCACCGGACAGCAGGAGCTGTGGAGCTCTTGGACGGTTCACACAGAGCTTTACGCCAGTCGCATTTTCAAGGGCCGGATCGGATGAAATTACTTTTTGGAAATGTATTGAAGGTATGGTCACTATTCATGATCAAAGTCAAATGCCGGAACCATGTCACAGGCTGCCGGTGAACTGGGGCCGTTAGGTGCCTTAAAAATTGTAAATTCAAGTGCTGAGTGCTACTTAAGATTATTCATGCATATTTTAAATTTTTTATGAAAGGTTGATAATGGAAGCTACTGAATATGACATAAAACTATCTGACAGATACCGTGATTCCATGAAATCTTATTGGAGCTCTTTGCTCGTAGTTAACGGTTTACTACTTACATTCTTTTCTATTGAAATGGTCACAAATAATTCTTGTGGTATAAATTTTGGTCATATTTTAATTGCATCAAGTATAATATCAATTTGGTTACTATTATGGAATTATCGGACTATCAAAAAACATGACTTTGAATTAGGTGCCATGAGCAGAGAGGATTTTCCTCCAATTCCTGAGGAGGAGGAAGGCCTTGATTTACCAGTTGAAAAGATTGAAGAGTTGATTGATAAAGCAATGGAAAAAAAACGAAAGGAAGATATTGATAAAGCTAAATTCCGAAACAAAATTATCCTTAATTTCGAAAAACTTGTTGAATATTTGTTAGTTTTTGAAACAATTTTAATTCTAATAATTATATTTGAAGATTATTTCTGGTGAAATCTTAATTTCAAACATTCACCAGTTTTACGGAGCCCAAAGGAGGACCAAGGGTGTGAGAGAGGGTTGGAAATGATTGGAAAAATATTTGTCTTGATAGGATTATTAATTGGTCTAATACCAACGTTTTATATTTCAAAATGGACTATATTTCGTTATAAATATGATTCAACCCTTGATTGCCCATTGGGGTTTATTAAGTACCCGATTTTTTACTGGCTTTTTGCCATATTGATCATCTTTATTATGATATTTATTGTGGGCTATGATTTTTGGAGGATTTTAAGTGTTCTAATTTGTCATGGAGTTTCTGCTAAACTTGGGACGTATTTTGCTAAAATGAAATTCACTCACAATTTTTATGAACATTACGTAAGTGAAGAAGGATTAGAACACGAAGAAGCCATGAATAAAGCTATAGATTTCGTTAACAAATATTATTAATAACATGTGAGGAAAAGGAATATGAAACTTGATATAAGAAGTCTTCTGATTGGAGTCCTGTTTGGTGTCATTCTTGTATTTCTTGGTTTGATGCTTAATCCTCGGCAAAATCAAAACTCAGACAATTATTACTTTGAGAAAGAAATTAGTAAGAATGCGATGATGTTTTATCGTTATAATTTAAAAAATGGTGATATAATGATGTATCGGTTAGAATTAAATGAGAATGAAGATAGGACTGGGAAATGGTATAAAGTCCCACCTGATAGTTCATACATGTATTTAAAATAATTTTTAAGGCACCTAACCTCCGTTGCACCGGACAGCATAAGCTGTGGAGCTCCTGGAATGTTCACCCAGCACTTTATGGCAGTCACATTTTCAAGGGCCGGATCGACTGAATTTACTTTTTGGAAATGTTTCAAAGGTACGGTCACTATTCCAAATCGTAGGTAAATGCCGGATCGACTGAACAGGCTGCCGGTGAACTGGGGCCGTTAGGCGGTTTTGAAATTTTTCATGATCAGGAGGTTTTATGAGTAAAGGTTATCTCGGATCTTTTCGAACAGGGTGGGAAAATGAAAATTTAGCTCGATTTATTCTGTCTAAATTTTCGTTTGTGGCAGAGCCAAGTACGATTTCCGATGACGTTGGTTCAGATTTTTTCTGTACATTGTTTTATGTTCAAGAAATAGAAAATAGAAAGTATTTAGTGCCAAAAAATTCCTTCGCTATACAAATTAAGAGTAACCTAGATGAAAAGGATTTCACTAACAAAATATCTTATTTATCTGAACTTGAAATTCCATTTTTTTTGGGATTGGTTAATCAGGAAAAAAACCATTCCATTACATTTTATTCTGGGGAAGGATTACCCTTTTTATTTTCCGATTGTCCTGAGCCAAATGAATTAAAATTTGAGTATTGTGATTCTCCAAGTTCCGGTAATCCCCTGAATTATGAAAAATTCCCAAATAAGAAATACAAACTTTTATTACCCAAGGTATCAAAAATTTCCCTTGAATTACCGGAAGACAAATTGAAACTGGAAATTCGCAAACTAATGGATATCTGTAAAAATGTACGACACAATTTAGCCAGGAGAACGCAGGGACACTATTCATTTAAAATAGATAAGAAAGAGGGGCAATATATTGATCCCCCATTTGAGAGTTTACCTTCAGACCGGATTGCAATGGAGGGAACTCCGCCAAAATTAGTTGGGTATGAAGCTAATTACTCCGGTTCAGGATCTGAAAAATCCTTCCGTTCAAATTTTATTTCTCATGTTAAAGCGACCATTAATAACCTTAGTAGGTTGATTGAAGTCTCTCCAGAAAAAGTTGATAAACGGGAGATCCAAGTACTACGAAATTTATATAGTGATTTGTCCAATCTTGAATTTTATAAGGAGAAATTAAAAGGTATTGAATCTGAGTTAGGGATATTAACAAACTTTTTGGACGATTAATTCCAAAACCGCCTAACCTCCGTTGCACCGGACAGCATGAGCTGTTTGAGTCTTGGAATGTTATGTCTCTTTTTGACGCAAATAGTATTTTTCAGGGCTGGATCGGGGAAACTTACTTTTGGCGAATGTTTCGAAGGTATTGTCACTCTTCCAGATCATTTGAAAATGCCGATTGTCTATCACAGGCTGCCGGTGAACTGGGGCCGTTAGGCGTGGTTTTTTCACAGGAGGTTCAATGAATGCATAATAACTTTAGACCATATTATTCTTGTTGGGTAGGATTGGTACTTTGTTTTTTTGCTGCCCCGCTCTTAACCCAAGAGCTGAAGTTTCAGGATGCCGAACAGGTATTGTCGGGAAATCCAGTCACGGTAGAGGATTCAATTTTTGCTGGGGTTCGACCGACGGCTTTTCGATTTGTGGTTGGCGAAGCAAAGTTCCTCCTTCGTGATTCTGGACAATTAGTGCAGAAGCAATCGGGTGAGTCGATTCAATTATGGCCGTCGTGCAACACTGAATCAACGTACATTGAAGACTGTCAGTACTTCCCGACCGATTCAGTATTCTATCTTTTATATGCTGCGCATTATCCAGATGCCATTGGTACGCGATTGAGCTGTATTGTATTATCCCCCTTTCAGGTACGCTGGGATTATGGAATTGGAGTTGTGATGAGAGATTCGGTTGCCTTCTACCTGAGTACCGATAGATTTCTTGGTCGCTTCGTGGTTTCAACCGGACAAATGGATTGGAAATATTTATATCCTATGCAACCGGCGACCATGCCAATTATTGAGTCGATGAATCTTGTCGGTGATACCTTAGCTGTGAGTGGACGCTTAATGAATCAAAAAGCACGGCGTCACTCTAGAGAGTTTAAGTGGTTATTCCATGCAGGGGACGGCCAAAAGTTTGATTAAAAAAACCACGCCTAACCTCCGTTGCACCGGACAGCATGAGCTATGGAGTTTTACGCTGGTTTTCCCATCAATTCAAGCACGTTATATTTCCAAGGGCCGGATCGGGCAAGTTTAATTTTTGGTACATTTTGGATAGTCCGGTCACTATTCCAGATCGAATGAAAATGCCGAATGTCTATCACAGGCTGCCGGTGAACTGGGGCCGTTAGGCAGCAACATTGTGTGAATGGTTTTTTTCTTTGCTTGTGCATTATTTTACACGTTTAAAAAGCCTCTTGATTACCTGGTAAATTGTCGAAGGTTTCCCTTCCCGTTTTCTGAGCAAATGTTCCTTTTAAATGTTAGTTGGGTTGTAGAATCTCTGCTCGCGTTTCCATACCGATGTTGTGGCGCTGAGAATGTTTCCAAGTTTTGCGTAATACGGAGGTCTTTTCAGAATCGAAGATTGGGCAAATTCTCAATGTCAGTTGCTCATCGGAATCGCTGGGTAGAATATTTGCCGAGCAGCCTTCCGATTGGCCGCGCACAGATTGAGGCAATCAGAGCGCGGCTTCATTTTCCAATCCAAATCATCTTTTTTCACATTTGGTCGCATTTTCACAATGGCGGTCAAATTTCCAGACATTTTGAGTTCATTTTGGGCGCCACGGTACTTTTCAGTTGGTGCGTGTCCCCGGGGGTTGCTGCCTAACCTCCGTTGCACCGGACAGCATGAGCTGTGGAGCTCTTGGACGGTTCGCCCTCGCCGGCATGCAAGGCGCATTTTCAAGGGCTGGAAAGGTTGAACTTGGTTTTTGGAAATGTTTCAATGGTACGGTCACTATTCATAATCGAATGCAAATACCGGAACCATGTCACAGGCTGCCGGTGAACTGGGGCCGTTAGGCAGCAACATCGCGTGAATGGTTATTTCCTTTGGTTTTCAATCATTTTACACGTTTAAAAAGCCTTTTGATTGTTTGGGAAATTGTCGA
>Ga0180433_10004658_pt1 | contig 19073 bp, 9 predicted proteins | sample SS_ome_8_FD_132980 | JGI IMG/M metagenome (GOLD analysis project Ga0180433, IMG submission 132980) | Hypersaline lake sediment archaeal communities from the Salton Sea, California, USA - SS_1_D_1 metaG | ecosystem: Environmental > Aquatic > Non-marine Saline and Alkaline > Hypersaline > Sediment... | reverse complement strand
CGCGAGCCGGTTCTGCACGGGGATGAACCCGAGGACCTTCGCCTTCTCCGGTGCGTTCTCCACCTGCGAGGTCGAGAGATACGGCATGTACGTTTCGCGATCGACGTGGACGAAGTCGTAGATGCCGTGTCCGCCGGGGTCGGCGCCCGTGATGAAGTTCGACCACGCCACAGGGCTCTGCGGCGGTATGCTCGACAGCAGCGCGCTCGAGCCACCCCCGTCAGCCAGGCGTTTGAAGGTGGGAAGTCTGCCCTCGTCGAGAAGCCTGCGAGTGAGCAGATAGTCCATCCCGTCGATACCGACGACGAGCACCTTCTTCTCGCCCGAATCGACCGCATCGCGCATTCCGGGTGTCAGTTCGACGTAGCCCAGCGATGCGAGCGCCTCTCTGTCCTGCGCCGCAAGACCCGTGTCCTCCGGCGCATCCGCGCTGCAGCCGGTGAGCCAGCATGCGCCGGCGGCGAACACTGCCAGCATGAGTATCGGTATCGTCTTACGCATCATCTGTACCTCCCCCGTCATCCGCGCCGCCCTCACTGTTCGCTCCCGCGCGACGGAAGATCGAACGGCCCTGCATGTATCGCGGCACCTTCACCCCGAAGAGCTCGAGAATGGAGGGCCCGATATCGATGAGTCCCGGCTTCTCCGTCTCGACCTTTCGGTTCGAGAACAGCACACCCGGGACGAGCTTGTAGTCGATGCAGTGGTCACCGCTCCACGACTTCACGTTGTCCTCGATGACCGACGTACTCGCCTTGCCGACGGCGCCGTCCCACGAGGCGCGGTACCCAACATTGTAACCGATGAGAAGGTCGGGAGCGTTCGCCGCGTACGGACCGCTCATCATCTCGGTCGTGTCGTAGACCGATGTGATCGCGGTCGTCCCCGTATCCGGATCCTTCATCCCGACGAGCTTCTCCCGGATCTCGCGCTTCACCGCGGCGTACTCGTCCTTCGAGAGCACACCCTGTGACTCGCGCCCTTTTCGGTTCAGGTAGATGCCCGAGAGCCCGAGCTGATACGCGCGGGTCCTCGACCAGTCGACGTTCTCGAGATACTCCCCGATGGCGCTCTCGCCGCCCTCGGTCCCGGCACAGTAACCACCGAGACTGCACGTCTCATCGCCGTGTCCGGCCTCCTGCGAATCAGTGCCCTTCGGCGCCATGTACCCGTTCTCGAGGAACCACGTGTTGAGGTTCACACCGCGCTTGAACTGCTTGAAGCCGTGATCGGAGATAACGAGCAGGAGCGTCTTCTCATCGACGTGCTCCATCGTGCGCTCGAGCAGTCCGTCCATCCGGACGTAGAGGTCCTCGATGGCGCGGGCGTGCTTCTCGGTGTCCTTGTCACGATTGGACGGATTGTCGGGATCGAGATAGCGCATGAACATGTGCTGGATGCGGTCGGTCGCATCGAAGACGCACACCGTCACGCCGTCCTTGTTCTTTCTGAGCGAGTTCATGAACATCGCTTCCCGCTCATCATTGATCAGCCACGTCTGCTCGAGGAACGCCTGCTCGTCGATCATCCGTTCGTTCAACGCCCACGTGTCCTCGGCAAGACCGAGCGTCGCGTAAGGGCCCTGGAGCTTCGCGAGGTACTGCGAGAACATCGACGGATACGAGATCGGCATCGCCGGGCTGGACGGGTCGAGGTTGATCGGCGTGACGTAGAGCTCGAACTCCGGTGAGATCGAGTTGATGTAGACGCGCACGATGCCCTTCACCTTGACGCCGAGACCCGCGTTGAATTCGACCGTTATCCAGTCCGAGTACTCGCGGAGGCCCAGCTCGAACTCCGTATCGCCGAATGTGAACGACGCGCGCTCCGCAGACTCATCAAGCTCCGCAAGCCACGGCACCGTCATCTCAGCATTGTCTTCGACGAAAGGGCTCGGCGGCCCCGGCAGCTCGCCGATGACCGTGTTCCCCTGCCGCTCGACCTGGAGCAGCGTTCCGCCCGTATAGCTGCCGGCGCGCTCCGAGTCGGTCGTGAACATCGTGAAGCTGCCCTGCGTGCCGCGAAGGTCCGGGACACACATGGCCGAGAGCTGCACGCCGTTCGCGATCTTCTCCGGCGGGAACGTGATGGGAACGCGGATGATGTGACACGGGACGTAGCAGTCGTCGAGCACCGACCAGAACGGACGGCTCTTTCGCATCAGGCGGATCGACGGCTTGCCGATCGGGATGCGGTAGCGGCCGAGCTTGAGCGTCTTCTCCGGATTCGAGATGCGGGTCGAACTGAGGATCGGCAGATACGACCGCACGTCGCGGTCGAGGAAGTCGAAGATATTGTGACGCGAGGCGTCGACGCCGGTGGCGAAGGTCGACCAGGCGACCGGCGACATCGATGGGCACGCCGTCTGGAGCGGCGTGAACGTCCCGTCGCCGGCGAGCTTTGAGAAATTCGGGAGCTTGCCCTCATCCATGAACCGCTTCGCGAGCACCGGGTCGAGTCCGTCGAGACCGAGCACGATGGCACGCTTGATCTCGCTCTTCCCCTTGACCCTGCGGACACGGATGGCGCGGACGATCGCGCGGAACGGCCACGAGATGAGCGAACCGAGCGCGAGGAAGACGGTCACGAACACGATGCCAAGCGACCCCACGACGGCGAATCCCGCACCGGGACCGACGTAGGCGTGCGCACTCGCGGGATACGCGAGAGCCGCGGCGAGCGCGGCCAGTGCGACGAGCGTGCGTGTTCTGGACGTGGACATGCCCCTCCCTCTGGATCATCGGGTCTGACCATCCATAGTAGCCACATCACGCGGGCGATTCAAGTACTGACCCGCAGGGAGGATGGGGGCTTCCCCGCGCGTCCGGGCTCCCCTATACTCAGATGGTCCCCGCATGCTGGGGATTCCGGGAAACACACGAATCCGTGCACGAATCGAGCCTGAGGATGTCTCATGACGGGCACCGTTTTCAACGTCCAGCGGTACTCGGTCCATGACGGGCCGGGCATCCGCACGACCGCCTTCCTCAAGGGCTGCCCTCTCGCATGCTCCTGGTGCCACAATCCGGAGGGTATCGAGCCCTCACGCGAGATCCTCGTGCTCGCCGACCGCTGCGTCGGCTGCCTCGCTTGCGTTGAGGCCTGTCCGCAGCCGGCGGTCGACCGTCCGGACGGAAAGCCCTGGACGAACCGGGCGATCTGCCGGATCTGCGGCCGCTGCGTCGCGGCCTGCGCCCGTGGCGCGCGGAAGCTCGTCGGCCGCGAGGTGACGGTCGAAGGGCTTGCGCAGGAACTCGAACGCGACCGTCCATTCTATGAGGAATCCGGAGGCGGGGTCACCCTGTCGGGTGGCGAGCCGCTGATGCAGGCCGACTTCGCACTCGCCGTGCTCGAGCTATGCCGGGAGCGTGGTCTCCACACGGCACTCGATACGAGCGGCGCGGCGCCCACCGATGTCGTGGTTCGGGCGGCCGCTCTCTCCGACCTGGTCCTCTTCGACCTCAAGCAGCTGGATCCCGATGAGCACCGGAGCGCCGTCGGCGCCGAGCTCGGACCGATACTTGAGAACCTCCGGGCCATGGACGACGTCGGGGTGGAGACCTGGATCAGGTTCCCGCTCATCCCAGGAGCAACGGACTCTCGCGAGAACGTGACCGCCCTCGCCGATACCGTGCTCTCGCTCACGAATACGAGACGAATCCACGTTCTCCCCTTCCACCGGACCGCGGCCGACAAGTATGCTCGACTGGAGCGTTCGTGGCGCCACGATGGTCTCGCGGATGCATCGGAAGGAAAGGCCGCCCGTGCCGTGGAGTATCTGCTGACACGTGGGCTTGATGCAAGGCTCGGAGGGTAGAATCGATGAACGAGAGAGTCCGGAGACTCCGCCGTGCGTCGCTCGCGGCGAGACCGACGATCTCCGCCGAGCGCGCGGAGCTTCTCACGAATTTCTACCGCGTCACGCTCGGCAGGTTCCCGACACCGCTTCTCCGCGCGATGGCGTTCCGTCACATCTGCGAGTACAAGACGATCTACATCGGCGATGACGAACTCATCGTCGGTGAGCGCGGTCCCAGACCGGCGGCCGTCCCGACCTATCCCGAACTCACCTGCCACAGCGCATCCGACCTCGAGATCCTCGACTCGCGTGAGAAGACGAGCTACGCCGTCGCGCGGGAGACGATCGAGACATACGAGAGCGACATCATCCCCTACTGGAGCGGCAGAAGCCTCCGCGACCGGCTCTTCGAACTCCTCCCCGCTGAGTGGCACGCCACCTACGGCGCGGGCATCTTCACGGAGTTCATGGAGCAGCGCGCGCCCGGCCACACCGTCGCGGACGGGAAGCTCTACACGACGGGCATGCTTGACATGAAGCGGCGCATCGCGGCGCGACTCGATGCTCTGGACGCTGAGGCCGCCGTCGGGACGCGCCCGGAGACCGAGCACAGGCGCGCGCAGCTCGCGGCGATGGATATCGCCGCCGACGCCGTCATCCTCTTCGCGCAGCGTCATGCGGAGCTTGCCGCGAAGATGGCGGAGGATGAACGCGACCCGGCCCGCCGGGCGGAGCTCGAAGGGATCGAAGCGGTCTGCCGGCGTGTACCCGCGTACGCACCGACCACGTTCCATGAGGCGCTCCAAACATATTGGTTCGCCCACCTCGCCGTCGTCACCGAGCTCAACGGATGGGACGCCTTCAGCCCCGGTCACCTCGACCAGCACCTCTGGCCGTTCTACGAACGCGAGATCGCAGCCGGCACGCTCACACGTGAGCGCGCGAAGGAGTTGCTCGAGTGCTTCTTCGTCAAGTTCAACAATCATCCGGCTCCGCCGAAGGTCGGCGTCACGGCGGCCGAGAGCGGCACGTATACCGACTTCGCCAACATCAACCTCGCGGGGCTTCTGCGCGACGGGACCGACGGGTCGAACGAACTCTCGTTCCTGCTGCTCGAGGTCATCGATGAGATGCACATGCTCCAGCCGAGCCAGAACGTGCAGATCTCGGCGAGGACGCCGGACCGTTTCCTCACGGAAGCCGTCCGCGTCATACGAAAGGGATACGGCTATCCGTCGGTGTTCAACGCGGACCGGGTGGTCGATGAGCTCGTCCGACAGGGCAAGACGATCGAGGACGCCCGCGAGGGTGGGACGAGCGGCTGTGTGGAGGCGGGCGCCTTCGGCAAGGAGGCGTATATCCTCACGGGCTACTTCAACCTGCCGAAGGTGCTTGAGATCACGCTCAACGACGGAGTGGATCCGCGGACAGGTACGCGGCTCGGACCGGCGACGGGCGACCCACGGACCTTCAAGGACTTCGATGCGCTCTTCGTCGCCTTCGAGACGCAGATGCAGCACTTCCTCGAGATCAAGCTCCGCGGGAACGACATCATCGAGCGGTTCTACGCGGAACATATGCCGGCGCCGTATCTCTCGCTCATCACGGACGACTGCATCGAGAACGGACGCGACTATAATGAGGGCGGCGCGCGCTACAACACCTCGTACATCCAGGGCGTCGGGATCGGGACCATCACCGACAGCCTCGCGGCGCTCCGGCGGTATGCGTTCGATGGCGGCGACGCTCCCCGGCCCTGCCCGATGGACCGGCTCCTCACGGCTCTCGCGAGCGACTTCGCGAGCGACCCGGAGCTCCGGGAACTCGTCATCAACCGGGCACCGAAGTGGGGCAACGACGACGACGAGGCCGACGAACTCATGCGGCGCGTGTTCGACGCCTACTTCCAGGCGGTCGACGGACGGCCGAACCAGCGTGGCGGCACATACCACATCGACATGCTCCCGACGACGTGTCACATCTACTTCGGTTCGGTCACCGGGGCGACGCCGGATGGACGCACGGCCGGCACACCGCTCTCCGAGGGCATCTCCCCCGTCCAGGGAGCCGATCGGCTCGGACCGACCGCGATCCTTCGGTCCGCCGCGAAGATGGACCACAAGAGGACGGGCGGCACGCTCCTCAACATGAAGTTTTCGCCGGACGCGCTCTCGGAGAACCGCGACCTCGACAACCTCACGAGCCTCATCCGGACCTACTTCAAGCTCGGCGGTCATCACATCCAGTTCAACGTCGTCAGCACAGAGACGCTCCGCGATGCGCAGCTCCACCCTGAGACGCACCGCGATCTCATCGTGAGGGTCGCCGGATACAGCGACTACTTCTGTGATCTCTCGCGCGACCTCCAGGACGAGATCATCTCGCGCACGGAACAGGCTCCCGCCTGATGCCCACGACCGAACACGCCCGCGACCAGCGCTCCCTCGTCATCTCGGAATCGCTGCTGCTTCTCACCGCGGCGATCTGGGGGTTCGCGTTCGTCTTCCAGCGCACGGCCATGGACCACATCGGTCCGTTCACGTTCAACGCGCTCCGCTTCGCCATCGGCGCTCTCGTGATGCTCGGGATCGTAACGGTGCGTGACGCCCGCGCGCGCGCCCGCGTCGACGCGGTGACCGACAGCTCGCTCGCGGCGGACGGCGTGCGGGTCGTCGAGCGCGAGCGCTGGTCACGACGGACACTGCTCTGGGGGCTGGCGGCGGGGGTGCTCATCTTCGGCGGCGCAACGCTTCAGCAGGTGGGGCTCGTATACACGACGGCGGGCAAGGCCGGGTTCATCACGGGCCTCTACATCGTCTTCGTGCCGCTCCTCGGCACCTTCTGGCGCCAGCGCCCCGGACACGGCGTCTGGTTCGGTGCCCTGCTTGCCGTCGTCGGGCTCTTCCTTCTCAGCGTCACCGAGCAGTTTACCATCGGCCTTGGCGACACGCTGGTTCTCATCGGCGCGCTCTTCTGGGCCGGACACGTCATCTACGCCGCATGGGTCACGCAGAGAATGAGCGTCTCGAGACTCGCGTGCATCCAGTTCGCGACCTGCTCGCTCCTGAGCTTCGCCGTCGCGCTTGCACTCGAGGAGTTCGACACCGCCGACATCTGGAAGGCCGGCATCTCGATCCTCTACGGCGGATTCGTCTCGGTCGGCATCGCCTATACGCTCCAACTCGTTGGACAACGAGGAACGCCCCCCGCCCATGCCGCCATCATCATGGGTCAGGAGGCCGTATTCGCCGCGATCGGCGGCTGGATGTTCCTCTCGGAGTTTCTCTCCACGCGCGCCCTCGTCGGGTGCGCGCTCATGCTCGGCGGCGCTATCATCGCGCAGCTCGGAGCGCGAGGCAGGCGCTAGGGCCGGTGCGTGGCGCTGATGCCAACGGTGCGGCGACTGCGGGGCGAGGCACGTCCCGGCTACTTCCTCCCCTCGCTCGCGATGCGAGGACTGTTCCCGTCGCCGGCCACCCTCGCAAGATGCGCCTTCCGCTGCTCTGTCTGCAGGAACTCACGGTAGGTGGCGGAGCGCTCCACGAGCTCGTCGTGGCACCCGTGATCGGTCAGACGCCCGTCATCGAACACGAGGATCGTATCGGCGCGGCGAATGGTCGCGAGACGGTGCGACACGACGAACGTGATCCGGTTCTCCATCTCACTGTCCAGCCGGGACCAGAAGCGGTCCTCGTTCCGCGCGTCGAGCGCGGCCGTGCAGTCGTCGAGGAGGAGCACCTGCGGCTTGCCCGCGAGCGCGCGTGCGATGGCGATCCGCTGCTTCTGGCCACCGGACACCAGTGAGCCCTTCTGTCCGACCACCGTCTTGACACCGGCCGGCAGCGTCTTCAGGTCGTCGGCCATCTGGGCGATCCCGAGACAGTTCTCGGCCCACGCGGCGTCCTTGCTCTCACCGTCGCCGCCTGGACGACTCCCGTCCCCCTCCGCCCCGAACCCCGCGGGCGCGGTTCGGCCGAAGAGCACGTTCTCCTGAATCGACTTCGAGAAGAGCATCGCCTCCTGCGGGACGTACCCGATGAGCCTGCGGTACGATTCCCAGTCGCTCTCGGAGAGCGGCTCGCCGTTGATCAGAATGCTGCCGTCCTGGGCGCTGATGATCCCGGCGATGAGCTTGAGAACGGTCGACTTGCCGCAGGCCACCGGCCCGACGAGCGCCACACGCTGTCCGGCCGGGATGGTGAAGCTCACGTCGGCGACATTGCACCGCGACCCGTCGTACGAGAACGTCACGCCCTCGAACGCGATCTCCTCGATGCCGTCGAACGGCCGCCCGATCGGCCGTGGCTCGGTGATCGGGAAGCCGCGTATCTCCTCCACGCGGTCGATCGACACGAACGCCTGCTGCGCCGTCATGAACAGGAACGGGATATCCATCATCGGATGCGTCAGCATGTCCAGGTAGACATAGAACGCGAACAGCGTACCGATGGAGAGGTCGCCTGAGATGACGAGGAACCCGCCGTAGCTGATGACGACCATCTGGCCGAGACGGGCCGCAAACTCGTCGAGCGACCAGAGAATCGTCTGGAGTTTGACCAACCCATACAGGACCTCGACCCGCTCACGGAGGATGCCGGCGAGCCTGCTCTCCTGCGCGCCCTCAGCGCTGAACGCCTTGACGATGCGGATGCCGGTGAACGCCGACTCCAGCAGGTTGTTGGTCTTTGAGACGGACTTCTGCGACTCCTCCATATAGAAGCGCATCTTGTGGCGGAGCCGATAGAACACCCACATCATGATGGGAAGCGGGATCACGGCGAGCGCCGTCAGCTTCCAGCTCATGATGATCATGGCGCCGAGACAGAACACGAGCTTCGAGCTCGACTCGAGGGCGCGGAAGATGCCCGAGCAACTGAACCACGCCACCTTCGGAAACTCGGCGATGTCGTCGGTCAACCGTGTGACGACGTCCCCGGTCCGGAACGTGTTGTTGAAGTGGTAGTCCTTCGACATCAGGCGTCCGAAAACGTCGTCGCGGATGTCGCGCTCGAGCCGTGCGTTGACCATGGCCCGCGCCGCCGGGTAGAGACGCGAGATGAAGTGAGCGAACGCGATCGCCCCGAGGATGAGCATCACGGTCCGGATGCCCTCCGCTTCCCCTCCCGCCTCGAACATGCCGGACACCTGGTCGATGACCCAGCGGAAGACGAGCGGATAGGCAACGGCTACCGACGTCGACAGAAACGTGAAGAAGAGCATGAACACCAGGACGTACCTGTGCGGTCGCCAGTACCGCCAGATCCACCGGACGTGCTCCTTGAAGGAGAGCTTGGGCGCGTCGCGTTCTGTCGTCTTGTTCGTCTCTTCCATCTCTCGTCTCTGTGTCTGTCCGCGTGTGTCGTTCGGCCGCGGCGGGCGCGGCTCCCTGCTACTCCACTACGTGTGATGCGAACTGAAGATCGAACAGGTCGCGGTAGACGCCGCCCTGCTGATAGAGCTCCTGATGCGAACCCTCCTCGACCAGCCTCCCCTCGTGCAGCACGAGGATGCGGTCGACCTTCGTGATGGTCGCCAACCGGTGCGCGACGATGATCGACGTCCGTCCCTCGAGCAGGTGGTCGAGCGCGTCCTGAAGCCTCTGCTCGGTCACCGGGTCGACCGAAGAGGTCGCCTCGTCGAGAATGAGGATATCCGGATCATCCACGATGGCGCGCGCGAAGCAGAGCAGCTGTCGCTCGCCCATTGACAGATTCCCGCCGCCCTCGGAGAGCTCGGTGTCGTATCCACGCGGCAGCCGCTCGACCATCGTCGTCGCCTGCACGGTCGAGAGCGCGCGGTCGATCGCCTCCTTCGGAATATCCTCCCTGAGCACGCGCAGGTTGTCCTCGAGCGTACCCGGGAACAGATGGATGTCCTGCAGGACAAGACCGATACGGCGGCGCCACTCCCGCTGCTGATAGCGGCGGATGTCGATGCCGTCCATGGCTATCCGTCCGTCCGTCGGCTCGTAGTATCTCAGCAGGGCGCTTGTCACGGAGGTCTTGCCGCCACCCGAGAGACCGACGAGCGCGATCTTCTCGCCCCGGCGGATGCTGAAGCTCATCCCGTCGAGCGCCCGGGCCCCTCCGTCATATGTCAGTCCCACACTCTCGAAGGTGATCTCGTTCCACTCCCGCGGTATATCGGCGGTCGCGTCCGGATCGTCTGGCGTTCTCGACGGTGTGTCGAGGATGCCGAAGACGCGGTCCGCCGAGGCGAACGCGCGCTGGATGAAATCGAGCTGCTCGCTGAACATCACCAGCGGCCAGAACAAGCGTCGCGTGTACTCGATGAACATCACGAGCGTTCCGACCGTCATCGCCACGCCGAACAGGTGCCGCGCCCCGACGTAGATGATCACCATCACCGCGATGATCTCGAACGACGTGAAGAACCCCCAGAACGCGTATTCGCGGAAGAATACACGGACCTCCTTGGAGTACTTGTGTGCGTTGCGGCGCGCGAGATCCATCTGCGCCATCTCGGTGTACCCGAAGATCTGGAGGATCGGGATGCCCTGCACGTACTCAGCGAGGAACCCGGAGATACGGGCGTAGAGCCTCCGGATCGTCCCGAACGCCCGCCGGATGTACTTCAGGAAGAAGTAGGTCGAGAACACCACCGGGCTCATGATGACGATGATGGTCAGCGTCACCCGCGCGTTCGCGGCGATCATCACCGCCAGCGTGCCGCCGAGAAGCACGACGTTTCGCAGAAGCGCGAGCGCGACGTCGGAGAAGAGCGCCCGGAGCCGCTCGACGTCGCTCTCGACCCGCGCCATCAGCTTGCCGGGCGGGTTCTGGTCGAAGTACGCCATCGAGAGCTGCATCAGATGCGAGAAGAGCTGCAGTCTCAGTTCGGTGATGATGGAGAGTCCGATGCGCGCGACGATGACGACCTGGACGTACGCGGCCGCCATACCGAGGGCGAAGAGCCCGGCGTAGGCGATGCCTCGCCAGAGCACACTGCCACGGTCACCGTCGGGGATGCTCGTGTCGAGCACGTGCCGGATGATAAGAGGCCCGGCGAGCATCGCTCCGACCGAGACGAGCAGAAGGACGGTCGCGACCGCGAGCTTGCGGTGATGCGGCCTGAACAACGGCACGATCCGCGCGAGCATGGCCCGCAGCGGGAGCCGTCGGATGTCCTTCTCTTCGTCAAGATTGTCGTGGTCGTGCCACATGTCGGACCTCTCGGTGCTTCCTCACCGTCAATCGCTCGGTGTTCCGGCGCGGAGCCGTACGTGCGCGCAGAGCCGCTTCTACACGCAGAGCCGGGACGGCGCCCGCCGGCCCGGCTATTCCGTGAACGCCTGAGTATATCCCCCAGTGGCTCCACGTTACAAGGGGTACCCACACGCACCCACCGATTCGAGCCGGACCCGTGCGGCTGGACTCCCCGGTGCGCGACATGGTAGGTTCGATTCACGCAATCGCTATCAGAGGAGGAGCCGTGTTCAGACATTCGATACGAGCAGCGAAGCCGTATGGAGCTCGACGCGCCCTGCTCACGGCCGTCGGGACGGCCGTCGGGACGGCCCTCGTACTGTCCGCGGCAGCCCTTGGCATGCTGGCGGGCTGCTCCGACGGCGCTGATGACGCCCTCGCCGGCGAGGAGCCGGCAGTCGCCGCGCAGTCGGAGCGCACGGAGGCGACCGATGAGATAGCCGAGACGGACGGCGCCGCCACGACAAACCAGCTCGGGCTCGAGGAACAGGCCAGACGAAGCCCGGCTCTCGTGGGTCGTGAAGGCGGCGTGGACCGCCCCGGACGCTGGCGCTCGATCCCCGGCGGCACGTCGGAGCTGACGGCCGAGCAGCGCGATGAGGTCAGGCGGCTCGAGTCGATCGGGTATCTGAGCGGTTCGCAGACGGCGAGCGGCATCGGCGGCGTGACGATCCACGACCGCACACGTGCGGGCCGCGGGTACAACTTCTACACGTCGGGCCACTTCCCCGGCGCGATCCTCATGGACATGGACGGGACCGTGCTCCACCAGTGGCGATGCGAGTTCCTCGACGCCTTCCCACACCGCGAGGACCTGGTCTCACAGGAGCGCACCAATCACTGGCGTCGAGCACACATCTACCCCGACGGGGGCATTCTTGCGATCTTCGAGGGTTCGGGAATCGTCCGGCTCGACAAGGACTCCAACGTCATCTGGGCGCTCGACAACGGTGCTCACCACGACATCGAGGTCGTCGACGACGGCCGCATCTTCGTTCTGACCCGGGAGGCGCACGTCGTACCCCGTGTCAACGAGCGAACGCCGGTTCTCGAGGATTTCCTCACGATCCTCAGCGACGACGGCAGAGAGCTGGACCGCATCTCGATCCTCCAGGCGTTCTGGAACTCGGACTACGCACGCGCGCTCATCGCGCTCAATATGCAGCGGCACGGTGATGTCACGCATACCAATACGCTCGAGATCCTCGACGGGTCGCTTGCCGATCGTATCCCCGCGTTCCGCCGGGGCAGCCTGCTGATCTCGTTCCGCAGGCTCGACGCCATCGCCGTGCTCGACGTCGACTCGCGTGAGATCTCGTGGCTCATGGCGGGACCCTGGATCGGCCAGCACCAGCCGACCGTTCTCCCGACCGGGAACATTCTGGTCTTCGACAACGGCGGCCAGACGGACATCTCCCGCGTTGTCGAGTTCAACCCTGTGACGCAGGAGGAGGTGTGGCGGTACGGCGGAGACCGGAAGGACGGCTTCTACTCGAAGTCGTGCGGTTCGAACGCGCTCCTCCCCGGCGGCACCGTCCTCATCACCGAATCGGACGCAGGCAGAGCGTTCGAGGTCACCCGCGACGGTGACATCGTCTGGGAGTATCGGAATCCGGCCCGCGCCGGCAACCGGGGCGAATTCATAGCCACACTGTTCGAGATGGTGAGGCTGCCGGAGGACTTCCCGGTAGGCTGGGCGGCACGCTGACGCGCTGCCGACCACCGTGCAATCAGATCGTGTGAACGAGGATGTGAAAGCGGCGGCACGCAGTATATGCGTCCCGCCGCTTCTGAACCATCGCTCTTCCGGGGAGTCCCTCCTGGTGCCGGGGCCGCCGATCCGGTCGGACGCCCAGATGGCCCGAGGGCACTGCGCTCGACGTGCGGGATTCGGCGGCCACCGGCGATTGAGCACGTGCGCCCGTCAGCGCAAGGACGCTCGCCGGGGGCGAATCCGGAACTGCTGCTACGCGCGTTTCAGATTGTCATCGGGAACGCGATCGATGAGAAGATGTCTGGGATCTATCCCCACGCGCGCCGGCTTCTGCTCGACGACGACCTCGATCCTGTTCTCGCCGCTGGCCAACCGGTGCCTCTCCAGATAGATCGGCGTTCCACTCTCCCCATCATCTCCGTAGACACCGATCTCAACCCAATCGTTGTGTTCTATCTCCGTCTCGACGCCGTGACCGTCCGCGCGCATCTTGCGCGACAGAAGGTCGAGCGCGACACGGTACCTCCCGTCATCGAGCTCCTCGACCTCCACGCTTTCCATTCGATTGTCGTAGAGCGTGATCGTCTCAAGATAGTCCTCGATGAGATAGCTGTACTCCGGCGGAGTCGCGTCGCGGATGTACTCGACGAGATCGAGCGAGACCGGGTACGGCGGTCCGACGAACCTCGTGTCCTCGAGATACGCGCGGAGTGCCGCGTTCAGCACATTCTCCCCGAGGTGTTCCTTGAACGCATACATCGCCAGCGTACCCTTGTAGTAATAGAGATACGCCTGCTTGTCGACGAGCGCGAGCGGATGCTCCTCCTCTCGTTCCTGCCCGCGGCCCTGAAGATAGCGGTCGAGTTCGTACCGGAGGTACTCCTCCATCACACCGTCATCCGCGTACTGCTCGGTGACCATGAACGCCGAGTACTGCGAGAGACTCTCCTCGACGAATCCCATCCCCTGCGCGAGAGCCGCCGCCACCTGGTGCCCCCACCATTGATGCGCGACCTCGTGCGCCGTGACCAGGGAGACCATGTCGAGCGCGCCCTCCTCGCGGAGATCGTCCGTGAAGTGGATGCCCTCCGAGTACGGGATGATCGTGGCGAACGACTGAGCGAACCTGTGGTACCTCGGGAACTCAACGATCCTCAGCTCGCGGTGCTGGTACGGACCGTAGACCTCCGAGTAGTAGTCGAGCGAGCGCTTGACCGAATCGAGCATCCGCTCCACGTTCCATGTGTGCGAAGGGTGATGGTAGACGGCAACCGCAACACCGTTCCATTCATCGCCGGCCACCTCATACCGTCCGGACACCACTGGAAAGAAGTGGAGGATCGGCGTGTCCATCCGGTAGTGGAAGTAGCGCCTTCCGTCCTGCTCCCACTCACGCTCAACATAGCCCGCCGTCATGGCGATCTGATCGGCACTCGTAGAGAGCACGGCCTCGTAGTTGATCCAGTCGGCATCCATCGTGAAAGTGTTCTCCGCAGCGACCGGATGGTTTGGCGCGAGAAGACCGGGACGCTCGGCAAGTCCGTACTTCTTCCGCTCGTGCTCGTTCTCGAGTTCCTCCTCGCTCGCATACCCGATGAACGGCACGAGGTGGCCGCTGTCGAGGAACGTGCCGTTCTCCACAACACGTGAGTTGGAGTGACCATTGACGAACCCGGGGTTGGTGATACTGGCCGAGTACGCCAGCTCGACACTCTCACCGGGCTCCAGCGGACTCGCCAGCTCGTAGATCCTGTAGCAGAGCTCGGTGTCCTCGATTTCGCATGACGCCCCCGCCATCACGACCTCGCTCACATCGAGCCACCGATCGAGCGTGAGATGAACCTCGACTATCGGCTCGTCGGACTTGTTCATCAGCACGAGATCACCCCGCACGTCGACCCGACGCTCCTCAGGATACATGTCGACCTCGAGGGTGACATCGGTGACCCTCGGCTGCGGGATGCCGTCGTACTTCTTGTAGAGCTGCTCGTATCGCGCCGCCCGCTCGTGGAGCGTCTTCGACGTGACGAACTCGTTGAGAACGCTCGTGTTGTAGTGTATCCAGCCACCGACTCCGACGAAGCCGAGCAGGAGGACCACGGCGGTCGCAACCCGCGGCCCGGTCAGTCTGCGTCGCGCCTCCCGCCAGCGGAGACCAGCACGGAGGTCGGTTCCCCGCGGCCAGAACAGCACGGAGGCGAGAATCAGAAGTCCCGCCGCGAACCCCCAGTACAGGAGGAACCACGAGAGCGGCTGTGCGAAGTGCCCGAAGCCGTTCATGTCTGAGAGCCTGTAGGAGGGTGTCTCGCCATAGAGGAGCAGATTGTGCTCGAACCCCACGGAATCGATGACCTCCTGGACGACGAAGAACGCGATCATCGCGCCGTATCCCGCCAGCCTGCTGTTTGTCAGGGCCTGGAGCGCCAGCGCCAGCGCGCTGACAAGGAACCAGGCGGACATCTGGAGCAGGAACATCCCACGGAAGTAGAGACCGAGCTCAAGGTCGAGATACCCGCGCGAGAGCTGGTAGAGGATCGTGGTCACGACGGCCGCGCAGAGTGCCACGAACTGGACGACCGTCAGCGCCGCCAGCTTCGACGCCATCGGCATCCAGTCCGGCGTCGGGAGCGCCCCCGTGATCTCGTGCATGGATGCCTGTCTCTCGCGCCACACGAGAATCCCCGCGTAGACGATCAGGAAGATGAACAGGAAGATCGTGTACGATCCTTCGATGGTCGAGATCATCGAACGGGTCAACGGATACGACTTCGTGCCACCGAAGTCGGGGATCAGGCTACCGAGCAGGTTGAACACCGCGAAACCGATGATGATGGCGAACGGGACGCTCTTGAGGATCGTGCGAACTTCGACCCTGGTCGCGTACCACAACTGACTGAGCTGCGCCCGCGTCGAGAAGCCGAGCGAGGCACTCGGAGCGGCGCCCGCAAAGGGCTGCGTCGTGACGGCAACAACGCCGGCGGCTCCGCCCACCGCGGCGCCCGCGGCGACACCCCCCACATGCTCCCCCGGCACGGTGCGCAGTCGCCGTCCGAACCGCCGCGCGACCCCGGCCTTCTCGTGCACGGCCATCCGGAACCGCGACCAGGTCAGGAGAAGCAGGCCCACACCCGTCCCCGACCAGAGGAGCCGATTCGTGATGAGCCCCGCATCGAACGGCGGCAGGAGCGTGTTGCGCTCGACCACGGTCCAGTATCTGGTCGCCGCATCCAGCGACGCCTTGCCGAGCGGGTCGAGGATCGCCGCCAGGAAGGTCGAATCGAGATCGCCGGTGAGCACCTTTCCGACCCCCCAGAGTGTGAGCAGTCCCATGACCGAGACGTAGCCGAGCAGCACGCGCCGCGACAGCGTCGAGATGCAGAACATCAGCGCACCGGCGAAGAACAGGTTGGGAATGACGTAGACGAAGAGCCCGTAGAGATACGGGGCGGCGCTGAACGGGAGGATCCGCTCCGGGTCGAGCCACGGCATCAGCGACCCGATGATCATGCCGAGTGCGGCGAACGCGACCGTGAAGACCGCCGCTACCATCGAGCCGGCGAAGCGCCCCATGAGATACGAGCCCTTCCCCACGGGCGTTGTGTAGAAGAACTCGGTCGTGCGGTACTCATCGTCCCGGTTGACAGCCGTCGCGACGAATCCGACCAGCGAGAACAGCCCGAGCACGGAGAGCATCGCCAGAAGCCGCACGATCTCGTACGGCGAGTTCCTCGCCGCGTTGCCGATGGCGCCACCCATCTGGATGGAATCCGAGACGATCGGCCCGTACGCCATCAGGAAGAAGAGGAGCGCGAAGATGTAGACAGCGGGCTTCCGGAAGATGTAGTTGAGCTCGAACTTGAGGAAGTGGAGGAACATCGGTCACCTCCCCTGCGCCGCGTCTGCAGCACGCGCGTTGTTCGCACTCGGGTGACCGACGCTGCCGGCAGCCGGCGAGCTGCCGCCGGCACCAAGCGTGACGAAGTAGACGTCCTTGAGATCGGGGTCCGCACCGTCGAATGACGCATCGGGCTGGGAGTCGGCGAGCACGTGGACGATGTGCCTGCCCCGCCTCAGGCGCGTGGAGATGACACTGTGTCTGTCCTCGAGCGCACGAAGCTGCTCTCGGTCGACGCTCTTCTTCCACACCTTCCCGCGGATGGCGTCGATCGCCTCCTGCGGGTCCCCGGTGTGCAGCAGGCTGCCCTCCCGGATGATCGCCATGCGGTCGCAGACCTCCGCGACGTCCTCGACGATGTGCGTCGAGAGGATGACGATGATATTCTCGCCGATCGCGGAGAGCAGATTGAGGAAGCGTGTCCGCTCCTCCGGATCCAGACCCGCCGTCGGCTCGTCGACGATGATCAGCTTCGGGTCTCCGATGAGCGCCTGGGCGATACCGAGCCGCTGCTTCATGCCGCCGGAGAATGTCCCGAGTCTACGTCTCCGCTCGTCCCAGAGGTTGACGTGTCTGAGGGTGAACTCGACGATCGCATCCCGCTCGGACCTCCGCGTCACGCCCTTGAGCGTTGCGATGTACCCCAGAAGCGTCTCGGCACTGACGTTCGGGTAGACGCCGAAATCCTGGGGCAGATAGCCGAGCACCGAGCGGACCGCGTGCTGGTTCTCCAGAATATCGACAGCGCCGAGCCGTATGCTCCCGCTGTCGGGCTCCTGGAGTGTTGCGATCGTCCGCATGAGGGTGGTCTTGCCGGAGCCGTTCGGTCCGAGAAGTCCGAACATCCCGTTGCCGATGGTGAGCGAGACGCCGTCAAGCGCCTTCACCCCGTTCGAATACGTCTTGGAGACATCACTGATCGTCAGCTGCATGGGTTCCCCCCGTGTCAGAGGCATGGGTGTATCGCACCGCATGTGACACGGGAAGGTCCGGGCGTGTTTCAGTGGGATGGAAATGGCACGGCACAGCCCCCGGGCAGGGACTGCCTGCTAGCAGCTGATAGCGTCGGTCCTGCGGTCACCGTCGTCACGACCGGCCTTCCGACGCCTCTTCTCCTCGTACATCCTGTCGTCGGCCTGCTTGAGCGAGTCCTCGATCGTGTCGCCCGTCGTTGGGTCCCAGCGCATACACCCGATGGAGAGTCCGACGCGGAAGTCGAGTCCGCTCGCGTCGTTCCATGCTTCCATGGACTTGGTGACACGGCTCAGCGGGACATCGAGACTCGCGCCGATGCCCGGCATCACGACGATGAACTCGTCGCCGCCGGAGCGGACCACGAGGTCGGCATCACGCGTCGAGGCCTTGAGCGTCTTGACGATCCCGACGAGGACGCGGTCGCCCACATCGTGACCGTGCGTGTCGTTGATCTGCTTGAAGCTGTCCACATCGATCATCAGGAAGCCGATGGCCTCACCGGACCTCCTGGCGCGCGCGCTCTCGACCCGCATGACCTCTTCGAAGTGGCGGCGGTTGTACGCGCCGGTCAGCGGATCATGAATGGCCTGCTCGCGCAGTTCGTCACGAAGTCTGATCCGCTCGATCGCCTCCGTGATGTGTCCCGCCAACAGTTCGACGAGACGAACACTGTCGTCGTCATCGACGCGGCTGAGGCTCGAAAGGACGAGCATCACCGCCTTGTTACCGATGGGCACGGCCAGTCCGGACCTGAAGCCGTCCGTGGCTCGCTGCTCCGGCACGTCCGCGGCTGAACCGAACACGACAGTCTCATCGCGCACGAGCGCCTCCGACTCGACCCCGACCTGAGCCGGGAACACATCGCCTGGGTCGTTCTCCCCCCCTGTGTTCACGGTAGTCGCGCGACAGACGAGCTTATCTCCCTCGACGACGTCGATAAAACAATCGACCGACTCGAACATCCCTCGCAAGGCCTCGAGAGCGGTGGCGAAGACCACCTCGGAGGTTTCGCAGCTCTCAAGGGTACGCGCCGTGTCGTGTAGCTCTTCGATCCGGCGCCGAGAGACGGCGAGCGCCTGGTGTCGCGCAGCATCATCCACCACGATGGATGACTGGGATGCAATGAGCTCGAAGCTCTCGATCTCGCCGCTCCCGAAGGCGTCCGGAGTGGCGCTCCCGATCGCGAGCATGCCGAGAGGCTCGTCACCTATCCGCAGGACGACGCAGTGGAACGACCTGATCCTGACATCGTGCGCGCTCGCTCTGTCTCCCGGGCTCGCCAGTTCGCACGACAGGACCTGACGCCGGCACTCGGCCTCGGAGATGGCGCGGTCGGTCTCGTCGGTCACAGCGGCCAGAATGCTCGCCGCGAAGGAATCCGCCAGCCGTCCCTCGGCGTGTCTGCACACCCGGAGACCCAGCGGCGGACGCGATGACTGGAGCAGCAGGAGCCCAGCGATGTCG
>Ga0180433_10004657_pt1 | contig 19078 bp, 26 predicted proteins | sample SS_ome_8_FD_132980 | JGI IMG/M metagenome (GOLD analysis project Ga0180433, IMG submission 132980) | Hypersaline lake sediment archaeal communities from the Salton Sea, California, USA - SS_1_D_1 metaG | ecosystem: Environmental > Aquatic > Non-marine Saline and Alkaline > Hypersaline >... | reverse complement strand
GTGATCGTCTTGGCATCGGGCAGACCGGTGGAGCGGGTCGCCTGCGGGCGCACGAGATAACAGTCTTTGCCGGGTTTCGCCTGGAGCCGCTGCTTGCCAGCCAACGTGACCCACATGCCACGCTTGTCGTTCTTGGCGTGGAGTTGCTTGGCGTACTCGTACTCGGCATCTGCCTTGCCATTGCATTGTACAAACTGGAAAGACGGTGTGCCGTGTCCGGTGCGACCCCACTCGAAGAAGACGTACCAATTGCTGTCTTTCTTCGATTGCACGACCGCACCATGATAATACTTGTTGCTGTCGGTGCCGTCTTGCTTGAAGCAGCCCATGTCGCAGATCAAAGTGCCCTCGAAATTCCCATCCTCGGTGGCGGGCGGGCCGAAGCACTTGAAATCATCCGGTCCATGACCGGATGGATACGTACCTTTGGTCAGCTTGGTTCCCATCTCTTTCAGTCTCCTTTCAGCTTTAATCGGCAGATTGTTTAATTCTTGTGAGGCGGCTCCCGATAAATCCTGTTCCTCAAGTAGTTCCTCGTGATAACATCTGGAGTGGCAGGGGAGCCATACGGTTTGGGATTAGGCCCGAAGATCAAGCAATCCAAACAAGCCAATGCCAACACAGACACAAAAACGCCCAAAGGGACGCCCAAAACACACCACACCACGAACCCCCCAAAAAGGCCGGTCAGGTGCCAAAGGGGCCACATGACCAACAAACTGGTTAACAAGACGTAGAGCCAAAAGCCCGACGCCATCCACTCTCTGATCCGCTCCCTAACGCTTGCGCCCTGTATCCGTGAATTCGATTCCTTTGTCCAACGAAACCTTGACGGGTCGGAGGACATAAATCTCTTTCTCGGGCTCGGGCGGAACCGGCTCTCCTTCATAGCGTCCGCCTTCTTCATATTCTCCGTTTTCGATCTCCACGAGCCTTCGGCGTTTGGCTCGCTCCCATTCCGTATGAGCCGCAGCATTGGCCCTATTCAGCACTTCCCTGGCAGGATCTTGTCGCTGGAAAATGCAAAAACCACTGCGACTATCCAAAACTTCGTCACCGCAGCAAACAGCCCACCCCTTCAAGGGCTTGAAACCAAGTTCCTTGAACTTCTCATAGACCGTCTTGATGGCGGGCCACAACTGCGACAAAGTGAAGTTGACAGTAAGCTTTCGTTCGTACTCCTTCTGCTCATCTTTTGCCCTGCGACCTACGGCATTCTTCCAAGAAATCACACCGGCACATGAATAGACGACAGCCAAAGCATCTTCGGGATCGTCAAGATCACGGGGAATGGTCCTGAACGTGGGATCGGCATCCTCGGCAACAGTTTCCCACAATTGCACAAGCCGAAGCAGAGGGTGACCAACAGGGAATTCGTCGCAATCTTCCTCTTGCTGAATTAAATGCGCCGCTTCCCAAAGTTCTGACGCTGTAATCCACGCACCCTCACGCAAAGCACTGTTGAGAATGGTCCGAATGCGACTCACACGAGCACAACAAATCTTGAGCAATCTGCCATGTTTGTTCAACAAGTCGCCCCATTCTGCATCAGCGAACGACAACTTGATCTTGTTCACTCTGGGGGCTGACGACACACTGGTTTCAACCTCGATCCCTTCCGCCGCATACTTCTCCGACAAACGGCGGCGTTCTGTGTGCATCTTCATCAGATCAGCAGCGTGTTCTTTACTGGCAGTCTGCACCACTTGATTCAGATGCGACTCTCGGCTGTCCCATTCTTGGCGAACCCTGGCCACCAACTCTTCGTGGCCGACCGACTCAGCCACCATTCGCTCCATTTGGTGAAGCCCATCAATCCTCGCTTGATAGTCTGCGAGTTTGGATTTTAGAACCTCCAGAGGCGGGTCTTTGATTTCGTAGCCGTAGTCCACGATATTGTCGCTGTGGTCCCATGCGCCGAAATTCCTGCACCACTCTTCAAGTTCGGCCTTGATAGCCTCTTCATCGTCCTTCTCGAATTCATCGTCAGGCAACCACTCGTAAGCGCCCGTATCGGTGCCACGATTCGACTTGATCCAAAATCTTACCCACATAAACGATCCTCCAGGTTTGGGACACTGGAATTGTAGCCCAGAAAGAGGCCACTGTAAATTAGAAGCCCGGCCCAAATGGGCCGGGCTTTCATTTCGCCAATTGGTTCGGGACAACGGGCTGCGTCATCCAGAATTCACCTGTCTGAACATGGCCTTTTCGGACGTATTTTGCCACGTTTTTTGAAAAATCGTCGTAAGGGAAACCTCCGACGCTTCGGACGACATACCCCTCTTGGTCGGGGCCGAATCTGGATTCGCCGGTCCAGCAGGCTTGGATTTTTTCCTCGTCCCAAGGACCGTGATAAAGAACTGGAACTAGATCAACGCCAAACAGGGCTGCCCACTCTTCGGTGAATTTCCACGACAGGCATTCATTTCGGGCATTCCAGATGGAGAACAGCAGGAAGTACGATGGCAGGGCATCGTAGAAGATAGAGTGCTTGGCGTACATGTTCTCGCCGCACAGCCGCCAACCCTCTGGAATCTCGTGAGCAATCTGAGCGTGAAGTTGTTTCACCACCGTGCGTGAAGGATGGTGTTTACTGTCGAGCGAACGGGCATGAATGTGATCGTTATACATGCTCGTGTTTTCGCCATCCAACTTCTCGGTGACCACAACCGTCTTGCCCACAAACATATCGGGATCTTCGACCATGCGGTCGTCGTTCTGGAGACCCAATGAAAATGGGAAATGATGGGTTCTAGGATATTTGACGTACATGTGGACATTCCCCATAGCTAGTGATGGCGAAGTGGCAGTTGGCGCACAACACACGAATTCTGTCTTTGTATAATTCATGGTTGTTGTAAAGATCACGAAGGAGTTTCATGCTGCGACCGACATCTTTTCTATGCTGCTTTCCATCTCCGTTAATGTGGTCGAATTGTAGGAAGTCTTTCTCGCCCTCACCACAACACGCACATTTGCCACCATAAAGATCGAGCGTTTTATTCCTGTATTCCCTTCTGTATTGCTTGCCATACTTAGCTAACTTATCTCTGTTTTCTCGGCGATACTTAACCCTGTTTGCCTTTACAACATCCTGGTTTTTTTCCACCCACTTCTTACAAGATGACCGCCGCTTTTCACGACACTCATCGCATCGAACACGCCCATCCGATGCTTTGTTGGCACAGTCGATACATAACCCTTGTTCTTTTAACTGGCGGCGACGAACCTTGGCTCTTTCAGGATGCGAAAGCCCCGCAAATTTATTTCTACACGCATTGGAACAATGCTTTCGATTACGCTTGACTTCCCAAGGTTCCACCTCAAATACACAACCGCACGTTTCGCAAGTAATCGCAACTAAGTTTCTTCGTCCATTTTTGGACCCTTTAGGTCTAGGCATATATCCTCCATTTTCTCATCTAATATCGGTATGTAGCACCTAAGATGAGAAAATGTTGGATAAAAAACTCAATCTCCTGTTATTTCGACAAACAACTGGTGGAAGTTGTCTATGGCTGTTTGGGCGGCTTCAACAATGTGCATTTTGTCATAGATGTAGATGTTGTACCCGATTCGATCATCCCCGAAGTCAAAGATTAACCGCCCAAACTGTCCAGGTTCACCTTCGAGAATTATTTTTGGCTTTCCTTTTAGCCAAATCCTTTTTCGTCGCATCAGTCTGGCGACGACATCCTGGGGTTCTATCATCAGTCTGGTTTCTTCGTGCTGTTCTCAACGCTCCAGTGTTCGGGCATGTATTTGGGTTTCGCAACATCTAGGAAGTGCTGTCGCCACTCACGAATGAAGCCATCTAAGTCGGTGACCTTATCCATGATGGTTTGGCTGTGTCCATTTATCCCTACGAACCGCCCATAGAGGTTGCGGCCACCCATCTCTTCAATGTCTTGTTGCGTGACTTCTTCCTTCCCCAAGAAATCACGTAGCATCTGGTACAATTCTTGAATGCGAGGCTCGGGAATCTGCGGTCGGTATCGCAACAGAGCGTTCGCTGCTTTCCACGCCTTCCATTCGACATCATCCCTAGCCAACTGAGGGTGGAATGAAATGCCGAACCGATTGGCGATTTCTTCCTTTAATTCCTGAGCCGCTGGTTCATACTCCATATGACACGCCACGCACACCGGCAGCACGTCATGCGAAGTGTTCATTTTGTATTCTTCGGGCATGCATTTACGGAAACATGCGGGGACACAGTGGTGCTTGGTCAGGTCTTCCTCAGCGCCACAAACCACGCACCGATTTGCCTTCTCGGCCATGTAGTATGGATCACCAGCATTCCCCATACCCTTGGGCTCGAAGTTCAACTGGATGACAATGTTGGGCTCTCGCTCGACAATCTCTGCCAACCCACGTGAAACGTACCATTCGACCTTATCATAATGGCACCGGCACAGCATGGTCCCATCAGGGGCCAGCATGCTACAGTTCCCATAAACCTCCCCGGTTAGTATTGGTAGACTCATCGTCCAATGTCCTTAACTGTATGTCCGCTTCTTCTTCAGCTTCAATTCCATCCAACTCATGATACCTAGACAAGGCGGCATAAACTTGGTTCAGGGAAGTCGCCGCCATGCTGGGAATTTCCAAAAGTTCTTCCCGCTTCCTTTTGAGCAGGTCTTCGAGCTTGACAATTTTATATTTGCTGTCCTCCAGCAAGTTGATGATCCGCAACGGCAGTTCCAGAAACTCCATTCTGACAACTGCATCGCCCCGTCGAATTCCCCGTTTGATTGCCTCTCGGGCCTTCTTGGGAATGTCGGAAATATCCATGACATCACCCTTATTGTAGTACAGTCTTTCCCCATTGTGAACGAACAAAGCCCTCGCAGGCTTAGCCTGCGAGGGCTTTGGCAAGTTTCAGTCTGACGATAACGGGTCAGTTGGGAAGTTGTAACGTAAGCCCATTGTCGTCCAAAAGTTTCTGGTAATGCTGAACGAGCCCCCACAGGGCCATCATCTTACCATCTTTTGGATCGGGAGACAACTGATGCTGACTCTTCTCTTCCAGCAGAAGCAACCGAAGGATTGCTTCTGCACAGACCTCGTGTTGGGGTTGCTCTGTGATACGATGGGTTTTCAAAGTTTCGTGGAGCAACTCCAATTGACGCACAGCAGCGGGATCACGGCCCGCCAGGGCTTTCAACTTGTGGTAAAGCTTCTCATCCCTCTTCAACTGGAGATTTACATTCATCATGCCGCATCCTTTTTGGGGATCAGGGTAGCTTCGCCACGGGCGATGTCTTCGGTCATGACATAGCGTTGACCAGGGGGTTGCTCGGGAAGCTCGAACATAACATCCCTCATCAACTTCTCTACCACCCCTCGAAGCGCACGAGCGCCGGTTTTCACCTTCAACGCCTGCCGAGCGACCTCGGCGATGGCCTCGTCGGTAAACTCAAGCACGTGACCATCGTGACGGAACAATTTCTGGTATTGCTTCAACAGGGCGTTCTTCGGCTCCGTCAAGATTCGACAAAGCGAACCTTCGTCGAGTTGGGTAACATGCGAAATCACCGGCAGGCGACCAATCAGTTCGGGAATCAATCCATACTTGTGCAGGTCATCGGGTGTCACCTGAGCCAGGAGCTTATCCTTATCCTTCTCGGTTTCCACAACCCCTTGATTATCGAAGCCGATCTTCCTCCCACCCAGCCGCTTGTTCACAATGTCGGTGAGGCCGACAAACGTGCCGCCGCAAATGAAGAGGATGTTGCTGGTGTCGATCTGGATGTACTGTTGCTCAGGATGCTTCCGACCACCTTGCGGCGGCACATTCGCCGTAGTCCCTTCGAGCATCTTGAGCAACCCCTGTTGAACACCTTCGCCTGAAACATCACGGGTGATCGAAACGTTGTGGTTGGTCGAACCAATTTTGTCAATCTCGTCGATGTAGAGAATGCCACGCTGGGCCGCTTCGATGTCTCCATCGGCAGCATGAATCAGCTTCAACAATAAATTCTCAACATCCTCGCCGACGTAACCGGCTTCGGTCAGCGTTGTGGCATCACCAATGGCGAAGGGCACGTTCAATTTCTTGGCAAGCGTTTGCGCCAGGAAAGTTTTGCCGCAACCGGTCGGGCCGATCAGCAGAATGTTGGACTTGTCCAATTCAACATCATCGAGCGGGTCCAGGATGTTTTTGCGGCTGCCCTGAACAACAGGGCTGATCTCCCTATCGAGGAGCCGCTTGTAATGGTTGACCACGCCAACCGCAACCGTTCTCTTGGCGTCCTCCTGGCCCACAATGTATTCGTCAAGATGCTCCACAACCTCACGTGGAGTTGGAATGGACTTGGTGAGCACCTTGGACGAACCCCTGCGTTTGGCCATATCTTCAACGATGCTGCTGGCATCGTGGATACAACTCTCGCAGATATAAACCTTCTCGCCGGGTTTGCGACCGTTATTGAGGGCACCCACACCTTCGACCAGCGGCCCAGCAATACGATAACTGCGGTCGCAGAAATCGCAAAACTGCTCAGGACGCTTGCTGTTTCGTTTCCCTCCTGGTTTTTGTTTGCGGCCATTGCCGCCGTTGCTCGTAGTATTCGCCATGTACGTAACCTCCAGTTAAGATGCCACCTTGTTTATTAAGGTAGTCTGATGAAGTTTTTTGTTATTTGGGCTTGGTTGCCATAGGCTCCCAAGCTCGACGCTGGCGGCATCCTTCCATTTTGTCGGGGTACTTGTTTTGCCAAAATCGCACGCCATGATTGTCGGCTTTCTCTTGAAGCTCGGCATACACTTCCGGTGCGACATGACAAGCATACGGTTCGCCACAAGGGCGAGAGTATTCAGCCGGGGCGGGCCCTTCGGGTTGATCGTCCCAATAGTCCTTGATGTACTGCTTAGCGTCATCGAGACTCAAGTGCAAGCTGTATCCATCAGGACGCACGCCCCAACCGGCCTCACTCTCTTCCCACTGTTGGCAAAAGACAACGGGTTGTTGCTCGCTCAATTTTTACCTCTCTTTCGTTTGGTGGTTTCCTTCTTAGTCTTCTCCACTTCAGCTTCTCCCACCGCCTGCTTGAACAATTTCTTGTCCAACCCCAAGATGTCCTTGTAAATCGATGCCCACACTGCAACCTCGACCAACTCGGTCAGACCCAACTTCTCTCTCGCACGCCAAAGCTGCGTGTTCACCGTCGTAATCCTAAGGTCCATCATTTTGGCGATGTCATTCGGGGTGTGACCCCCACCTAAAGCCTCAACGATCTTCCGCTCTTTCGGCGACAACTTCTCCATGTTGGGCGGAACTACGATAACGTGACAAAGAATTGACGCACACTGATTTGGGCAATCCTCCACGAACGGTTCCACAGGCCACAACCAAGCACAAAGGTTTTGGCCAGGAAACTCGGCGGATTGCTCGCCGAGCCTGCCAACATGAAAATCCGGCTTTCGTGTTTTCATACATCGCTCAAACGATGCTTTGACGTGTTCTCTCCAATCGGGATGGGCAAAGTCCCAGGGGTACTTCCCCCGGATCTCGGCAAAGTCTTGTGTTGATTCAGGAATCGAACTGTAGTGGACAGTGCGAAACTTATTGTCTAAGATGATAAACACTTTCTGAACGGGAACTGATTTCAACATCGGTCGTCTCCGTACACAATACTCCCATGCGACACATCGGATTTCCTATCCAACATTGTTGCTTGCCAACGAAATTCGCTCATGCAATTTCAGAATTGCATGAATCCAAACACACTCTTGCCCCAGCCCATTCTCCTCCCTCCCCGTATTCGCCAGTTTGACGGGCGATCAAGGAACGGCGACGGTATGACCGGGGGGGACACTATTATTGTAGCCCCGCATGAAGAGAGTGTAAACAGAAAAGGCCACCCCCAAAACGGGGGTGGCCTTTCGCAGAGGTGTGTCCGGGGCCTACGCCGCCGACTTTTTCTTGGTTGTCCGCTTGGCGGACTTCTTTTTGGCGGCGGGCTTCTTGGCGGACGCTTTGGCAACCACCTTCTTCAGGCTGTGGCGGCGATCTTCATCCTTCTCCACGAGACCCTCTTCGATGAGAGACTTGAGAATGCCGCTCACCATGGTGGTAACGCTCGCCTTCTTGGCCGAACTGGGATTCTTCCGGACGAGGTGATCGACGATTTCGCCGAGGCGAAGCTTCTTGCCGTTGGTTTCTTCCAAAACGGCCAGAACCGCTTCACGATTGGTCATGCCGTTTTTGCGACCACGCCCCTTGGGCTTGTCGGGCTTGTCGGGCTTGTCGGGCTTGTCGGCCTGGGCGGCGACAGGCGGCTTGCCCTGCCGCTTCGTCTCGAAGTTGTAGCCACAGGCACAAATGGACGTGCGGACGCCGACGATGCGGTCGCATTTCGGGCACTGACGACGGCCCTTTCCGCTCTCGGCGAAGACCTTGATGTCGCCCTCCATCTTGAATGATGTGTTGGCGGGCTTCTTTTGCTGCTTGGTGGCAGCAGGTTTCTTGGCGGCAGGAGATTGACCGTTACCGCTCCCAAGGGCGGTAATCTGATCTTCGAGATCATCGACTTCGCCGATGGCACGCTCGACGATCTCCATCTGTTTGGCTCGCAACTTCTCCATCCTGCCGAGATGGGATTGAAGCTGCTTCAACGGGGTGGTAAGGGAACTTGGCATGAAATGGGGTTCTCGGTGGCCCTTTCCTGGGCTCCGATGGGTGCCTTTTACACCCTGAACTCGCTCGGGCCCGATTCCTTCCGAACCCCTTCAACTAACCCTCTGCTGTACTGCATTATAGGCAGCTTTCTTGTTTTGTCTAGCCCCTAAATCATTGAATTTCCTCTTGAAAAACCCCGATGAATACTCTATTAGGGACGGAAACATGGGTCTTTTTGACTTGTTTTTTGTCGAAAAGAAACCACAGAAGAAAGGAATATCGACGATGTTGGTTCTATCAAGAAAGAAAGACGAGACGGTTATTTTGCGAGTCCCTGGAAGGGATGACATCCAGATTACAGTGACTCGAATCGACAGTCCGAACAAGGTTCGGTTGGGCATTGAAGCAGAAAAAGATGTAGTGGTTTTAAGGTCTGAACTGGAAGGCCCTAAACCCGCCGTAGCGGCAGTGTAGTAGTTGCTCCCTCAACGATACACTACCTGAAACGGGTCGGCTTGAGCCGACCCGTTTTTCATTCTTCCCACTTCGATTCAACAATATAGTCGAACCCTTCTTCACGGGTGGGCACTTCATAACGAGCGCCATGTGCCTTGGCCACACCCCTCCAATACTCTAATGAATGGCCACGAGCATCTGAACGGGCTCGGCGTTCGGCATGGACCTCATCAGGGAACTTCTCAAACACAATCGCCCACACTGGACAGTCTAACGAATGCCCTATTGAAAGCCATCGTTTGCGTGAACTAATGCTGATGTCTACGCCTCTATCGACAACTACATTTCTACCCAAGGCGATGGCGGTGTGAAGAATGTGATCCTCAATAGATTTGTAGAGGGGCTTAAGGGGCTTGTTGTACAGAGTGTACTGATTGGCGTGGACCGCATTGACGATAGCATCATCGTTCAGGACAATCCATCCTTCGTTAGCCCTTTTTTTGGCCCATGTGGATTTACCACTTGCAATCATTCCCACCAAAACTTCTATAACCATTGCATCTCTCCATAGCATCCATTTATGGAGATCATCATAGCAACGATCATGCAGCAGAGTCAATCCAAGAATTTATTTCCTTGATGAACTCATCGTGGCAGTAGCCTAAGTCAACTACGTAGTGGTAGACAAATTCGAGATCAACGTCAGAGAGATCGCTTCTAAATTTTAGAGTGTCGAAGTCGTAGATGTGTTCCCGCCTCGCCAACCACGCTGTAGATAGAAGTTTGTTGCGGTTGCAGGAATCGAACACTCGCCTGCACCGGTTACACGTGGTAATTCCATCCAATATAGGCTTGTTCAAGGACAAGCCGCAGTACGGACAATAATTCATTACAAGTATCTAGACTTAGTAGCGCATAAAAAGACCCGACCCCCGGCGCTGGGTCGGGGGTCGGGCTCAGCAGGAAACCGCTGGGCATTACGCCCAGTGGAAGCACTATTTGGCCTTCTTCGTGGTCCGCTTTCTCGGAGCGGACTTCTTAGCCGTGGGCTTCTTCGCCGCCCTCTTGGGGGCAGACTTTTTCTTGGCCGCAGGCTTGGTTTTGGCCCTACGGGCTTTGTTGGTCCGGTGTTGTTTGAGGGCCTTAAACACATCCGGTTCGCCCTTGACGATGAAATCGCACACCGTCTTGGCGAGTTGCAGTTCCTCGGGATCGAAGTCCAGGTCGTTTCCCTCTTCGTCCTTGCCGCCACGACGGATCGTGGACACCAAAACGTCAACGTAGTGCTTTTGAATTTTCACACCCGTCAACGCCTTGGGCTTCACGTCCTCGGTCTCGGTCTCTTTGGCGGCTTGTTGGAGATCCTTGTCGATCACCTTGGCCGTACCCTTCTTCGTGGCTTCTTCTTTAGCCTTCTTCTTGGTTTCGACCTTGGTGCGAGCCACACGGACTTTCCGAGTGGCTTTTTTCTTCTTGTCGGGCGTTCCGATGGCGTTGGCCTCGGCCTCTTCGCCTTCGGCATGCTCCAATTCCGTCTCGGCCTTCTCGACCTGATCGTCGAGTTTCTTCATTTCTTCCGTGATCCGCTGCTGGGCGATTTTGGAAGCGTGACCCAACAATTTGATGCGCTTCGCCACATCGGGAATGGTGACCAGTTGCAGGGCCACCGTGCGGTTGATCTTATCATCGCAGAAGGCGGTGAAGGATTTGTCGTCCAACTGAAGGATGTCATCGGACTGCTTGAGCCAACTCGGGCTCTTGCCCATGATCTCCAAGATTTCCTTGTCGTCCTTGCCGCATTTGCGGAGGTGACGAACGATCACGACCAGGGCACCCTCGCCAAACGAGCGGCCCGATTGAGTCATGGAAATGGAGTGCTTGAGCGCCGCTTCCTCATCCATTTCCTCGATGCGGCAATCGATGTATTCGTAATGCTCGCCAGCCGGTGCTTGCTTGCCGGTTGCGGGCACGTACACATCGGATTTGTCCTTGCGGAGTTTGTCGATGGAACGCTTGCGGCGTTCACCATCAACAATCTGGACTTTCTGATTGCCGGGCATCCAGCGGGTGCTGAGGGGGCTCTTCAACCCCTGGGTCCGAATGGATTCCCGCAGTTCATCCATCTCGGGCTTGGAGAACCCCAAACCCATCGGCTTGCTATCGGTACTGGCGGTGATGTGCCGAGGATTCTGGAAGATCAGTTCGTCGCTGCCGAGATCGAAGCCGTCGTCGGCATATTCAATCAGATCGTGTCGCACACGATACAGGTCGCCATGAAGATGCGTAACACCTTCCGGCAAGTTGGTCGCTTTTTGTTTTGTTGCAGTTGCGGTAGACACAGTTTTGTTCTCCTACAAAAGGTGTCTGATGATTAGGGAACACGGTCCTACGAGGTTTGTTTTTCGGTTTTTCAACCCCCTTTCTGGCGAGGCGGATGGCAGGTCCGGGGGAAACCCGGAGGATTATAGGACGGTTTTTTGAAATGTCAACCCTACGAACTCGGGTAGTCCACTTCGATGTCGTTGCGGATGCTAAAACGAACATCCAGTTTGTTAATCACCTTCCTCGCCGTTTCTTGTGCCATTTGCTTTTGGTAATACGTTCTCACTCGCCCCACCAAAACCACGATGTTAGTGTCGTGATTTTGGACTTCCACAGTTAGCTGGGAACTGCTGATGTGCGGCTCCTGCCCAATCTCTTTCCTTAGCGAGTCAGCTAGTTCATCTGACATACCTCCATGTCCTCATGTAACGTTATTGGTTTATTTTGCACCGAATATAAATTTCAAAATCCCCTCGCCCGTTGGAAGGTCACATCCTTGATTCATTCCGACCGGCGAGGGGATTTTGCGGTTTTCCTCTTTTGTGTTTTGTGTCACTTGAACAGTTCGGGGATCTTCATCAGATCAATAAACGCCGATGCCTCTCGTCGCAGAACTTTGGAACAGCGACCGGGGCCGAAAAACGCCACCTCGATTCTAATACCCGTTTCGTTGCGGAGCTTGCGAATAGTGCGTGCGTAGTCCTCGTCCCCCGCCACCAAAACGTAGGTGTGAAATTGACGGTGGTAGGAGAGCTTGACCATATCGTAGACGACTTCGCAATCCAATCCTTTCTCTTCGGAGATGGTATTATCTCCACGGATTTGTCGGAGCCAGTGAGACCGTTGCCCAGTGATTCTCAAAAGCTCGTCGTCGGTCACACCCCGCTTGCGAAGGGTGTTGACCAGGGACACTACAACGGGATTGTACCCCGATCTCTCCCGAAGCGGAAGTGAAATCATGTGAAATTTCAGGTTCTCGCCCAGGAAGGCGTAGAAATTGCTGCGTCTCTGGGCCGACTTGTCAGATGAATCCCCATCTCCCTCGGGAACGCTGTAATAGAAGCGGACATCGCAATCCCGTCCCTCGGCCAGGGCCTCCTTGAGCAGGATATAGTCGAGTTTCCGCTGTTCTCCCCATTCCCCCGCCAGCCCCCGCAGGGCGTGAAACAGGTTCGAGTTGTCAATGAAGATACAAACTTTCTCTCGTGACTGCAAGACCGATCTCTGGCTCAGATGGCCGTTGCCACGGGACATGGGAATGGCGGTCTGAGTGGTCATCTGCTTTCCTCTGTTTTTCAAAAATGACGTGGGAATTGTACCGAAAACCACGATGATAGCACAATCCCCCGACAGTAGGGGCGATTCAATTTTACAACGCTGAACTGGGTAGTACAATTACTGTGTACGTTTCGGAAGGAAATTTGGCTAGGAGAAAACAATGGCGGCTGACCCCATCACCAGTGTCGCACTCACCCAGGTTGTCGTCCCCCACGCTGCACTCATGGATTCGCTTCGGGCACTGCCCGTTGAGGAACGAGTGCGGATCGCTGCCGCCCTGCTGAGCAGTATGGGTGAGAACGAATTGGCCGAAGCCGCACTCGACAAGCAAAAAAAACCCGTACTTACGGGCGCTGTCGAGTTGTTGACCAGCAGTGCAGCAGCGATCAAAAGGGTGACCCGAGGCGCAGGAGTCAATTAAATCGTGTCGGTCCCCTGCCGAGCCCACCCCGGTTCGCTCCCCATGGCCGGGTGTGAGCTTTTTTCTTCACGCAGGCTAAATACCTGCATGAAGAAGTTCCGAACTTTTTGCCTACAACAACTGTCTGAAAACCTGGACCCGAACCTGCTACAACAAATTGCGCAAACCGCCTTGCAGTTGGAATCGCAATTAAAGCAGGTTTCTGATACACCTGAGCTACCGGAGGATATTCGCAGAGACGCAGCAAAGGTGGCCACGGAAGCTGAGGCCATCGTGAAAAACCTAAAAGCGTTCTATGCGAAGATGGGAGTAGAGTGACCTTTAACTTCTATGAACTGGACCAAAAAATGCGGAACATCTCTTATACCGCTGTCGTGATTGACCATGCGAGCCGCACCAAGCTGTTGGAAACCCTCGGCGTAGGAACTGGCCTTGAAGCCGCAGGCTGGGAAATCATCGCCCACCACATGACCATCAACATGGGTGACGCCTCCAAGGGGCCCGCAGCCGATATGGTTGGTGAGCAAGTTCACCTATCGGCCAAAACTCTCGCCGAAGATGACAAGGTGATGGCCGTGGGAGTTTCAACCGACGTGCCCAGCACCAACGACATCAAACATATCACCATCGCCGTACACCGAGGCAACGGCGGAAAGCCCTTTCACAGCAACAGGCTCCAGAACTGGCGATCAATCCCGACCATTCATCTGACTGGAATCGTCACAGAAGTCCCACGCTAGACTTCTTCTTCAATAGAGTCCCATCCCACAAATGTCGAAACCCAGGTGACTCCACCTTGGCAACTTTTCCCACTTTTAAAAACTCAAACCAGTTCTTGCCGCCTGTAGTCCAATGGGTCCACGTTTTGACATGCCCACTCAACTCGGGATGAACCCGCTCCTTAAAAAGAGGTAGGCGAACCTCTTCGTAGGGTACTCTATCAAAAGTGTGCCGAACCTTCTCCACCCGCCACATGCTAGGGCACACTGTTGCTGCCCCAATATCATATTGGTCCGCATGGGCCAACCATGCTTGGTGTCGCATGGGCTCCAACAAGTTGTCATACCACCCACTTCCATCGATGACGCAATCGGGCTCGAAATACAACATAATGCGCACGCCATTAGATCGGTGCCACTGTAATGCGAAGTCAATGGCTTGACCGTGGGGCAACAATCGCTTCGGGGGCTCAATCAAAATGACCTTGGGATGTCTCTGCAACCAACTCCGCTCTTGCTCACACTGTACATTCCATTCGGCCTTATTAACCACCTTGCCGTTCAACAAAAGGCTGCCGTCATCTTTGCGATAAGTTTTGTGGAATTGAAACCCTGGATCATCGGCACGATAGACCTCCCCAACGCCTTCGCCTTGGCGAGGATTGTTATCAACCACAAGAATGTGGTGGAAAGGAAAGAGCCGCAAAAAAGATTCAACACACTGCTGTATCCAGCCGTATGTGTGGAATGAAACCATCGTCGGCATAAGGAATCGGTGTAGTCGCAACATGCCATAAATAAAGAGCCTCGGCGGAATTCCGCCGAGGCTCTTTTCGTGTTTTTATCTGCTAGGTCGTCCGCTTACCAGAGGCGTTGATTGCACACGGTAATAGCAGCGACATACGCACCCGCTAGTGGGTTGCAGAAAAAGTTGACTTTGGGGCAGCGAGGATAGAACATTCTCCAAGTTACTGTCCTGTACGCTGACTGACCTTGAGCATTGGTATATTTGCAACGCATTACAAATCCTCCTTAAACGGAAACATGTTTCAGAAGTATATAGGTATGCGATGGCAAATAATTTACTGCAATCTCCTGCGTTGCCGGTCTGGCAACGGCCTGTCCTTTTTATCAGGGATACGAGAGGCAACGTCCCTCGCCACCTGCTTTGTTTGCTTCATGTCTAACAGGCACCTTTCACGATTGGCTTCCATCAACTTTAGCAAATCAGGGTCGTCTCTCAGCAAAGTATTAACTGTCGCCCCACCCTCATGATAAATCCAACTGCGGCCAGAAACAGCCAGCTTGAATCCGTAAGCTCGCATACGATAGGCAAGTTCTTCGTCCTCATACCAACCAGTAGGATACGACTTAATAAATCCCTGGATGTGCCCGAATACTTCTCGGGGAGCTAAGGCGCAGTATAATGGAAGAAACCCCTCTTTAAGGATGAACCCTCTGCGTGTGGGATTGGCCAAGAATTCTTTCTTCTCCATCCTCAAGCATTCTGGTCCCATTCCTGGGTTGTTGGTTAGGGGCGAGACCATTCCCACCCTTTCGTCCCTAAACCCCACAAGTGTACGAAAAAGTTCTTTGAGCCAACTGTGTGATTCCGCCACACAGTCAGAGTGCAGAATGAGCACAAACATTTTCTCCGTGTTCTCGAAGCCTGCATTGAGCGCCCCACCAAATCCAAGTCGCTGATCGCTCCGCAACACTGTAGTCCGAGGCGCTCTTTCAAACCCTCTGATAAAGTGCTCGTTTGGGGAAGCGTCATCTATCAAACAGATGTTGTAATCGTGATAGAGGCCCAGGGTTTTCCACAGGCTTTTACACAAGTCGAACACTTTTTGATACTGGCCGTGAAAAGGAATGAGAATATCTACCGGCACTCTCTCAAAGTGATCGAATCTAATCTGCCGAGGGGTGTATATCTTGTCCGTGTCCCTCGGCTTCCACGCTGCCTTCTTTGCCATAAAATTCCTCTCGTAAATCGCTAACGTCTAAAGGGCAATAGTTAGGGGGGCTTTCATCAATACACGCCGCACAAAGACGAGCGCCTAAACCTTGCGTGTTGGGTGCATACACATAAGTACAACGAGGATGGAAATCCGCCAAGCGGCCCAATAGTTCAGGTGACGGCTCGCCTATACCACACAATACGAACTGACAGTCCGCATCTTCTTTCACATCCAAGCTCAACCCTTTCTGCACATATCTTTCTAAGGTCTTGGAGTCCTTATCGATTACCAAGAAGACATATTTCTCTGCATCAATATCTTCCATGGTCATCAGATAGACCGTTTGTTTCAAGGCGTGGTCGATTCGGAAACCGCCAAGCTGCTTGACATTCATAAAAGCACCCACAACTTCCCCTGGGTGTCGAAACATGGTTGTGTTTCCGGGAAGGTACAAATAGGCCCGATCACCGGCTTGCATCTTCCGCACCACCCGAATCAACTCCCTTTTGACGAGATCCTGATGATCGCAAGAGACATCCACCACGAACGCCAAAGTTATGGAATTGTAATTTGGGTTTTTCGACATGTCGGCCCTTCCTGAATTGATACCTTTTCACTTGGTTTGATTGTCTAATGGGATGATCCAAATCCTTTATGGGGTGGACAATCGAAGCTTCTGGAAAATCTTCTTGCTGGGGATCAATCTCTGGCTGCCACCGCATTGGGTACTTCCTGAAATTGCCCTGCCACATCCCATGGCTGTGATGCCAAGTTGCAAACTGTTCGACCTTCCCACCGTAGTGGTTTGCAAGTGTGGGATAAAGGTGTTCAGCCACATCGTAACCACCCTGTTCTTCATAATCGGGGAAGTGCCCTTGCGAAAAGATGTTGGTCCAATTAAGGAACTTATTGAAAAAGCCTTCGGAATGAAGCTTGCGGATGAAGTCCCCATGATGGAAAACACAGCAACCTAGCAGGTATTTACTTTCATCAAATTGAGTTTTGAGCATCTTTTCCAAGAAGGGGAACTTGAAGTTCTGCGTGCGCAAATCATTCCCTATACACCAAACGCCCCGGTCGGCGGCTGAGGCCAAATCTTCCTTAAAGGCAGACGAGGTAAACAGAACATCGTATTCGGAATAACAGTACCAATCTGCTTTGGGCCACTGCTGATGTGCTGTCATTAGAGCCAAAGTTACATTTCGATAGGGGCTTTTGGGCACCCCATGGAAAAAGCCACGTAGCTTATAGGCCGGAACTTCCAAGCCAGCACCCCACTCGTCCCATTTGGCTCCATCCACTACCAGAAGCACATCTTCGGTCACCCAAGTGCGAACTGCATCCAAGGTGTCTTGGACCAATTCCGTATTGCCATGTACATTGATTATTGTTGCTAATTTCATAATTCCTCGCACTATACTAGATTAGTATCGAGACAGCATTTATGCATAGAGGAGTATCGCATGTCGAAAACCGAAAAGATTCAGAACTTCTTGGCAGCGTTGGATGGACTAAAAGAAGTCTTGGTAGCTGACTTGGCCGAGGAGCAAAAGCAAGAAACAAACAAGAAAGAAACAGAACCCGTCAAAGAAGAAGCTCAACCAGAACCCGTCAAAGAAGAAGCTCAACCAGAACCCGTCAAAGAAGAAGCTCAACCAGAACCCGTCAAAGAAGAGGTTCAAGTGAAATCCCAATCCCAGGCAAAGCCGGGCGTAGAATCCGTCCAGCCCGTGGGTGATGAATTGGGAGGTGACTTTGAAAAGCTAAAACAACTTCTCTTCAGCGAAAAGTGGCCTCGGGCTGTTCCACGTGAACTCATTTGCGACGAAAGCTCAGAAAAAGACAAAACCGAAAGGGCTGATGGCATCCTTGACCTACTCATCGATGAACCGCTCAAAGGCAAAGCGTTTTTGGACTTCGGCTGCGGCGAAGGACATGTGACCAAACAAGCTGCTTTGCGTAAAGTCGCATCATCGGTAGGTTACGATGTAACCACCTCTCCACCATTTACATGGGAAGAAGAAGATGGCGGTTTACTTACCACCAACTGGGACGCCGTAAAAAGCAAAGGCCCCTATGATGTGATTCTGGTCTACGATGTCCTCGACCACCTGGGAAGCCTGGACGGAATGAATGCCGCTTTGACCCAACTCAAAGATGTGAAAACCCCAGAGGGCAAAATTTATGTGCGGTGCCACCCGTTTTGTTCAAGACACGGTGGACATCTTTATAAAAAGATCAACAAGGCATTCGTCCACTTGGTTTTCACGCCCGCTGAATTAAAAGAATTGGAGTGCCCACTAGAGGACGAATTTTGCAGACTTATGCACCCCGCACTCACCTTCAGAGAAGCTTTCGCAGAAGCAGGTTTGCGCAAAACCAACGAAGAAATCATCAGCGAAATGGCCGAACAATTCTTTGTAAAAAACAAGATGGTGAAGAACCGCATACAAAAGTATTGGGAAAACTCCTATCAAGATGGTTTGCGAGATGGATCTGTGTTTCCTGGATTCCAAACCGCCCAAAGCTTCATTGACTTTGTATTGAAATGAACAATCAGCTAACACAATTACTGTACAAGAAGTTCGCCCACCATCCCACAGCGCCTCCAGATAAGGATTGTGGGGTAATCACAGCTTGTGATAAGGGCTTCTTCGCAGGATTTCAACTCTTATACTATTCACTACTGCTAAACAGCGGCCCTCAAATTACTCTGTATGACTTGGGTCTAAGCGAAGCGCAGCGGGAATGGTGTAAAGACCATCCGTTGGTCAACCTGATGCCCTGGGAAGAGGTGAAAAAATTCCTAATATTCTCCCCGGAAGATGACCCAGAAAAATGGCAGACATGGAGCAAGCCCGCCATGTTCTACAAAAGTCCCTATCGCTATACATTGTGGCTCGATAGTGACTGCCTTGCCCTCCACAGTATGAATGACATCTTCGATGAGGTTAAGAAATTTCCCCTTGTCATTAAAGACCAAAACCCATGGGGCAGAGATTCCCACATCACACACGCCCTGTTAAACACCAACTTGTCGCCGCATCAAAGCGCCCCTCCTCTAATAAATGCTGGCGTCATCGGTCTGGACAAGGAAAGAAAGACCGACAGGAGGATTCTGAAAAAATGGCTATATGCCATCAAAAAGTGCAGGGAAGACAAGAAGGTGTTTAACGGGATGCCCTGGCACGACCAAGGCTGTCTTCAGTGGGTGTTAGAATCAGAAAACCTCCTACACCTAGTCAGCGGCGAAAACAAGTGGAATGAGTTGCAATACAACCACTACAATAAAGAC
>Ga0180433_10004656_pt1 | contig 19079 bp, 7 predicted proteins | sample SS_ome_8_FD_132980 | JGI IMG/M metagenome (GOLD analysis project Ga0180433, IMG submission 132980) | Hypersaline lake sediment archaeal communities from the Salton Sea, California, USA - SS_1_D_1 metaG | ecosystem: Environmental > Aquatic > Non-marine Saline and Alkaline > Hypersaline > Sediment... | reverse complement strand
TTACTTTACCTCCGTGATTACGGATAATTTGTCTCACCCAGTACAATCCTAAACCAGTTCCCTTAACAGATGGTATTTTTTTATTATACAGACGGTGAAACTTATTAAAGATTTTTTTAATTTCTTTTCCCGGTATTCCGATACCCTGATCTGAAAATGTAATAATTATGTGTTGAGCAGTTTGCCGTAATTTAATATTGATTTTTACAGAATCAACTGAATATTTAATTGCATTATCTACAAGATTATTCATTACAATGTGGAGAGCATCCTGGTCGGCAACACACTGACAATCAACATGACCTTTTAGATGAACATTTTTATCAGTTAATTTATACCGTCGCATTGCTTCCTGAATCAAGTCGCGGATTAATGAATCAGCATCGTGAGTATGATACTTAAAAAAGGTCTTCTTTTGCTCTATAGCTGATATTTCCAGTATGGAATTGATAAGATTATTCAACCGTTTGGTGTCGGTCAGCATATGATGTAAAAATTCTTTTTGTTTAGCTTTCGGCACTTTCCGGTTATCCATTGTTTCCAGATACATCTGTATGGATGCTAAGGGCGATTTCAGTTCATGGGTTATATTGGCAATGAAGTTGTCATATAGTTTAGTGATCCTCATTTGCAGATTGAGCCGGCGGAAAATAATGGACATACCGAATGAAATGGCAACCAGCATGATGAGACCGCCTATCAATATAATTATATTAATGTCTTTAGAGATAATCTCTGATTGTATCTTTCCTTCTACACCACTGATGATTATATGGTTTGACACATACCAGTAAATCCACAATCCCAGAAGCAGAAGCCAGGCGATCTGGGCAAGCACAAAAATCAGGATATTAAAGAAGGCTGTGTGTTTTTTCTTCATTGCCGGTTGTCCCGTGCTTTTACATTACTTTGACATTTTTAGCTTGATTTTTTTCTTATATTAAAATAAAAGTTTTTTTACAATAAACAAAGGAAAATTCTTCCTGGGAGCACAGCTATGAAAATTTTATTGATTTATCCAAAAATACCAAATACGTTTTGGAGTTTTAAAAATGCCTTAAAGTTTATTTCTAAAAAATCATCAGAACCGCCTTTAGGGCTGCTCACAGTAGCAGCCATGCTTCCTGAAAATTGGGAGAAGAAACTCATTGATATGAATGTCTCTGATTTGAAAGATCGGGATATTCAATGGGCGGATTATGTGTTTATCAGCGGGATGGAAGTGCATATAAAATCATTCAAAAACGTTGTTCGCCGCTGCAACACACTGGGAGTAAAAGTTGTGGCCGGCGGTCCCATGTGCACCCTTAACCACAAACAGTTTCTGGGTGTGGATCATTTTGTTCTTGATGAAGCTGAGTTTACCTTACCACAATTCTTAAAAGATTTAGAACAGGGAACTCCCAAGTATGTCTATCGATCCGATCATTTTCCTGATCTTGCTACCTCTCCCGTACCCCTCTGGCATCTTCTGGAAAAGAAGAAGTATGCCTCTATGAGCATGCAGTATTCCCGGGGTTGTCCGTATGACTGTGAATTTTGTAATATTACTGTTCTCAACGGCCGTAATCCCCGGGTTAAAAGCGGAGATCAGTTTATTGCTGAACTGAGTGCTCTCTATAATGCCGGCTGGCGTGGTCAGGTATTTATTGTGGATGATAATTTTATCGGTAATAAAAGAATGCTCAAGACAGATCTGCTGCCTAAATTAATTGATTGGTCAAAAAGCAGGAAATATCCTTTTAGTTTTATTACTGAGGTTTCGATCAATTTGTCTGATGATGAAAAATTAGTTACTATGATGGTTGAAGCAGGAATCAGCAAAGTTTTTGTAGGTATTGAAACACCTAACTACGAGAGTTTAAAAGGCTGCAATAAAACTCAGAATGTGGGAAGGAATCTGGTTGAATCGGTTAAAAAACTACAGCATTGGGGACTTATCGTTCATGGAGGTTTTATTATAGGATTTGATGAAGACTCCCCCCGGATTTTTGATGATCAGATTAATTTTATACAAAAGAGCGGTATTGTCACTGCTATGGTGGGCCTTCTGACAGCTCTTACAGGAACCCGGCTTTTCAGCCGTCTAAAGAAAGAAGATCGGTTACTGGAAACCTCAACTGGTGATAATATGGATGGATCCCTGAACTTCATTCCCAAAATGAATTATCAAAAACTGATACAGGGATATAAGAAGGTTTTAACCACTATTTATTCTCAGAAAGAATATTACAAAAGAGTCAAAACCTTTCTGAAGGAATACAACCTTCCTTCACTAAAGACAGTTATGCATATTTCCTGGAATGAGATTATGGCATTGCTGAAGTCAGTGTGGTTTTTAGGGATTCTGGAACCAGGAAGACTGTATTACTGGAAGTTAATGGTATACAGTCTGTTCAGACATCCAGCGAAATTTCCTCTGGCAGTGACCATGGCAATTTACGGGTTTCATTTCAGACGGATTATTGAAACTGTTTAATTTGGTTTAATTTTTTACAGTATTTTTCTCGAATCTGTAAAAGGATACTTATATATATTTGTATACCGCGGTGGTTTAAACTGCTGCGGTTTTTTTATGTTTTATATTTACGATACACAGAAAAGATTTTTAATCAGCCATTGATTCTTAGGGTAAAGTCGTAAATTATCCGTATATTATATTAAACAACTGTAATTATTTTTCCCAGTCAGAAGATTTTAGAAATTATTTATATCATATAATAATACACGAGCAAACATTGCGCTTTCATAAGAAATTCAGAAAAATTTTTCAGGACATATCATTAATTTTAATAGTAATCAATACTATATACTGTTGTGTACCAGTAAAAGCAGGTATGACAGTACAGAAAAAAGATTCTGTTTATCTGTGGCTGTTAAAGGAATGCAATAAGGATGTTTTTATAAAAACCATAGAATATCCATTTTTGGCCTTACTCAATAAGGGATTAAAAGAAGAATATCGTGATCTTGATAATCTTGAACAAAAGAAGGCATATATAGAGTACTTTTGGAAAAAACATGATCCCAATCCTCTTTCAGATGAAAATGAATATCTGCAGAATTTTCTGAACCGCTGTGACTATGTTAGAGAGCATTTTTCCTGTGAAGAACCTCCCTATTTTGATGATCGGGGGACATATTACCTTAAATACGGAGAACCCACAGTCAGGATAACACAACACCCGCAAAGAAAGTACGCTGATATATTCAAAGATGAGACAGTAAGAAATTTTTTGGGATCAATTATATATAACTGGAAAATAGGTAAACCGTTCGTACCTGTCAGTTATTCAGTAAGAGGAAATGAAACCTGGGTATATCAGTTCATGAAAGGTGACAAGCAAAGTGAACTGGTACTGCATTTTGTGGATGAAGGAAGCTGTTTCAGGGAAGTGGAATCTTTGGATGAGGCTGTTATTCATCCTCGAAAAATAAGATTACGGTATTTTTACTGGGCTGATCTGTTAAAAGAAAGAGCTGCAGAAGCACAGTCCCGGACTATTTTTAATATCTGTGAAGAAATATGGAGTTTGGAAAATAATATAGATATTGCTGCTCATGATGGTGATGTGATCTCCTCCTTTCATGATGTTTATCACCCTCATCAAAAATTATTGAATATTGACAATGAGTTACGATTAGAATTGGAAAAGAAGAAACTCGAATCAGCCAGAATAGTATTTACTCCGGTAAAGGCCTTACAGGAATTATTGTTTCATTACGATATTGTGCAATTTAAAGGTTCTCAGAAAACCACCACGCTTGCAGTAAATTATTTTACTCCTGTTTCTGATAATCTTATCTCTGAAGACGAACAGTCTCATATCAACACTGTTCGTCTTCGATATGGATGTCTTTTCGAAAACAGAAAATTGCAGGAAGTTTTAAAAAGTGGATATGAAAAAGATTACAGTCTGAATAAATTTTCCAGGATTGATCTTCTCTATCTGGTAGGCAATATGACTGTCTCCCTGCTTCCCAAAGAGGGCAGAATTACGCTGCAGGTGAAAGATGAAGCAACCCAGAAAAAAGGATTTATAAAACGGAATATGCTTCTGCGGGATTTTAATACACAGGAGCTCTGCCTCAGTGATATACAGTTCTGTCAGCAAGTGAAGGATTCTCTGTACAGAGAGTTTGCCCCGGTCCGGCACCTGAGAGGTGTCAGTGTTATTCCCTATCCCTATGAAACGATTAACAGAGAACAGCAGCTGTTCTGTTACTTTGAGATATATAATATCAAGACCGGAGGTATCCGGTCCCGCTATGAGGTTTCTCTTGAAGTCACCACGGACAGAGACAAACAGGGGAATGTAAAAAAAGCAGCCCGGCTTTTTCGCAAGTCGCCGGATAATTCTATAAGCATACAGCATACCAGAGAAGTGGAGCAGAATGATTCTCAGGAGCTGATTGGTATTGATTTCAGTAATCTGAAGAAAGGGTACTATATCCTCATTATTCGGATCACAGATAAAGATAATCCCGGTATTTCAGCTGAGGTATGGAGAAATGTTCAGATAGTTAAATAATCAAATATATACTATTTATTAATGAATACACGAGGGTATGGTGAAAAAATTCCTAATAATTATATTATTAATATCAATTTCCAGGGAGTTATTGGTAAATGCACAAACCGTTCCTGACAGTGATATGACATATCATCTGAATTTTCTGGAACTGGCCACCCGTATTAATGATTCACATGCTTTTACGTACAGTCAGTTAATTAACGAAATTATTTTTGGATATTATTTCTTACCGTTAACACTGAAATATGTTAAAAATCAAACTGTTATAACCGGCATATATACCAATAATGATAACATTGAAGTCGGAGATATAATCAAATCGATCAATGGTATAGATATTGATACTCTACGGAAAAATTTAAGAAAATATACTCATGGTTCTAATGTGGCATCTATAGAGAGAAATATTAACACCCGGATTCTTCGTGGACAGAATCTGCCGGTTCAGATGATGTTATTGAATGAAGAAGGAGTAAAGGAGGTTACGTTATCCAGAGATGTTCACATCAATCTAATATTGCAGAGCAAGATATAACCAAGCTTACCAAAGAAATTTATTTATTCCAGAATCATCCCAATCCGTTTAACTCCTCTACGCAGTACTTTTTCAGAGATTAAAAAAATGCTGCTTGTGTGTTGATTGAGCTGAATATTTATTTTATACTGTTTCATTTGCATAAGTATTTTTAATCTAATATATTTATAATGGTAGTACATTAATACATCCTGATCATCACAGGATCAGGAAAAGAGTGCAGAGATTTTTATAAGAAGCACAGCTTCTCTTTTTAGTTCCGACCCAAGTTCAACTTGGGTCGGAGTTTTAATAAATGTATTTAAATGGCAACTTCTGTTGAGGACAGTTAACTAAGCCCATGAAAAAATTATTTAAAAGAAAAAAATGGTATCAGAAAAAGTTATTTAACAAAAAAAAATTTTATAAATTCATCAAAACATTCAGTGATAATCTTACATCTTCCTATATAAGAATATTTAATTCTTTTTCCGGAAAATTAAAACGGCGGGGTGTTATTGCAAAAATGCAGAAAGGTGATATCATTCTTGCCCATCCCCGGACCTTTGCTCTTCCTCTGGTACCCTTAATATACCGGTTGTTATTACGAGCCCGGTATGTGCACAGTATGCTCTATCTGGGAAGAGGGAATGTTATTCATACAACTGCCAGATATGGAGTCAAAATCGACAGAGTACCAAGAAAAATATATTCAAAAAGCCGCTATACTATCTACCGGCTCAAAAATTTTGATGCCGATATGGAGGGCGAACAAATAGTAAAAGAAGCTTTAAAATATATAGATACAAAACTGGATCATGCCGGACTGATAGCAAATATTCCTGCCAGAATTATGGGATTTAAAAAACCATTGATGAGTTTTGAAAAAAAACGTTTATGGTGCAGTAAATTGATTTATCAGGTATATAAAGCAAACCACATTGAGCTGGTTCCTTTTAAAGATTCCGGTAACATAACTTCTGAAGATTTAAGCAAGAGCGAGGTTTTAAAAAGAATCTGAACAATATAAGGTTAATTAAATTTTCAGGTTATTGGTCACATTAGTTATTTTTTAAACTTTGGACAAAGGAATCAATGCTTTCCTCAGAAATATTAAACTGACTTTCTTCAACACCGGCAACTTTTTTGACCATAGTTTTTTCCAGAAAATTCATTTTATCAAAAAATTGTGTTTTAATTAGAAATTTTTTGTATACTATGTTGAGAAAGTCAATCAACAATTGACCATAATTGGAGTGATAGTATGATGGAAACAATCAATGATTTTTTCGGTATTAGCGGGGTAAAAGACCTTATTCTCACAATTTTGTTATTCATTGTCTTTTTGGTTATTTTTTATGGTTCAAATAAACTTTTCAAAAGATCAAAATTTACCCTTAAACTAAAAAGACAGATCCGTAAATGGTCATTTTATATTCTGTTATTTGTTTATGTTCTTATTTTGATTCGTATATGGGCATTTACTGATCTCTTTGTATATTTTAAAAATCCTGTGGTGAGTAAATTTTTTAATTCTTTACTGGCAATGGGGATAGTGTATCTGATTCTTTATTTTGTTCGTCGTTTTATCAACTCACTCAATATAAAGATTCAGGAAAAACATGAATACCGTAAACGTGCAGGATATGCAGCCGGGTTCATCTTTTTTATAATATTAATACCGATATGGGCAGAAAGCACAAAACAGTGGGCAACTATTTTTTCAGTGATGAGTGCCGGTATAGCTCTTGCACTGCATCAGGTATTGCTGAATCTGGCCGGCTGGGTGTACATAATTACCAGGAGACCTTACAAAACCGGTGACAGAATCGAATTAGGGAATGTCAAAGGAGATGTTATTGATATACGGGTTCAGCATACTTCACTTCTGGAAATCGGGAACTGGGTAGGGGGAGAGCAGGGCACCGGCAGATTAGTGCAGCTGCCCCATGGCCAGATATTCAAAAATGCTCTGTACAATTATACTCAGGGGTTTGAGTATATATGGAATGAGTTGTCAATTACCATAACCTTTGAGAGTGACTGGAAAAAAGCAAAAGAAATACTTCTTAAATTCGGCAGTGAAGAGAGTCAGGAGATCCAGGAACAAGTTGCGAGAAAGATCAAGAGAATGTCCCAGAAGTATTTAATCTATTTTAGAAAATTTACTCCCATTGTATATACCAAAATTGAAGACAGTGGAGTAAAGCTGACCCTTCGGTTCCTTACTGATGTTAAAAAGCGGCGTGGCGGAGAAGACAGTTTAAGTAAAAAGATTCTGGATGCAGTTAATAAAAACGAATCAGTAAATTTTGCTTACCCCACTTATCGTATAACAAAAGAATGATTTTATGAGTTCCACATCCGGGAAAAAACGCAAACATTTAATCAGAAAGATAATAACCCTTTTCTTTCTTATCACAATCTGTTTATTTTTACTATTCATTTTGTTCCTTCGTTTTTTTCTGCCCCAGGATCAGATCAGGCTTTATACTGAAAAGAGTTTATCACACGCATTAGAAAGGCCAGTGTATATTCAGGAGCTTAATGTTAATCCCTTCGGATCTATTAATATCCGGCACATATCAATCTGTCAGCAATCCGTCCAGGAAGAACAAATGGATACTCTGGTTCAGATAAAAAAAATAGTATTAAAATATAAATTCTTTTCACTGTTTCGGCGAAGGTTATGGATTACTGAAGCTCTCATTGATTCTCCGGAGTTTTACTTTCCATCCGGAACAGAAATATCAGAATCGGAAGACAACAAAATTCATAAGGAAAAACAGCAAAAACAAAAATCAGTTGCAGAAGAACAGTCAGCTGTTTCTCTCCCCTTTACGTTTCTTATGTCCAGATTTGAATTAAAAGACTGTGAGATTTCTCTGGTATTGAATAATACAGATAAAACTTCTCTTGAGCTGGAGGGACTGCATATAGATATTTCCAGAGTAAACCTGCCCCGGGATTTTCAGCAGTCCAGAGAGTGGATTCGGGGATCTGTTAAAGTATACACTGAAGATGGGGAACTCAGGATCAGCTCAAAGGATTTCAGTTATCTGTTCAGAACAGATGTAGTGATTACCGCAGTATACCAGACTGTAACCAAATGGAATATGATCGGGAGCATTAAAGTTGGGAAGAAAGAATGGGAAAAAGAATTATGGCCCGGTTTGTCTGTTGACATTGAGGGAACAAATTTTACAGAAATACTTTCAATAAACAAAGCATCCCTGCACACAGAAAAATTAAATCTGTTCAATCTGACAGGATCCATAATAAATTTAAAGAAATTTGATTTGACACTGAACAGTAGCAGAGTTGATATTGAAAGCACTCTGCATTCATATACAGAGCTTTTTTCAGATCTGGGTCTGAACTTTTATGAACGGCTGCACATCGACGGTTTTCTGGATCTGGTAAATGGAAGAATCTATGGGACTTCGGATTCTCTGCAGATAAATGTTGATTCCCGGTTGAACCTGCAAAGATTTTTAATGACCAGCGACTCTACGCTTATTAATAAAGGATTTATAAATCTTAACTCCAGGGGGGTGGCAGATCTGACAAAGATTAAAGAGATCAACGTAGAAGGAGAGTTTGGTTTTGATTCCTTTCAAAAAAGTATGAGTGATTCAATGATAATTAATACCGGATCACTTTCAGGTACTTTTACTACGCACCTTGACAGTCTGATTTTTCCTGTTAACGGAAGGTTATACTGCAGTCTGAACGATCTGATACAGGGAACAGCTGAACTGGATGTTAACTGGTCTTCTGATAATACAATACAGACAGGAACTGAAAGGGTAATACTGAACGCCGGATTACAGGCAGATTCTCTTGAGCTTTCATTGTTGCCTTTCCCTCTGCCTGACATAAAAGGCAGAGCCGGACTGGATTTTAATTTTTCCTCCAGAGGGGGCATGGAGAACAGAATGCAGTTAAGCTGCATATTTGATTCAGTTCAATATAATCAAGAACTGATCGGAGATCCGAAACATATCTTACTTGCACATGCATATATGCGGGCCGATTCAGCACTATCTGAGATGGTATTAGATACATGTGAGGTCAGTTTTGATGAAGTTTTGGACTGCAGTATACAGGGATATTATAATCAAGACAGGGGTTTTAGTCTTGCTCTTAACCAGGCAGTTATTGATAATGCTGAAATAGCAGATTATTTACACTGGTCTTTAACTGAAAATCTGACATTATCAGGATATGAACATTTAAGGGCAACTTTTAAGAGCCGGTCTAATCCGGATACTTTCTCTACTTCTTTTACTGCCAGTATGAAGTTTGTCAATACAGGATTGAGTTTATTGAAACAACAGATTTTTATTGAAGGTCTGATGGGAGGAGTTGATGTTCAGGGAAATATGAGAAATATTGCAGGAGAAGGTGATGTAGAAATAAGTAGTTTGCAGATTCCGAAGCTGAGGTCCTCTTCTTTGAAGAACAGTTCTTTTGATTTTAAGGGGACGATAGATGATTTTAATATTTTTTCAATCAGTAATGCTGATATATCTCTGCCTTCTCTGGGATTGAGCGGTAGTATGAAAGGATCCCTGAAATATCTGTCTGATGAATCACCTGCCAGCATTAAGGGGGATGCTTTTTTTGAACTTGATTGTCCGGATACAGCAACAATGATAAATGATATTTTGGTGAAAGGGAAGATGTCTGCCAACCTTCAGGCTGAAACCAGTGATTCTGCTCATACGAAGATTCGGATTACCGGAAATTTAAGTTCAGATTCATTTGAAATTAACAATAAAGACAAATTCCATGTTACGAATATAAAAAGTTCTTTTCCGTTCCGCATTGAGTATGATCTTAAAAAAAATCTGCTGGTAAAATTCCCTGAGGATTCACTGCGCATTAACAAGGATTATACTGTAAAGCGTTCTCTGTATCAGAGTCTATTCCCTGAAATTGGTAGGCTTACACTGGAGTCAATTGAAGTATCAACGTATAAAATTGACAAAATTGATACTGATATAATCTGTACAGGGAATAGTATACAATTACCCTGGATACATATAGATCTATTTGGAGGAAATATTGCAGGAAAACTTTATCTGGATTTGAACACCGGGAAGCTGAATAATATAACGTATACCCTTACCGGAAATGCCAACAGAATAAACTCTGCAATGATCAGCACAATGAAACAGAAAAAAAAGAAAAAGTCAGAACTGGATGCAACCTTCAGTTTCAGGGGCAAAGGACTTGATTTAAGAGAAGTGATTGATGTTTCGGGATATTTTCATATTATTAATCTGGGATCAGATTTTGCAAGTAATTTGCTCAGCAGTATTGATCCTTCCGGGTCTGACAGATCAATAAAAATGACTAAACAATTGATCAATACAGGATGGAAACCGGGAATTTTTTCTTTTGAATTGCGTCACGGATATGTGTATCCTTCCTTTAATCTGCATCAGCCCTGGTTTTCCCCGGTTAGACTGCCCGAGAGGCTGGAATACGGACGGCTGCCGTTGTCGTTTTTCTTGAAGAGCAAGTAGATAAAGAATAAAGACAAAAGATAAAGGATAAAACAGAACTTTAGAACAATAGAACTTGAGCAGGTCAGAGGTCAGAATTGACCGCAGACCGCGGACGGCAGACCCCGGGATGAAATGCGGTCAGCGGTCTGCGGTCTGTGGTCTATATACATTTTATAAAAATGAGAAAAGAATGAGAAATTAAAACATTGGGTATATACATTAAATAACAGGAGGCTGATATGAAATGGATGACAATGCTACTGATGATTTTATTTTGTTCAGGATGCAGCATAAAGGCTCCGGAAGTAAGGGTGACAGGTGAAATGACAGCACTTGAACAGGAGGTCATCGGTACATACAATCAAATGAAAGAGGATACCTGGATGATTGCTTCTACCAGGGATACGGAAGATACTGCCAGGGTTGTAAGTGTATCGCCTGAAAAAGAAAAAGTTTTAGAAGCTTTGGAAAATCAGAGATTTAACAAAGATGATATTGATGAGTTTAAAATGAAGGGTTATGTAGGAGAAAAAAGCGACGGAACTCTTATGATCCGTGATCTTGACAAATTCGATCTGGAGCCGGAAGATAAGAAATTTATTCAGAATATTGTGGATCAGGAGAACAGAGACAGAGAAATCATTATGAACCGGGTTATTCAGCTTAAGTCTTCTCTTAAGGATTCTAACAGGGAGAGTATTCTGGCTGTATTTGCTAAAATGTATCAGGAAGAATCTGCTCAGGGTACCTGGATACAGACAGCAGACGGGAGCTGGGAGAAGAAATAAAAAGAATGGATCACAAAAGACAGTTAAGTATTATATTTTTCTGGGTATTATTTTTACCAGTACTGCTGGACGCTCAGGTATTATCAAATGTAGTACAAATAACCACTCACCCTGCTTCGGATACTGAACCAGCTGTATCCGGAAATGGAAAATGGCTGGCATTTACTTCAGACAGATCCGGGAACAGAGACATATGGATTAAAAAACTGCCCCATGGTGATGTAATTCAGGTGACAACTAATCCATCTGATGATTATCAGGCCTGCTGGTCTCCTGATGGTAAATGGCTGGTTTTTGTTTCTCACAGAAGGGATGCTCTGGGAGATTTATGGCTTCTGAGAATCAAAAAGGGCAGACCAAACGGTACGCCGATTCAACTTACTTCTTATCTGGGAGTAGACTGTCAACCGGCTGTTTCACCTGACAACCGCAGCATTGTATTTGTTTCAGACAGAGAAGGGGGAAAGGATTTGTGGCTGCTGCAGATAGCTTCCCGATCTCTGACCCGTCTAACCGATAAAGGAGGGACAGAACCAGCATGGTCCACGGATGGAAAAAAGATCCTGTTTGTCTCGTTTCGGGATAATCAATACGGAGATTTTTTTCTGCTTACATTACCTGATGGAGGAGCTTTACGTCCACCGGTAACAAAGCTTACTCTTTCACATAAGGATAGGATCTACAGTCAGCCATATTGGATCAAACAGAGCAGTTCAGTGGTGTTTATGAAATATGTGGTTGACAGTGATGCGGATCACAGAATTACTCCTTTAGATAAAGCAGCAATCTGGAAGATAACATTGATTGAGGATGACCCTTTTATTACCAAAACTTTTAAATATCAGGCAGACAGGGAAATTCAGCTGACAACAGATATTTATTCAGATGGTCATCCCTGTTCTGATAATCAGGGCAGTATTTTTTATACTTCCAAAAGAAGAGACAGTCATGATATTTATCAAATACCTGAACAGGGATTTTTTCCACCACAGGATAACGGGTATTCACAGTATTCAGAGGCAATCGAGAAATCAACTGAAGCAGTGAGTGATGAAGAAATCAATCAGATTATATTAGGATATCAGCGAGTGCTGGATTATTTTCCCGGTGATTCAGTCTGGGCGGCAAAGGCTATGCTTCAGATGGGGGAACTATACAGAATTACCGGGTATTCTGAAAAAGCATCTCGTCTTTATGATCAAATAAGCGTTCGGTACCCGACAAAGAAAAATGAAATTGCCTATGCCCAGTTAAAAAAAGCTGCTCTTGATATTTATTCCGTTGAAGAAAGAATTAACATTTGCCGGAATATCATTGAATCTTCTGAAAGAAGAACTTCAATAATTGCCCAGGCCTGGTTGGTTCTGGGAGATTTATATAAACAAAAAGAACAGTTCAGTGAAAGTTTACAATGCTACAGTCATATTGTAGATAATTACCCGGAAATGAAAAATATTCAGCCTCTTGCCAGACTTAATATTGGAGATATATTTAGACACGCTGAACAGTATGAATCTGCTGAGCAGCATTACATATCGGTATTAAAAGAATATAAAGGTTCACCTCTGTGGAGAAAGCGTGCTGCAGAAAGGATCCTGGATAATATTACCGGCGAACCTCCTCAGCAAATATCCTCATTAAGAAAATTAATACATACAGCAGAAGATCTGCCTTCCCTGCAGGCTCAGGCCCAGCTTCAAATATGTTCTATTCTCATAGAAGAAAAGCTGTTCCAGGAAGCCATAAATGAACTTCAGAGTACTCAGGAAATGTTTTCTTCTCTCCAGTGGGTTCTTGCTTCTTCAAAGATAATGCTTTCGGAAGCCTATGAAAAGAAAGGTGATGAACTAAAAGCAATTTATTTATTGCAGGAAGTAGTGGAAAACTTTGAACTTGTGGAGGGAGGGAGATATGCAGCCAGAGCAGAGGAAAAGCTTTTCAGTCTGCTTGCCAGTACAGCTGATTATCTATTAAAGACAGGTGACAGTGAATTAGCTGAGGTACGTTTTCGCTGGGCACGGAAATATGAGCCAGATGATATCAGTCTGATGAGAGGAATGGTAGAGGCTGGTTACCGGGCTGGAAGAATTGATATTATAATAAATAATCTGCAGGACAGTGTTAAGGTTAAACAACATGATTCTGTTCTGCTGTATGGACTGGGGCTTGCACTTTCTTTTAAGGGTGAAGAGAGTATTAAAATGCTTCAGCAATCCAATGAATATTTAAAGCAGGCATTGGGATATAATTATACTCTCATACATCCTTATCGTACTTTAAGTTTTAATTACGAACTCATTGAACAGCTGGAAAGCAGGGAGAAGGAGCAAACATTCTGGACCAGACTCCAGGGGATTGTTATCAGTCCTTTCAGGTGGATTTACAAACTGCTCCCCTTCTCAGAAAAAGAGCAAAAGTTCAGGTATTATGAACAGGCCATAGATGCTTTAATCACAGCACTTGAATTGAATGATGAAAAAAAAGATCCTGAAATGGAAGCATTGTTAGCTCAGAATCTTGCAAATAATTTTTATCATCTGGGAGAATTTGGATATAAAAATGCCTCAGAATATTACCGAAAAAGAATCGCTATTGATACAACGTTCAATTCCCTGCTTACCAAAGCCCTCTTTTATCAGAGACTTGGTCACTGTGAAGCAATGCTTCGTTTGCCTGAAGCAGAACCAATGATAAAAAAAGCTATTAATTTAAATAAAAAATTAAGAAGAGAAGATGAAGAAATCAGAAACAAAAGAATACTTGCTTTTTTCTATCAATTGACAGAAAAGTTTGATAAATCAGTATCCACCTATTTTCAATTGGTTAATTATGATAAACGTACCGGTAATAACTTTGAACTGCAGAGGGATTACCGTAATCTTGCCTATAATCTGTTTTTATTGGGTGAGTATAATGATTGTCTTCTTTATGCTCAAAAAAGCAAAAAACTTTTATTGCAAAAAAAAGTTCCCCTGAACCCATCCCGAAAAAATTCTCTTCGCTTGGAAATTCTGGGTGTTTCAATTCCAATATGGAGTATGAAGCAAATCGGAGGTGCTTCTTCAGAAGGGTTCACTCCTGCTGATGAACTTGCTCTGGTTTACGGTTTAATCAGCAAATCTCTTGAGAATCAAAATTCTGTTTATCAGGCTATTGATTATGAGGAAAAACGTTTAGATATATTTAAAAAAAGAAACGATAAACTGGCTGAGCGGGTTTGTTATAACCGGCTTGGAGCTCTTTATTATAAAATTTCTGAGTTTGATAAAGCCTGGAATAATTTTAATAATTCTCTGCTTATCTGCCGGGATTTTGACGATACTGAGGGCGGTCAGATAAACAGTCTTAATCTGAGTAATATAGCAATTACAGTTCAGTCACGATACGGTGATAACAGATTTTTACAGTCTGCTCAGCAAATTCTGAATGAAGAACTTGAAATGTATCAGTTATCCGGTACTGTATTTCAGTCTGAAAAACGATTAATGTTTTTCAGTATGCTGGGGACAATGCATCTGCTCAGAGCAAAAAATATTGTTACTGAACAAAATAATACAGAGCAGATGATCAGTTCTGTATTTAAAAAAATAAAAGATATACAGCAGGCCAGGCACTATTTGCTCAGAGCAGATTCTCTGGCTGAAAGATATAGTTTGTCGTTGGAAAAATCCATTCTGTTGAAAAATTTAGCTGAGGCAGCTGTGTTACTCAAAGAATATTCAGCAGCCTATGATTATCTGCAGGAAAGTTATACGATATTAAAAGACGGGGGATATGAAAAATATATATGGCGTGTCCTGTATGGAATGGCTAAGGTTATTGACAAGATTCCAGACAAGCAACGTCATCGGGTTTTTAAAGGAAAATCACCACTGGATCTCTATTTAGAAGCTATAGAATTAATGGAGCATTCTCTGGTTGAAGATGAAAACACCGGTCCTGCTTTTCGGGAAAGCCAGAATGTGTATACAGACTGTAGTTTTGAATTAATTAAGAAGAACAGGTACAGGGAAGGACTCTCTGTTATTGAAAAAGGAAAGCAGAAGCAGATAGCAGATATTATAGCAAAAAATCCTCCTGCATTCAGAAAAGAACGACATAAATTAATCTGGGGCAATTTGAAATACATTCAGTCACGCTTGAATGAACTACAAAAACAGATCATGAGCAGCAGCACATTAACTAATGAAAAATTTGTCAATGATGAGCTGTTAAAGGAGAAAGCTGCACTGGAAGAAGAATATAATCAGATTATAGCTGATATGCAGGATGAAGATCCTATGCTGGCCTATTTATCTGGTGTTGAGCCGGTAGAATTAAGCGAAGTACAAAATATACTCAATAAAAAACAAGCTGTATTATATTATTTAACCGGGAAAAGTAATTCTCTGGTATGGATAATTGATCAGGATACAGTTTTTTATAAATTACTTGTTCCTGATGCGGAAGAGGTACGATATTTAACTGAGGAGTTAAGAAACAGAATTCAAAAAGACAGTCTTTCATTACCTGTATGTCAGCAGCTATATCAATATTTGTTTAAACCTGTAGAAAAATATTGTGTTAACAGATCTCAGATATTAATAATCCCGGATGAAATTTTATGGGATTGTCCGTTTGAAATTTTACACGACGGGAAAGAATATTTAATTGATAAAATCTCAACCCATTATGCTACAACTCTTTCTGCCTATTATCTGGCTCAACAACAAAGAAAAGTTAACCAGAAAAGGATTATATCTGCTGGTAGTCTTCCTAATAAAAATTTTCTTATATCATACTCAAATGATGTTCGGGAACAGACCCTCCTTCTGGGTGAGGAAGCTACTGAATCCAGATTTTTATCAGTATCTCAAAATGCTGATATGATTCATGTGGAACGTTGGATCAATCCCCGTCCAGACAATCCTTTTTTAACTTCACTGGTGCTTTATCCCGGAGATGGGGAGGATGGATTTTTGAGTTTGAGAGAATTATTTTCAACCAACCAAAATGCCACACTTTTTATTATGCCTCCTTTTTCACAAAGACAAGAATATTTTTCTCTCAGATTTTTTATAGAAACGTTACTTTATTCCGGTATTCCTTGTGTACAGGTAAATTGCTGGAGTATACCGGATGAGGTGAAGCAGGATTTTTATACATCATTTTTTTCCAACATTGGTGAGTACTCAGAAATACAGGCTCTCTCCAGAGCGGTAAAAAGTATTAAAAATACATATAAATCTTTAAAATCCTGGGGAGGTTTTCGTCTCATAGGTTTTGAAGGGATGAATGAAGAAGAAAATAAGATATTTTCTCAGAATAATTTAGTAAAGATGGTCATAAAGGGAAGAACCTATGCTCAGGATAAAGATTTTGATAATGCTATCAGATCACTGGAAGAAGCTCTTGATATGGTGTACACTATGGGGGATTCAGTAACAATGGAAAGAGTGTTAAAAGAACTGGTCTGGACATCAGTTCAGGGGGGAAAGTGGTCTAAAGCTGCTTTTTATCAAGAACCCCTGTATAACTCTGCCAGAGCTTCAGGAGATATTGAAATGATCCTTAATACAGGGAATACTTTATCAACGTTCTATTTCAGAGGAGGAGAATACGATAAAGCTGCAGATATAAAATATGCTCTTATTGAGAGAATAAAAGAATATGACACCTATAATACTGCAAAGTTATATGAATCTCTTGCCTTAATTTATTCAGCAGACAGAGATTTTAATAAAGCCGCAGAAACAATGGAACAGGCCGCAGTATTATATACAAGCAGAATTGATTCTGCTTCCATGGCCAGAACCTGGATCTGGCTGGGAAGATTTGAACTTGAAAGGGAGAATTTTCAAACCAGTATACACTATTTTAAGCAAAGTATAGATATCTTTCAAAAATTTGATACTGAAAAAAACAGATTTCAATTAGCCTCAGCGTACCAGCTTATTGGATTGGCATATGAAAGATTGTCAGTATACAAATCGGCCCGGAATTATCAGGATAAAGGATTGTCTATTTTTTCTGAATCGGGGGATTCTTTACAGATGGCTCAAAGCTGGCAGTATATTGCCAATATTGAGTGGAAGACAGGTAGTTACAGACAGGCTTTTAATTTTCAAAATAAAGCACTGGAGGGATTCAAAAAGTTTGGTACTGTAAAGCATTTAATAATGGGATATTCGACGATGGGGCTTATAAAAATGAGTCTGGGAAATTTTGAGCAGGCATTTGAAGATGAACAGCAAGCATTAAATTTATGTAATCAGAAGGATGAATATTTGTCTGATAAGGCATCGGTTCTGAAAAATCTGGGATTAATCATGATTCAGCGAAAAGAATTTAACCAGTCTTTGGAGTATTTTCAGGAAGCCACTGAAATTGACAGCTCTCTTAATTCACTGAGGGGACTGGCATATGATTTCCGGAATCAGGGTATATTAAAACTTTACATGGTACAATTTCAGGAAGGAATTGAATTTTTAAAACAGGGACTTGCTCTTTCCCGGGATATCGGCGATAAAAGAAATCAGGTGAGATGTCTGTATGGTTTAGCTACGGCTTATAATCATTATGGAAATTACCAGGAGGCGCTTCAGATGCTTGATCAGGGATTACATCTTATCGCAGAAGTAGTTATGCCCGAACAGGAGTGGAGATTCTATCAGTTAAGAGGAAAAATTCTCTCAGTTCTCGGAGATGATTTTTCTGCCCTCAACAGTTATGAACAGGGGATTGAAGTAGTAGAGAATATGCGGGCTGAACTGGGAGTGGAATCATTTAAACAGGGATTCATAGATGAACGAATGGATATATATACTGATATGATTACTCATCTGGTAAATATGGGAAGAGTTGAGAGGGCTTTGGATTATGTGGAGAGAGCGAAATCCAGAAATTTTCTTGATATGCTTTCTCAGGAACGCCTTGATCTCTCTGTTGCGGATAAGCAATTACTGACAAAACTCGAGACTATCCGAGAAAGTATTGACGAAGCCAGAATGATGCTTACCTCACAAACCAGAAGAAAAGGCGGTGAGTTTTTTGATCAGGAACAGCTTCAGTACTGGAAAGATGAATTAGACAAAAGGAAAAAAGAATATGAACAGATACTTATATCTATAAAAGCTGAACATACACAATTAACTTCTCTGGTGAGTGTAGAACCCTGGAATACCAATAAAATTCAATCATTCTTACCTGACAGTACAATGATGCTGGAATATTATATAACTGACAATACAATTTGCAGCTGGATTGTGTTTAACAATTCAGTTCAGTTAAGAGAAGTCTCATTTGAGAAACAGGATTTGGTCAATGAAATAACCAGATTCAGAAATACAATAAATAATTATCTTTCTACTGAGAAAGAAGCAAAAGAACTCTATGAATTACTGATACTCCCGGTGGAGGATTATCTTGAAAAAGCTGAACATCTTATAATTGTTCCCCACGGAGTTCTTCATTACTTACCTTTCTGTGCACTGCAGGATAACCGGGGAGAATATTTAGTTGAAAAGATTTCTCTTTCTCTAGCACCGAGCAGTACAGTTTTGGGATTTTGTCTGGAAAAACAAAAAGACAGTAAAGGGGGAAAGAAAAAATCTGTTGTTGCTTTTGGCAATCCTGATCTGGGTGATAAGAAATATGACCTGCCGTTTGCAGAAAAAGAAGTGCTTTCTCTGCAGCGTAATTATGAGGATATTACCTATTTCTTAGGAAAACAGGCAACTGAACAGGC
>Ga0180433_10004654_pt1 | contig 19083 bp, 14 predicted proteins | sample SS_ome_8_FD_132980 | JGI IMG/M metagenome (GOLD analysis project Ga0180433, IMG submission 132980) | Hypersaline lake sediment archaeal communities from the Salton Sea, California, USA - SS_1_D_1 metaG | ecosystem: Environmental > Aquatic > Non-marine Saline and Alkaline > Hypersaline >... | reverse complement strand
TTGTGGCAACGAATGTAGCGTCAGCCTTTGCATGCCCGGCGATTGTGTTTCTCCGTGCCGACGTCACATCGGTGGGGCGACCGTTTAAGTTGGTTTCTCGTTACGCGGCATAACCCTGCCTAGTATGCGGCCCTACGCTGCCTTCGTTTGGGTGAAAGCGCTACCGAAACCAGAAGGATGCCTCCCGAGACAAGTACAATCACAGCGCCGGTCGGCGCGTTGAAGAGGTAGGACAATGCCAGGCCGATCAGGCAGGACGCTACAGCGAAGGCAGCCGAGTATACCAGCATCCGGCCCAGGCTGTAGGTGATCTGAAGGGCGGCCGAGGGTGGATTGACAATGAGGCTGAAAATCAGCAGACCGCCTATTGTATTCAGGTTCAACGTGATGGTCGTCCCGCAGATGAAAAGCAATGCGTAGAAGAGACCTTTCTCCGGTATTCCGGTGGACTTTGCTATAACGCGGCTGAAGATGACTGCCCTTAGCTCGTGGTAGAAGAGAACCGAGAACCCGGCGGCCATACCGGTCGCGATCGCCAGCATCCATATGTCCGAAGCGTCGAGTGTGAGTATACTGCCCCAGAGCAGACTCAAAGCCTCACTTTTGGGCCCTTCCATCAGACCCATTCCCAGAAAAGCTATACCCACCAGGATCGAGAATATTACGCCCAGGGAGAGGTTTGGGTCTGAGTCCGTCCGGTCGGCGGCCGGCCCCACCAGGGCCGCGGCGCCTATGCAGGCAAGAAGCCCGAGCAGAAGCGGGCTCACGCCGGTCAAAAGCCCGACTATGGCACCGGCGAATGCGGCGTGAGACATCGCGACACCGATAAAGGGGATGTGCAGAAGCACTACCCATACCCCGATTATGCCGCACCCGGCTCCTCCGATTATCGCAGCTAGCAGGGCGTGTTGCATGAACTTATAGGAAAGAGCTTCCATCACGGGGTCGCGTCCTTGGGTCTTTGTGTATCCACAAGCCCTGAATACAGACCGTGGCGAAAATCGGCATCATAGATTTTCCTTATGTCTACCTTACCGGAAAACGTGCCCTGTCTCATTATCACGGCCCGGTCGGCTGAGCGAGGAACCGTTTCCAGCAGATGGGTCACCAGGAGTATGCTCTTGCCTGTCTGCCCGTGAATGCCGTCTATGGCATCACATACATCCCGTTGCGCTCTGGGGTCGAGGTTGCTCAGGGGCTCGTCCAGAAGCATTATCTCCGCCTGCTGGCAAAGAGCCCGTGCAAGAGAGACTTTCTGCTTCTGGCCTGCTGAGAGATGACCAAAAGGTCTATTGGCCAGATCTGAGATGCCGACCAGGGTCATCGCTTCATCGGCGATAGCTCGGTCACGACGAGAGAGCCTCGCCATCAAGGGCTTATGGGCGAGTCTTCCGATGCTTACCACCCCGCGCACGGTTATTGGCATCCGGGTATCGACGGCTACATCCTGGGGCAGGTACGCGATACGCCTCCTGATATGCTTGGCCGACGAAGACCTCAGTGCATCTCCGAACACCCGTATTTCACCCCCGGAAGGATGGCGCAAGCCGTTTATCAAGTTCAGGAGTGTGGTCTTACCCGCTCCGTTCGGTCCGAGTACAAGCACAAACTCGCCCCGGGCGATGGAGAGGGTGACATCGTGGATTATAGGGGTGCCGTTGACTGCAAGCGTGACCTGCTCAAGCTCTACTGCAGGATGTACCTGCGGGTCAGTCGAGCTTCGTCTCAAGTGCTTCGACATTGCTTCTAAGGGCATCGAGATAGGACCCTCCCTGTGGAAAATTCGTGAGCACCACATGTTCGGCGCCGATCTCACGCGCAATGCCGGCGCCGATCGAAGGGCCGCTCTGTTTGTTGTCCACGACGAGCCTTACTTCGTTCAGCCTTCCGGCTCTTATCAAGTCTTCCATGATCCCGGGCGACATTCCCTCGGCTCTCCCGTAAGTCTCCAGTACGTCGAAGCCGACCCAGGTCAAGAACTCGGATTGAAGCTCCGAGCATATGACCCGCGTCTCACTGTATTGTCTCAGGCTGCCGCAGACAGTCTGAGCTTCTCTCAGTACGGAGTTCTCATATGCTAACGCCCGGTCCCTGTAATAACTCGCCCGCTCGGGGCGGACTGATATCAGGAGATCCCGGACGCTGTGAATCGCCTGAACGTGTACGTCGGGCACCATCCACTCACCTGCAATGTCGATCCCCACTATCTGAGTGCCAAGCCCCGTCGCCTGAGTGACCTTCGGCAACCACTGCTCCCAGCCATGATATAGGAAGAGATCGGACTCTTCGATCTTCTGCATCTGCCGGGGCTTGATGTCGAAATGGCCCGGACACATACCGCCGGGGACCAGGGCTTCCACGCTAACGGTGGTTCCACCAATTTCCCGGACAACGGACTCGATCATCGTCGTCGACGCTACCACACTGATTTCGGCTTCCCGGTCGCGCCCGCAACCAGGTGCGATGAGAAGCACCCCCATCATGATCAATACACTCGCTTTCACCGGCCGCCGGCCCAACCGACCAAATCCAATGCCGAAAAACAATTACGCCTCCCGATTCCACTGGGCTCCTCAAAGGTACCCTTGTTGGTAATACTAACATTCCATTAGTATTACTGCAATAAGGTTCCAGGTAGTAAATAAGGTTCCAGGATACTTAATTCCGCCGGAATTAAGTATCCTGGAACCTTATTTACTACCTGGAACCTTATTTACTACTTCACCTTATTTCTTTGCCCGTGGTGGTTGATAGCAGGCGTCCGTGCTTGACACCCTTGGTGCTTATGAGAAGGTCAGCGATTTTCTGGAGCTTGCTGGCTCTGCCTCTCACTATGATCACCTCGAGGCAGTTATGTCTGTCTAGGTGGATATGGGTAGTGGATACGATCTCCTTGAAGAAGCGGTGCTGGAGCTCTGTGAGTTTCTCCGGCAGGTCCCTCCGGTGGTGATCGTATACCAGGGTCACGACACCGACGCCTTCAGCCTTGGGATCCTGCCAATGTCTGACGACAAGCTTGTTTCTGATGAGGTCGCGTACCGCCTCGGACCTCGATGCATAACCCATGTGATCGATGTAGTCATCGAAGGCTTTTAGAAGCTCGCCCTCGAGCGAAACACTAAAGCGCTCGATTTTGCTCAATTGGATCCTCCTATTCATGTCTTAATTCTAACTGCCTCTCGGATTCTCGCAAGCGACTATTGTCGCTGCCCGGATTATTCGCAAGGCCTGCAGTGCATCATCCTTGCTGACCGGCCCTCGCGCCATCCATTGGCATTGACATTATACCGTCCGTCGCGCATCATATACGGGTCTCCTTGGGGAGTGGGAAAGTGGGTTGATCCCGACGGGGAGCGGGAGACATGGGGGGGAACCCCGTCCCGCAGGCGTGTTCCCGAAGAGCGCCTCTACGGCGAACTATGACAGGGGACCGAGTTGAGGACTTGAGGTCCCCATTTGCTTTTTACGGGCGGATGCCCGCATAGGCGGTGAGGCAATGAATAAGGAATCACTGGAATTCCTGGTAGAGGCAAGCAAAGTGCTCAACTCCACCCTGGATGTGAGGGCGCTGCTCTCGCTAGTCTATGATCTCATCGTGACGGCAGTGGACTGCGAGGTCTGTTCACTCGGCCGTCTGGGCGAAAAGGGCGAACGGATAGAGGTACTGCTTGCTTTCGGGGTTTCCGGTGATAGGGTCTCAGGTTTGACGGTGGACAGGGCCGAGGGGATCATGGGCCAGGTTGTGAGCACCGGACAGCCCCTGTTGGTCAATAACCCTGCGGAGCTTGCGGATTACGAGGACGCTCTCGACAGGACCTTTCGTTATGCGAAGCGTAACAGCCTGGCGGTGCCCCTTCTGAGGGGGGGTGAGGTGATCGGCGCGTTGGAGGCTGTGAATAAGGTACATGGAGACTTCACGCCTGGAGACGTGGAGAGACTGGCAGCGCTATCGGAACAAGTTGCCACGGCGCTCGACAATGCGCGCCTTTATGGCCGTGTTACAAGGGAGATAAGGGAACGGGAGCTTCTTTACCAGGTCGGTATGAGGATAAGTTCCTCCCTGGATGTTGAGGAGGTGCTCAACCTTATACTCCACAACCTGCGAGAGCTCGTGGAATACCACGCGGGAGGTATCTTCCTCGTGGATCCGGAAACTATGGACATAGCCCGCCTGACCGCGATAGGTTATGATCCCGAAATGGAACCCCGGCTCGAGCTCAAGTTCGGAGAGGGCATAGTCGGCTGGGTTGCAAAAAACGTCGAGCCGGTCATAGTCCCGAATGTTTCGAAAGATACGCGATACCTTAATGCCAGGCATGAAACCAGATCCGAGATAGTGGTGCCGCTCACGGTTGGAGACAGAATTCTTGGGGTTCTCAATCTGGAAAACGACCGGCTTGATGCGTTCACCGGCGACGACCTCTATCTTCTTAAAGCTTTTGGGTCGCAGGCAGCCATATCTATAGAGCGTGCAAGGCTGCACAAGGAGATTCTCGAGAAACGCAGGTTTGAGTATGAACTCAACCTGGCGAGAAGGATCCAGGTGACTTTCCTGCCCGAGGCACTGCCGGAGATACCCGGTTATGATATAAGTGCGATCAACCTGCCGTCCGAGGAAGTAAGCGGGGACTACTATGACGTGATCTCGGTATCCCCGGGCCAGTGGGGGATTGTCATAGCAGATGTCTTCGGCAAGGGGATTCCAGCGTCCCTGGTTATGGCAAGCTTCAGGGCCAGTCTTCTCGCCGAAATCAGGAACAATTACGCCATACGTACTATCATGAGGAAGGTGAACAGACTGATCTGGGAGAGCGTCGAGCCGGAGCGTTGCGTTACGGCCTGTTATGGCGTTCTTGATACCGGCGCCGGAGTGCTCACATATTCGAACGCGGGCCATCTGTACCCTCTTCTTATAAGAAGAAGCGAGGTACGGCATTTGGCAAGGGGCGGTATGCTCCTCGGCGCGATTGAGGGTGCATCATATGAGGAAGAGCGCGTACAACTTGAACCGGGAGACCTTCTGTTGTTCTTCACGGACGGTCTGACGGAGGCTGAGGATTCAACCGGCGAGCCCTTCGGAGAGGATAGACTCAGGGAAGCGGCCATTGCCGTCCTTGACCTTGGTTGCTCGGATATCGTAAAACACATTCATCAAACAGTAGTAGGTTTCAGCGGTGCTAGTCTGGCGGACGATTTCACTGTTGTAGCTCTCAAGGTTAGATAGGAGGCCCAGGATGTTTGACAAGAGCTCTTTAGACTTCCTCAAGAAATTCGTGGATACTCCGAGCCCGTCGGGTTTCGAGAGGCCCGCCCAGGAGGTATGGCGGGAATACGTGTCCGGTTTTGCCGATAGTGTGGATTCGGATGTCCAGGGGAGCTCCGTTGGTGTGATCAACGCCGGCGGCAAGCCTAAGATCATGCTGATCGGGCACTGTGATGAAGTTGGATTCATGGTGCGATACGTGAATGACAAGGGTTTCATCTACTTCGGTTCTATAGGGGGCGTTGATCCCACCATAGCCCCCGCAATGAGGGTGGTAATCCAATCCGCCAAGGGACCTGTAAAGGGAGTGGTGGGCAGAGTTGCTATCCACATGATGGAGAAGGAAGACGAGAAGAAGCCTGTAAAGATGCATGAGCTGTGGATCGATATCGGGGCGGCCAATAAGCGTGATGCCCTCAAGCGAGTGTCCGTCGGCGATCCTATAGTCTTCGACGTGGGCTTCGAGATTTTGTCAGGCAAAATGGCGGTTGCCAGGGGCTTCGACGATAAGATGGGCGCCTTTGCTGTAGCTGAGGCCCTGCGAATGCTTTCCCGCAAAAAGAAACTCAAGGCGGCGATCTACGGTGTCTCATCGGTACAGGAAGAGATCTCCTTTGCCGGGGCCCGTACCAGCGCCTTCAGCATCCAGCCGGATGTCTCAATAGCAGTGGATGTGGGCAACGCCACTGATACTCCGGGTACATCCAAGGAGAAATTCGGAGAGATAACACTGGGCAAAGGTCCTATGATACATATGGGTTCGTCCGTGAGCCCGGGTGTAGCTGAGATGCTACAGGATATCGCCCGGCGCCGCAAAATCGCTTTCCAACGCTCGGCTTCCCCGAGATGGACCGGCACCGATGCGGATGCTGTCTATACCTCCCGTGGCGGTGTCGCCTGCGGATTGGTGAGCGTACCGAACAGGTACATGCACACCCCCATCGAGATAATACACCTTGGAGATCTCGAGCGGTGTGCAAGGCTGATAGCGGCTTTTTGTGAAGAGGTGGGGGCTAGGACGGATTTTCGAAGATAAAACCGCCAGGCCGGCCATAAGTACCCGTCTGCTTTGTTATGCTTGTTCGGCGTCGTTGCGGCGTACGCGGAAGTACGCCTCACTCCCTCGAACATCGCATGCCTCGCATCCGGGCACTTCTGGCCGGCCTGGTTATGTGGAAGAGTACCCGTCTGCTTTATCCGTCGTAACAGGAGTGACAACGGAGGTTGTGTCGGTTCTCCGCGCCTGACGTTTACGATTCAGGGACATGATACTTTCCCTTGGGGGAAAGTATCGTGTCCCCTTCTTCTTCATGCATCGCTACTCCAGCTCGAGCTCGTACGGCATGAGATACAGTATAGGCTCATCGTAGGCGTGGAGATAGGCTGCGCCACCGAGCATCTGCCTCAGCTCCTCAGGTACCTTCACCTCACCGCTGACCTTCGCACCCAGTGATGCCATCACTCGGCTCAACACGCCGCCGGGTTCCGGCAGTATTCGGAATTCAACGTGCCTGTCTTCCGCTATACCGGCTTCGCGCTTGGCAAGTCTCACGGCCTCGGCCAGGCCTCCGATCCGGTCCACAAGACCTAAGCGTTCAGCCCTTTTGCCCGACCAGACTCTGCCCTGAGCGTGTTTATGTACCTCATCGAAGCCCATTGCCCTGCCTTCAGCCACATCCCTTACGAATTTGTCATAGTACTTATCCACATAGTGCTGCGCCAGAGCGAGGTCATCTTCGGTGACCTCGCGCCAGGTCGGAAAGATGTCTGCGTGTTCGCCTCTCAGGAAGATGTCTTTATTGGCTCCAATCTTCTCATAGAAACCACGCGTGTGGAGCCAGAGATTCAGTACGCCTATGGAACCGGTGACAGTGGCCTCGTCCGCCAGGATCATGGTCCCGTCGCAGGAGATGTGATAGCCTCCCGATGCCGCGACACCCCCCATGGATATTATGACCGGCTTCTTCTTGGCGGTGAGCTCCACCTCCCGCCTTATCTTGTCTGACGCCGTCATCATACCTCCCGGACTATCTACGCGGAATACGACGGCTTCGACCATGTCGTCTTCTCTGGCCTCCCTCATGGTGGCCATGATTGTCTCGGAGCCCATGACGTCACCCATCCAGATATCCCGTCTATTGGTGCCGTGGGTTATGCTGCCGACACCGTAGACTATTGCGATGACAGGCGGCTCATCCCAGCGGGGGTCAGCAGAGTTCCGCCGGGAGAATCGGGTGTAAGGTAACCGTCCGGTCGTGCCGTTCACAAGACCACTGACCATGTCTTGGATCTCGTCCCAGTAGGCCAGCGTGTCGACGAGACCCTCCTTTATTGCATCGGACGGAATAAAGGGCCCCTTGTCGACGAGATCCCTGACTTCATCGGTGGTCATTCCCCTGCCGTCGGCGATGTCATCGAGCATCTTCTCATAAACGTCATCCAGCAGCGCATTCACAGCCTCCCTGCTGGGTTCGGTATACTCATCTTCGGTGAGGGGTTCCACAGCGGACTTGTACTTGCCGACCCTGGCGTAGTATGCCTTCATTCCCAGCTTGTCGAGGGTGCCCCTGAGGAACATGCCCTCGGACTTGAGTCCCACCAGCCCTAAGTATCCGTTGGGCTGAAGCGCAATATAATCGCAGGCCGTGGCAAGATAGTATACCCCGTTCCCCGGATTCTCCACATAGGCGAGCACCTTTTTGCCGCTCTTGCGGAAATCCAGGATGGCCTGTCGCAACTCATCCAAAATGGCGAAGTTGGCGCCCATGGGGCCGCATCTCAACACGACAGCCTTGATGTCCCTGGAGCTTTTGGCGTCTTCGAACGCCTGGAGCAGGTTCCAGAGCGTGAATTGGTGGCCGCCGCCGAATATGCTGAAAGGAGGTTGGGTCTCTCCGATGGTGCCGGTTAGATGGATCTCCAAATAGTCGGTAGGAGGGAGCAATACACTTTCCCGCCAGAGGTTTCCTGCCGTTAGCAAGGTCGCGCCATAGACCTTGTCCTCCATGTCGCCCTCACCCGGTTCTTGGGTGAAGACAGTCCCCAGGCTTGATGTGGTTATTGATAATAGGAGGGAAACGCTTATGTTCTCGTCCTCATCGGCGCCCAATCTAAGTGAAATACCGTCCAGGGGCGCGTAATCGATGCCGAAGGACAGGAAGGACGTCGGCTGCTTCTCGGGCAGGCTACCGCTAACCTCGTTGGCCCGTGCCGTCCAGGTTCCAAAGAGGGTCAACCTCTCACCGATGGGCCGCAGGCCAAGGGATGTTTCGTAGATCGGCTTGAACTCGGTTCCGAAATAGACGGGACTGTTGATGTCTCTGGCCACAAAAGCCAGCGAGACCATTCGGTGCGGCCTGAAGAGCGCGCCCAGTGACCAAGAATCACCCCTGTCAATTTCGGCGTTCTCCGAAGAATGCCAGGAGTATGAATAGCCCAAATAGAGGTTCTTTGCCGGCTCAAGCCCGCCGGCAAGCGTGTAGCGCCTTGTGCTCTGCCGGGAAACCACGGTGCCGCCGGGTGTATCGAACCTGTGCTTCAGGTCGTAGAACTCTGCACCGAAGCCAAGGCTGCCCAGTGACAGCGAGAATGCGTCGTCACCCGAAAACGTGGAGTCGTCATAGGTGTGTAAGTACGCGAATCCGCCGGCCTTGCCTGTTCCGAGGAGCGCCGGGTTGAGCCACAGCGCCGTAGGATCGTCTGCGGTTGCGGCGGTCCAGAGCGGAAGTCTTCCCCGCAGCCCTTCGAAATACGAATGTATGGGGTTCGGAGATCTGTAATCCAGCGCGCCGGCCTCGCCGACCGGCAGTATGATTGATAGAGCAGCAGCCAGCAAGACTACAAAGCACGCGCAAAGAGCACAACGCTTCATCGCAAGAATCGTCATATCCTCCCTCCTTCGATTACATCGGCCCCGGAGCGGGACCGGGTCGCATTCTAACACACCCGGCGCTTTTGGAGAAACTGCAAACCCGCGTGATCCGGCATCCCCTGCTTATCGCCCGGATAGCCTTCACCGGTCCGGGCAAAAAGAGAGCCCGGGAAACCGGATCGGTTTCCCGGGCCAACCTCTTAAGCCCCCGGGTTTATTTCAGTAATACCATCTTCTTCTGGATGGAGCCCTTGGGGGTGGTGAACTCATAGAAGTAGATCCCGGGACCTACCTCCTCATTTCGGTTGTCCCTGCCATTCCAGCTCACCGTGTATTCACCTGGCGTCATTACCTGGTCCGCCAGGTTCTTGACCAGCCTGCCCGTCACATCGTAAACGGCTATTCGCACCCTAGCCTTTGTCGGTACCTGGAACCTGATATCTGTACCCACGACAAACGGGTTGGGCGCATTCTGGTCCAGTCGGGCGGTGAGTCCTTCGCGCATCTCGGAACCTGACGTACAAGGCACGATGACCACTATGTCAGCCGAATCCCGAGGCTGCAGTATGTGCTGGTAGTAATACTGCCAGCAGCCCTGGATATTGACAATGCTGCCCAATCCCGGATAGGCGTAGCCGGAGCCGTCTTCGATGGCGAAGTCTCCGACCGGCACAGCGCCCGTCCCCAGCGTGTCGTCGACCTCCCATTCGCCGTAGCTGTTCAGATAGGCGGTGACTTCCATCATGTCGAAGTTGATGAAACAGCTCTCGTAGGCCTCCCTCAATACCGAGTCAGCCATCACGACCGTATTGCTGACGGTGTCGGCAACAGGTGCAGGCCCCGAACCGTGAACATAGATGTAGTCGGTGGAGCTCAGTTCGGTCCACCCGTAGTACTCATCGACAACTCCCGAGACGGTCACGGTGTCGCCACGACTGACATTCGCGGAAGGCCGGTATACGTAGAGACCATTCCACGGGCCGGGGGCGTCGCGCATGAAGAACGGGCCGCCGAAGTCGTCACTGTCGCTTGTTACCACTCCCTTTACAGTCACCTGCTCGCCCTCTATGAGCGGCGTATCCCAATATACCGAATCAGTACCGGGCTTCTGAACATAATGTATGGGCGTAATGCCTGCCATGAAGCCTTGTTTCTGGCACTCGAACATCGCCACGCCCTCTGACGACTCCACGTCACAGACCACCAGGCTATCCAGCAGGGTATCCGGCTGTGTGGCTGTCATGAGCCTCACCGTCTTCTTGTTCGACAGATTGAGAGCCGCATCTAAAATGGTGGTTTCGCTCTCAAGGAAGTAGTTGTTCACATTCTCCGCACTGCTCTCCAGGAGCTCGCGGTCGAAGACAGCGTGGATGCTGGTGTCCGAAGTGGCATAGGCCAGCACGAAATTGGGACCGGGGGGTGGCCCCATGAAATCAAGATCTTCCGTGCCTCTCGGCCAGATTCTGTAGTTGCCCCACTCCTCTGAGTAGATTCCCTTGATAAGCGAGAGCGTGTCTCCTATACCGGGCGGGTTAAGCGTTGGGTCAATGAGCTTCGGGGCAACTCTCACTGTGTCTCCAAGGCCCGCTCCGGGATGGTCGTGGTACTCGACAAAACTCCACTCATCGTAGTCGCCCAGGGCGATAACCTGGACGGTGTCGAGGCAGATATAGACACCTTCCCACTGCTCGGCGAAAGTGGAATCCCCGGCACCATAGCCGAGATCCCCGCAGCTTAAGAGCTGGCAATCGGGCTCTCCATAATCTTCGACCACAACCCAGGCCGTATCTACCGTGACCTCGGTCACCCGTGATCCGGAGGTTGGGTATTCCGCATGCGTACCCCGGACGGTAACCAGGTCGCCCACGTCGATGCCCCAAGCGGCATTGGGTTCTACACCGATCGAGTAGCAAAGCACCCCGCTCCAGGGGCCGCCCGCCAGTTCTTGTGCAACAAAGCCGTAAGTATTCGGCTTAAGATCCAGAGCCGTCACCACCACGCTATCCACCTCCACGTCCGTTCCAACAGGGATTATGCCCTGCTGTATCTCGTAGATGGTGGCCGGCGTATACTGCGCAAAGACGGCAGCAGGAACAAGCAAGGTGCAGAGTATGATCGCTACCGCTATTCTCATGTCCTCCTCCTTATTTGAAAAGAGTCCCGTGTATCTAGTAGTTACTTTGTCCGTAATTAACCCGCCTTGGCATCACCTCCGTCTCCTTGTGAACTTTCACCTCAATTTAAGCGACGATTCATAGCAAACCAGCTTGCATTATATCATAGACTCCGAGCGTTTTCAATAACAACCGGCGGACACCGGGCAAATCTTGTTGATTATCGGCCTATTCCGTGTAGCCTTATCTTTAAGGGGGACCCTCATGAGCAAGATAAAAGAGGTGGGTGGTGTGCTGAAGGAGAGTATCCGCAAGTTTGCTGCCGACAACTGCCTGGCTCTCAGCGCCTCCATCAGCTTCTTCGCCATGTTCTCCTTTTTTCCGCTGGCAATGCTGACGGTTTCCATATTCACCACGGCCATAGGCTCATCCGAAGTTGCCATGGAGCGAATCTCGGGGCTCGTTGCCAATATGACCCCTGTCGGCCAGAGCATAGTGGTGAGCTGGGTAAGATCCGTATCCCAGACCAAGCCCCTCGCCTGGGGGGTGGGGGTGGTCACCCTTATATGGGGTGCCCGGCACGTATTTAACAACCTCGCCTTCTCGGCCTCAGTGATCTGGGGCAGAAGCGGATGGAAGGACGTGATCCTGCGCCAGCTGCTGGCGTTAGTGTTGGTGGGTGTTATCGCGCTTCTCCTCTTGGCTTCCATCTTTCTGCCGACGGTTGTGGAAAAACTCAGGGTCGATGCGGGCTATGCCATCGGTAACGCCCTTCTGATCGTGATCAACCTGCTTCCCTATTTCTTCTCATTTCTCACCTTCACTGCCATATACATGCTTACCTCGCCCAGGTATGTGCCGAGGAAGAAGGTTCTCCTGGGAGCGGTAGCCGTTGTTGTGACTTGGGAGATTGCGAAGAGCGCTTTTCTGAAGTATATCGGAATGACCCGGATCACCACGATCTACGGCTCCATCGGCGGCATTATGATCCTTATGTTCTGGCTCTATATCTCTATAGGCATAGTGCTATGGGGCATGGAGTTCATAGCCGCTTCACACCGGATTCCCCAGGAAGCTCCTCATCTGAGGCGAAGGAAACCGGTCCTGGTAATAAAGTAACGCGCCTGAAGGGGACAGGTCGTCTCAACGGAAATGTCCGTTGGGTCGACCTGTCCCCCTTACTCTGGCTTAGAGCCCTACCCCGACGGCTATGCGCCTTGCGCCGGCGGCCTTGACCAGGCCCATCACCATGATGAAGTCTTCATACTTGGCGGTCGGCGCCCAGACCAGCGACACCACGAGATGAGGATTTTCGTCAAGCCTCGCCTTTAAGGCGTCCTTGATCGCGGTAATCTTGATGGGCCTGCCGTCCAGCGTGGCGAGGCCGGGGAGATCGACTTTGACAACCGCCACGTCCTCCTTATCGAGCCGGGCAAGTTTATCTTGGTTGTCTAATGAGGGCAGGATGAGAGGCAGGCCTTCCTCAGAGCCGATCTCATACACCACTTTTCGAAGGTCCAGACCGACCAGTACCGCGTGAATCTCGGGTACCCACCCCATCGGGACCCCATCCTCGCAGCTCAACCTCACCAGGACACGATCTCTCCCCGACGGGAACTTGGCCTCTAAAGTCTTGGAAAGATCTTCCAGAGCAGCAACTTCACCTTCAACATTTACCTTGCCGTCCGGCATCAAGACAATGCTGACTTCCTTCATTGACCCTTGTGTCTCAATCGTTGCTCCTCCGGCCATGCCTTTAACTTCTTCGGTTTCCGCCTTGCCGCAGTACCAGGAGAGGGGAAGTACCAGCAACAGCACCCCCCCGACCACCACGGCCTTGGTTCTACCTGACATCGTTTTCATGTTCTTCACCTCCAGTTGATAACGTACGCGACGGAGAAGACCTCTTCGGTGTTTGAGGATTGCGGACACAGACCTGTATGAGAGCCTGCCCAGCACCGCACCCTCGGCGATCTCGACCAGATGGCGTGAGTAGTCTACTGCTTTTCTCGAGGACCTCTCAGTCGCCTCATCGTCGCACGCCATTTCCCGGTACTCGTTCATCCTGCTGTCAAGCAGCCAGACCAGAGGGTGAAAGAAATAGAGAGCCTTGAGAAGCGCCTGGATTGCCTGCCCGACGCTGTCCCATCGCCTTATGTGCGCCAGCTCGTGTGCAAGCACCATCCTCCTGCACCCCTCGCTCCAACCCTCCCAGGCCTCCGGCACATAGATCCTTGGTTGAAGAAGGCCAAAAGTGAGGGGAACAGGTATCCCATCTGTCTTCAAAATCTCGACCTGCCTGCCCTTGCCCTTACCTCTCTTTAGAGCTCCTATCGGCAACGCTCTCCGGAGCTCGCGCCTTAACCTCGCGCCCGTTAATGCGGTGTATGCGATATAGGTAACGGCGACGGCCAGCCAGGCGGCGAAGACCAATCCAGGGGCGCCGAGTCCGCTCCCGGCACCCTGACCGGTTGCAGGGCTCGCCGGGGCAAGCGTGCCCGGTGACAGGCTGACCAGGGAAACAAACGGCGCCACCGCATCCGGGGTCCGCAGAAGCCCGGTTGGGAGGAAGGGAGGGAGCAGCAGCTTCACGAAACCTATCAGGCACAGGGCATAGCGCAGGCTTGCACGGGTATTCTTGAGGGCGCGGAGGCCAAGGAAAATAAGACCCAGAAACACCGTGTTCTGAAGCACTGCCGGGCCGAAGTAACCGACCCAGGATGAGCCCAGGCCGTTGAGGAAATCGATCATCGTTTTCCCCTCCTTAGCTCCTCCGCACGCTTCTCCAGCATATCCTTGATTTCCTTTATCTCCTCAAGCGTTAAGTCCTCTGACCTCAGGAGATGACTGGCAAGGGCGGGCACGGATCCGTGAAAAACGCGGGAGACAAGATTCGAGGTCTCCCGCTTGACTACCTGTCTCCGTGTCTTCAGGGGACTGTAGAAGTTCACCATCCCGGTCTTGTCCCTTCGCAGATAGCCCTTGACCACGAGGTTGTTCATGATGGTTTGAACAGTCGTATAGGCCTTCTTCCCCTTTGGGAATGCGTGCTTCAGCACCTCGCGCACCGACGGTGAACCGCCGACGGACCAGACCGACTCCATGATCTCCCATTCGGCCGGAGTCAACCTTGGTTTTCTTCTCATCGCGCCTCCTTTAAGACAACCCTACTATGAGTGTAGTAAGTCTACTAATACAGCCGTAGATTGTCAATCCCCCTTTTTTGGTTACCGGCAAGACCTCGGGCACGGAGCCGTAATCGGCGTCGGGCATGGAACCCCGACGCTACATCCGTTGCCACAGGAGTGGCAACGCTACGAAAGGCGATGCCGGAGCGCAGCCATTGTCCGTAGCGTCGTGACTCCCGTCACGACGAATGTCGGGCACGGAGCCCCGGCGCTGCAATCGTTGATTGATAAGGTGACAGGTACGCAATTCTGCCAAAGGCAGCAGAATTACGAACCAGTCACGGGAGTGGCGGTGCTACTATATTGAAGTATGCTCTTGGGATACCTTGGTGAAGCCCTGTCTTAGGCGCCTGGCAACGTAGACGGCGAGCGGCACCAGTCCGAGCAGCAGCAGGGAGGTCACGGTCCCCGAGCTGAGTGTCCAGGACAGGATTCCTCCAACCCCGGCCTCTACCCACCTTCCGAAACCGAAACCGTAAGCCCCGACGAACCCAAAAGCCAGAAAGCTTGTATAGGCACCTATCGCCGCTGCAAGCCAGGCCCTCCTGAGGGAATCTCTGCGCCCGGCCCTCAGGGCGGTCCACCCGGCGTCAAAAGCGGCCGCCTCAATGGCAATGGCAATGAAGTGGCATATGTAGAGTTTCGGCACAAGACATCTCATGGCTCCGGCCAGCAGACCGGCGGCTATCGAAGTGCCGGGACGATCGAATAACATACGGCTTATCACCAGGAGAGCGAGACCCGCAGCCGTAAGCGATGCTGCGCGCATAGGAATCCGGAACATATAGAAGACATCGCCCAGGAACATCTCGCTCAATCCCCAAAGGCCCCCAGCGGCAACCACCACAAGTATGCCGGCACGTTTGGACATCCCGAAGCCTCCTTATTGAGTAAGATCTTAGATGGAAATCAGTCTAACATGAGGTTGATCAATTTGCAAAACTCATTCTTAGCGTTGCCGAAGTAGTCGCCCCTGCTCACAGGGAAGGTTATCAGAGCGGCCTTCCCTCCATTCCATGAGTTCATGACGCCGAGGTAGTAGTTCTCCGTCTGAGAAGCGTTCACCGTACCGGGCGGTATGTAATAGAGGGGAGTGGCCTCTTGGTCCGGACGTATGCATTCCACTCCAAGGTAGAAACCTGTAACCCTGAGGCTGTCCAGCCCGATATCTGTGTTTCCCTTGAGTTCCCATCGCTTGCAATCGAAGTTTGTCTCATCATTACGGGTATAAAGTGTGTCTATGCCGAAAGCTTCAAACGCCGTCGAATCGAGGAGAGCGCCTCCCGTGCCGACAGCCGACATGCTTATGACTATCATGCGTCCGCCCTGTTCCACGTACGAGTGAAATGCCCCGTCGGCGGTGGCGAGTCCCGAGGTCGAGGTCCGGAGGGGATCATTGTACCAGATTACGAGATCGAAGAGATTGAAGAGCTCCTCCATATTGTAGGCATAGCCTATACCGCCGAATTCTCCCAGGTCCAGTATCGAGTACGTAAGCCCACACCCGTCGAGGGCTTCTCTGTAGAAGCGGTCCGACGTCTCGGGAAATGTGTAATCATCCCTGGAGAGATCATCAACCAGAAGTACTTCGCCTGTGGGCTCCAGAACCTGCCAGGTGTGGCTTACGACGTTGCTGGTATCGCACCCGGAATCTATCGCCACGACGCTTATCGTTCGTTGGCCGTACTTACCCTCGAAACTATCCACGCCTATCGATGCCACTGTGTCCTCGGCGGCAAACAGGATGGCATTTCCCTCGCTCCCGTCAAGCCACACCTTGTAGGTATCGATGGTCTCCCGGCCGTCCGGGTCGTCACCGTGCCACTTAATCATTATCGCAGGCAGCGTCGTATCCGGTAGCTGCGCCCTGTCCCAGATCTTTATGGTGGGCGGGCTGTTGGTCACCGGGAAGGTCGCCCGTGCGGGATCGGGGTCGGCTTGGTCCTGGTCGTCTATAGCCCTGACCTTTATCGTGTGGCTCCTTATTCCGTCGGTCGCGGGGAGGTTGAAGGTTTCTTCGTTTAGCTCGGTGAAGACCCATGTTGTATCCATAGAGCAGCAGGGCTCAGCGGGATCTGTGGACCAGCGATACTCGTATCCGATCACCTCGCCGTCCTTATCGTCTCCCCACCACCTCACCGTCTGTATATAAAGGGTGGGATTACGCACGCTGTCGCCGACAGCGACATAGGTTTCGGGAGGCAGATTGGGGGTGTTTAGCTCCTTCTTCTCCGCACAGCCCGCCGAAAGAGCCAGAATCACAATCGAGATCAATGCTGTCGACCTGAGTCTGTTACGCATACGCCTACCTTATTACCATGAACTTGCCGAGTTGATTGGATCCCGTCTCCCTGTTTTCCACCGAGAAGATGTAGAGTCCGGTTGCGACAGCCTGGTCCTCGTCCGTTATAAGGTCCCATGCGCAGATGCCCCCGGGTATTGCCACGGTTCGTTCCGCCGCTGTCCGGAGGCCCTGAACATCCGCCGCGGTGTATGTGCTGCCGTCGAAATGGATGGTCTTCACCAGGTCTCCTGCCAAAGCATAAATACGTATGGTCGCCTTCTCGGGCAGATTGATGAACCAGATATATTTCTCCCTGTCCCTGGTGCCGTCCCAAATGGCTTCCCCGCGATAGGGATTGGGTACGACCGAGGCCTTGAGTCCGTCCTCGGCGGGCGGGCTGCCGGGTATCGTAAGCACCTGTGTGGCCCTCACCCCGCTCTCCATGCTCTCCACGCCTTCGCCCGGCATGCCCCTGTCGTAGGATGTCAGGGCCACCCAGTACTTGAAGCCGTCCTTGACGTTATCAATGTCCACCCTATAGTTGTAGAGCGTATCGCTGATGACCGTGCTGTCTCTGACGGATTCAAACCCCGTGTCATAGCCTATTCCATTTACGACATCTATGTCCCTCACAAGGTCGAATTCCTCGCTCGTCGCCCCCTCCCTGCGGGTGACATAGATGCGGTAGCCCTCGAAGTCCGGGATCTGGTAGAAGGGATCGAGTTTGTCCTCCGGGTAGTCGTCCCAGAAAACCGATATTCTACCCTTCCCTGGCCTGATCTTGTATCTGGACGGTTGGGGAGGAGACGGCAGGATGTAGTCGTTCTCAAAGGCGCGCTGGGCCCACTCCACATTCTGAATAAGATTATCCCGGTCCCTGCCGCCGAGGAACGCACAGACGAAGACTATGCTGTCGCCCGGCGCCATCGAAGGAAACGGGCCCGCGGATACCACCTCTACGGCATCATACTCTCTGCTGTTGGGTATGATACTCTCTGTTTCGTCTATCTCATGGTTAAACATGATCTTGTAACGCCAATCGTCCGTTATCGTTGTGTCCCGCTCCCAGTACCAACTCCACCAATTGAAAGAGATCCCTAGATCGTCGATGGACGGCACGCCCTCGCCGGCCGTTCCCAGTATGCTTACCGCGCCCCATGAGGGGACCCTACCCCCGTCAAAATTGTAGTGGTGCTCGCCGCACATTCGGTGGTCGGGGAAGTATTCCAGCTTCTTTTTCTGGAACCAACCGGAGGGCGGCCAGTCTTCGTACTGGCCCTTCCAACCCGAGGATAGCTCTGAATAAATGCCCAGGCAAGGGTTCTTTAGCAGGCCTTCGCTTTCATTGGTTATAGTGAAGCTCACGATCACAAATGCCTCGGCAAACCTGTAGCTCCAGAGGTAGGATTCTTGACGAACTCCGATCTCGAGGACGCTCTTATTCTCCCCCCGTCTGGGATAATCCGTGTAGTAGCACTGGAAGTCCTGTTCGCTCACGGCCTTCTTTGAATAGGAACGGCTGGTAATGAGGATCGACTCTTCCTTGAGTCGCTCGCGGGGTGTATATTCGGATGCCGATGCCGAGCTCAAACCTGCGTATCCGGATACGGAACCCGTCGACACCACGGTGTCACCATCGGCATTTATGGCGCCGACCCAGAGGCCGGCGCGCACCAGGTGCTCCTGCTGGCTCCCCAGAGGGTACTCCATCGAAGGAGCACGTGTGACGAAGTTGTCACCGAAGAAGGCGTAGTTACTGATCACCAGTCCCAGGGCGTTCCCGTCGGTCTGCCTGGTCTGAAACGGCACGGATTCCTGCCCGAGGATTCCCTCCTCGATGGAGCCATCGGCGAAGTGGTCGCCATCGGCACCTAACAGAGGCCCGGCAGACATGCATGCCGTAATGAACAGGGCGAACGTCAGCGACATTGCTTCTCGACCGATCATCATCTTCCGTCCCAACGCTGTATTGTCCCGGTTTCCCTCTCCAGCGTGTATATCCTGTTCTTGTATGCGCCTATGGCCACAGCCTCGGACAGGGTTGTCGGGCCTCCGGCATCCGGTGAATTCACCATAGCGTCCGACACGCCTTCGGGATTGAATCTGAAAAGTTTGCCCAAGCCTTCATCCATCACGTAGATATTGCCGTCACTGTCTGTAGTGACCGCACTGGGTCTATCGAAAACCCACTCGTTTTCTTCATCATCTGTGAATGAGCTCAGAAGAGGTATCTCGCTCGAGAACATTATTCCCTTTTGGGGTTCGGTAATGCTAACCCTCTGAACCTGGTTCTTTTCACCGTCCGCTTCGGCGATAAGAAGGGTCTCCCCGTCTATCCAGAGCCCCCGCGGGCTCAGTACGTG
>Ga0180433_10004653_pt1 | contig 19084 bp, 17 predicted proteins | sample SS_ome_8_FD_132980 | JGI IMG/M metagenome (GOLD analysis project Ga0180433, IMG submission 132980) | Hypersaline lake sediment archaeal communities from the Salton Sea, California, USA - SS_1_D_1 metaG | ecosystem: Environmental > Aquatic > Non-marine Saline and Alkaline > Hypersaline >... | reverse complement strand
TCATCACCAGGGGCGCGCGGGTGCTCTTGCTCAGGCGGTTAAACGTTCACGGAGCGGGAAGCTGGTCGACGCCTGGCGGGCATCTCGACTTTGGGGAATCGCCAGAGGAATGCGCGATCCGCGAAGTGAAAGAGGAAACCAACGTGGAGATTGCCGACGTCAGGTTCAGGGCGATCACCGACGACGTTTTCGAGGCGGAGGGGAGACATTACATCACCATCTGGATGGAGGGCCGGTGCCTGGCGGGCGAGGCGCGTGTCAACGCCGCCTACGAGATGACAGAGGTGGGCTGGTTCGCGTGGGATGCGCTGCCCCAGCCGCTCTTTCTGCCCCTTCAACAATTGCTCGATGGCAAGGGCTATCCGTCAGAACTCTGACGAGATCAAAAAGTATACCGCCTCAATATCCTCCACGTCACCGCTGAACTGCTTGCCGTTGGTGCGGTTCGCCAGCGTCGTCAACACGTCCAGGTCGGCGTCGTCGCCGTAGGCGATGGCATAGATCTTGACGCCGCTCGCCTCCGCGCCCGACGGCAGGCGGCTGAGCATATCGTTCTCCGACGGTCCGCCGTCGATCTCGTTCTTGCCGTCGGAGAGCAGGACGATGCCGTACAACCTCCGCTCGCCCGCCGCCTCGTCCTCGGCCTGCAACTGCTCGATGCGGTCCACGCCATAGATCACCGCCGCGTGGAGCGCCGTGCCCCCCTCGGCAAAGAGACCGCGCAGAGAGGACTTGAGCTGTTCCCCAACCTGCCCCACCGGCCCCGCGATGGGCAGCTCGGTCACCTCGTTGGCAAAGGTGACGACATAGACCTCGTCGGCCGGGTACATCTGGTTGACAAAGGTGGCCGCGCCCTCGACGGCGCTCTTGATCTTGCCGCCCTGCATGCTGCCCGATGTGTCCAGCAGCATGACGACCGTGGCTTTCTTCTTGACCTCGTGCCACATGTCCAGGATATGGCCGACGACCTCGTCGCTGGGATAGGCCAGGTGAGGCACCTGGTCCATGGTGATGGCAGGCACCGCGCCGTGCTCCAGATCGATGGGCGCGTGCAGTGATACATTCGCTTTGGCCGGGCGCAGCCCCCAATCAATCGCCCGCGCCTGCTGCTCGTCGGACAGAAGATAGTCACGAAAGATAGCCGCTGCCTCTTCCTGCTCGTCGCTGACCCAATCGGCGGCGTCGAGGATACAGTAGGGATTTTCTACCCAGAAGGTGCCGTCGTCGGGATAGATGGCGACGAAGGGGAAACGCAATTCGGCCCCGTGATCCCGGTTCCACTTGATCACGTTCGCCTCGTAGCTGGTGACGGCGTGGAGGTACTCGGGGCCGCGCTGGGTCATGCGCAGCAGGATGTCGGTATCCTTCTTGCCATAGTGGAACACCCGCTGCTCGACGGCGCCCACGTCCTCGACCACCGCCTGGCTCTTGACCGCGTCCACCGTCAGCCCCTCCGTCAGCCCGGCGGCGGAATAGACCTCGGCCACCAGCGAGAGCATGCCCGAGTTCGAGTGCTCCGGGTGGGGATGGCCGAACTTGAACTCGCCCCATTCGGGATGGCCGTAGGCGGCCCAGCCCTCGGGATCGGTCGAGAGCGCGGTCAGGTCGTCCCAGCCGATGGGGGCGTCGGGCCAGCCCAGCGCCTGAGCCATCGGGCGCCACATGGCGATGGCGAGCGGCAGGCGGAGCGTGGCCGGGCATTCCGCGTTGATCAGGCGCCCGCCCGTCCGATCCTGCCAGGCCTGGTTGATGCTCGTCACCCACAGGTCGCTGCCGGGACTCCAGACGACGGGCTGGATCTTGCCCTCCAGGATGTCGTTCATCGAGCTGCCGGAGCCGACGTGGGCCACGGTGGCGACGATCTGCTTCCCGTTCACCGTGTGGCCGCCGGCGTTGAAGGATTCGACCACCTGATCCATCCAATCCTGCTTGGTGTTGGACGAGTGGATCTCGACCACCACCGCGCCGGCGGGCAGCGGCGTACCCACGGTCTCCGGAGCGGCCTGGTCGCTCCTTGAACTGATGAACTGCACTACCAGGCCAAGGCCGGCGATACAAAGCGCGCCCAGAATGATCAGGACAAAGATGAGCCGTGTGCGATCCATACTGCCCTCCCAAATACACATCCGTAGTAACGACTTTAGTCGTCAAGCGCGCACAACCGCCACGACGACGACTAAAGTCGTTACTACAAGTTTTTCCTTGTTACGCGATCAGCTCTTGCTCGTCGTACTTGTAGACCTCGTTGATGCTGCCAACCAGATCGTTCAGCCGATCGATCTGCTCCCGGATGTCGGCCTGCAACCGCTCCGACCGTCCGCTGTCCAGGTCCTGAACGCCGACCAACTGCATCTGGCTGTAGACGGTAGCCAGGGCGGTCAGGCTCTGTTCCAACTGCAACTCGGCCTGCTTCATGCGGGCGTCGAGCGCGCGCAGCGTCTGCCACTGCTTGTTCTTGCTCTCCAGAACCCCGTCCAGCTCTTTTTGGACGGTCGGATCCTTTTCCCGCTGGCGCCGGGCGGTGAGCGCTTCCAGCTCCTTCGGGACCTCTCTCCGCTCCCGGGCGAGCAATGTATCGTCGCGGTAGGCGTCCAGCCGCAGAGCGATCCGGTAGACGTTGCCGATCCAATCGCTGAGTTGGCCAGCGGTAGCCTCCAGCCGATCTCGCAACACACCGGCCCGCTGCTGGCGCACCTGGGCCTCGATGCTGCGCTGGTACTCCAGCGCGGTCTCTACGTCCTCGCGCAACTCCGGATCCCGGATCCGATGGAGGGCGAATTGTTCCTGAAAAAGCTCCTGCAAGACCCTGGCATTCGTCTCGGCGTCGGTCAGGCTGGAGTAAAAGATGGCCGCCAGCCCCACCAGGCCCAGAATCAACCAACCCCACACCGGCCACCACGGAAAAGGATGAGGCAGCAGCGCCATGAGCAAGATCGTGCCCGCGATAATGACCGCGCTCTCCCAGCGGAAGAAAGCGTACTGCATGATGGCGCTTTGGGCTTTTTTCTGTAGTTCGGAGCGAATGTTGGACATAATCTGGACAAGGAGCGTCGGAGACAAGGAGACTAGACCCTCTCTCCCTGTCTCCTTGTCCCCCTGCCTCCCTGTCTCCTTATCTACTCGTCTCGATTACCTTACGACGATTCGCCGCTGCTCAGTCCCAGCTTTTTCTTGCGCTCGGCCAGTTGGAGATCGAGCGTGCCGCGATCCAACACCTGGTCGATCTGCTCGTCCAGGCTGGCGGCGCGCATCTCGGTGGCGGTGGTCGCCTTGTCGAGCCGGGAGTAGATGCTCTGGGCCATGCGGCTGATGTCGGTGTCTCCCAGGCCGGCCAGGTCGTCCAGTCCCTTCATCGCCTTGACGGCGATCTCTTTGCTCTTGGCCAGCTCCAACAGCGCCTGGAGTTCCTCGCGCTGCTGCTTCATCGTGGAGAGGCGGGCCTCCAACTTGACCTTCGCCTCGAGGAGTTGCTGGTACTCGCCCTGCAAGCGGGCGGCCTGCTCCTCGTAGGTCTTGATCAATCGCTGAGTGCTGTTGAGCTTACTCTGAGCAGCCACAGCGGTGTCCTCGTTCCCCTCCATGAGGAAGGCGTCAATCGCCCGATCCAGCTCGTCCTCTTTCTGCTCCAGGTCGCTCAGCTTCCGCTTGAGGGATTTGACCTCTCCGCCGATGGTGGCGGCGGCGTCTTCCAGGTCCTCCAGGTGGTCCTCCACCTGCCGGATGTACTGATCGATCACGGCCACACTGTTCGTCTTGAGCGCCTGATCCACCAGCGCGTGCAGATTTGCCGAGATCAACGTCGATACTTTTTCCAATAGGGATGCCATTTTCAAATACCTCCTGTTCTAATTTAGTACAGTTATACTCAGATTTTTTGTTTTGTCAAAAGAGCCGGCGTGCCAATTCAAACGTATACACTCCCTCCTTGGTTTTGCGCTGACTGTGCGGGCCGATTGTTCATTGCTCATTGATCATTGTTCATTGCTACCGCCCCACCCCCACGCTGCCGCCAAAGGCAGCGGACATCTCCTCGTAGATGGCGGCGATGCTGGCTTCGTCGCCCAGATAAAAGTTGCCGTTCGCCTGGAGCGCCAGCTCGGACAGCAGGTCCTCGTCGGCGTCCGAGCCGTAGGCAATGGTAAAGACGGTGTTGTTGTGGGCAGCGGCCATTTCGATCAGGCTTTGGCCAAAGTCATATCGGCGACTGTTCGTGTCCAGGCCATCCGTCAGTACGACCATCGCGTTGCTCATCTGCGAGGAATTTGTGTCGGCGATGGCAGCCGCCCCGTCGCCGATGGCGTCGTAGAGCGAGGTGTAGCCGTCAGCGTCCAGGTCCTCCAGCGCCCGGATGACGTCGCCGCGCGCCGGACCGACCTGTTCGTGGTAGACGAGCGTGACCGGTTGATCGGAAAAAGCGATGATGGTGATGAAATCGTCGTCCCCCATCTGCTCCACGAACTGGATCGCCGCCTCGCGCACGTTCCTCATCTTGCTACCCGCCATGCTGCCGGACGTATCGAGCAGCATGACCAGGTTGACGTCCTTGCGCGCCGACTGCCACAACTCCTGCACGGCATAGACCGTCTCCACGCTGGGCGCGCCAAAGACGATCTCCGGTTGGTCCAGGTCGATGCCGCGGCTCTCATCGAGCGGCGGGCCCAGGCTCACGCTCCTGTTGACCGGGCGCAGCCCGTTCGCCAGGGCCATCTGCTGCGCCTCTTGGCCCAGCAGGTAATCGCGGAAAATGCGGGCCGCCTCCTGCATCTCGGCGCTGGCCGAGCTGTTCAGGCAGGCCGGGTGCGTGGCCACGAAGGTGCCCTCGAAGGGATAGATCGGAACGAGACCGGGATCGCCGCCGCCATAGTTGACGACCGTGCTCTCGTACATCACGGCGGCCCCCAGGTAACCGATCCCGCGCGCGCTCATCGTCTGCCCCAGGTCGTCGGTGGTGGAGCTGAACCAGGAGACCGCCGCCTCGAAGGCGCTCACCGAGGCCTGCACGATGGGCTGCTGCACCTCCTCCACGCCGACCGCCTCCGTTTTCGACTCCGCCGCCTGGACGATGGCGAGCAGGGTGCTGGCGCCGGTTCCCGAAAGGCCGGGGTGAGTGTGGCCCAACCGCAAGGCGTCGCCAAACTGCCCGCCGCTGTAATAATCCCAGGCCGAGGGGTCGGCAGCCAGGCTGCCCACGTCGAGCCAGCCCAGGCTGCGCCCCGGCCAGCCCAACGACTCGGCCACCGGACGCCACATGGCGATGACGAGCGGGCTTTTGGCCAGGCTGACGCAATCGCCCTGAAAGCTGCCGTTCCCCTGGTCGGCCAGCAGGTTGACCCAGACCATGTCGTCCGGCGCCCACAGCGCCGGCAGGGAATCGCCGCTGGCCATCGCGGCCACCGCGCGCCCCGACTCGACCGGGTTGAGGACGACGTAGACGCGCTTCCCTCCGCTCGTCTCGACCTCGGCGTCGTTAAAGCTGGCGACCGCCGCTTGCAGCCAGGGGGTCAGGCTGGTGTTGGCCGTCAGTTCGACGACGGCGGCGTTGCGGGGGACGTCGTCATCGCCGGTCAGGCCGCAGGTTACGGTCATCAGACCTAGAATTGTTATTACTGATACTATGAGGCGATGTCTTTTTTGCATCGGATCTCCTCGTTCGATTTGTTCATCTTTCTCAGCCAGATTCTAAAATTTCCTTCCTTCCAATGCTAAGTGAAGTTTCGTGCAATGTATCAGGGTGACTTAGCTCACTCCATCTTCTATGCACAAAGCCCTCGCGATCAAAGTCGTTTCCCTTGTACTCGAATACCCAAACACCATCTATGGCGCACAAAACGATACGGTTCGCCTGTAGCCTCAAAGCGTATGATTTGGCCTGATAAAAGGCTTCCCTCAGTTCTTTTCGTGTGCTAATCCGGTATTTCGCTTCCAGCACCATCCTCGCAGACTCCTCACCCCATTTGGTTTCAGCGCCAAAGGCATAATCCGAATAATTGCGTTCACCGCGTCCCATTTTTATCGACATTTGCCGAATCCAGTCATCCTCTGTGTATCCTATCTTTTCCAAAAAGGGTTCAACGAGGAGCTGCTCCACGTCCCTCTCATTGCTGATCTTTGCCAGGTCCGGGTAGCTCAAAGGCTCTAACCTGGGAAGAAGAGATATATCTTGCCCCTTGCTCTCCATAATGCTCAAGATGGCATCATATTCCTCCACCGAAAAAGGGTCCCCACTCGATCCCTGTAGGCTAGATCTGATCAAACCTTTCTGGCTGAGAATCGGGTCGTTCTTCATTTCTTGAAAAGTTACCGGCTTGGTCCTGACCATGGAGCCAATTGCAACAGCATGATGATAGTGAAAAAACGGGTCGGCAAACCCATCAGATACGGCCCGCCAGATGGAATGAATACGACTTCGCGGCGACAGAGTATACATGAGCAATATGTCACCTCTTCTTATCTCAAGGTTGCCTCCCCAACGATAGGCAATAGTGGAATCTGTCGCTTGATCCAAGAAGTCAAAGTCGCTACCCGCTCTCCCACCTTTGAGCAACCAGACCTTTGACGGTGGAGGCAATTCTTTGGACTCCTCTTGTCCGATCACACTAAGGCCAAAGTCGTAGAGGAAAGCGCACATTTCGGCAGGGCTGAGGCTGTGAAGTTGCCGGAATTCATAAAAAGTGCGCATGAGTCGACCGTAGTACAACGCCTTGCCCGGTTTATCTCTTTTGGATGGCAGGGGAGGGAGCGGAATGTTGAAGCTGGTGCAGATTTCCTCCAACACATGGAACGTTATACCGTCTCCCCACCAAGGGAGGAAAAGGTAAGGGAGAAAGAACTCGGGACATGCAAAATACAATCCCCAGGCAACCAAGTCGATGTTACCGTACCATTCCCATTCGTCCTTGCCAAAGCGCAAGTCAACTTCTGGATGGTCGGGCACTGTTATCGGAATGCCGTTTGCTACCATCTCATCGCACTTCTGGATAGCCTCGTCAATGGCGCCTAGGCTGTATTGTGAATAGATATTGTGGACAGTTTCAATGATACTGATGGTGACGGTATCTGTCCCCACTGCTGCCTTGTGCTCGTCAGGAATGGACATTGTATACTCATCCAATCCTTCTTGCCGAAAACCAACCAGGTCTATTGAGTAGTCATCAATGGTTTGCTGACCACTCTTGGATTCTTTGTAGAGATTCCAGATGTATGCGCTCAAGATCATATGTCAGAGTTCCCAAAGCTAGAGAAAAAAGGCTCTGTCACACTACCTCTCCCTCTCCTCTCTCATTCACCATAGAATACGTGTAAACTTGGTGTTTGGTAGCATCCTTCAGACAACGTCAGCGAACCCTCACCGCCGTGCCGCTGGCCGAAACCATCAGCATCCCCTGGCGGATGACCTCGTAATCAATGTCCACCCCAACGACGGCGTTTCCACCTTTCCCCTTCGCCTCGGATGTCATCTCGTTCAGGGCGATGGCGCGGGCCTTGCGCACCTCTTCCTCGTACGCGGCAGAACGCCCGCCGACGATGTCGGTGACGCTGGCCAGGATGTCGCGGCCAATGTGCGCGCCCAGGATCGCCTCGCCAACGACGATGCCCAGGTATTCTTCAATCAGATGCTCTTCGATGGTAGGTGTAGTAGTAACGATCATCTTCATACTCCTCCGGTAGCTAGGATTCCTTGGGCTTGATCTCGAACACCTTTTGAGACCGAAAGAAACAGACATCAAACTCGAGAAAAAAGTTTACTTGCCCCAAAATCAATGGAACATTGTCCGCTCGTGTCCAGGCAAAAGCCAAGCGCACCCGCTCAAATTCCGCCACAGTTGCAGAAACAATCAATGAGCGCGCCTCAAACCGAGCCAGGTTTCCTGTCAAGCGTACAGAGGTCGTTTGTCGATCCCAGACTGCGCCTAGCTGTCTGCCGATGTCATAAGGCAATACATTAACGGTTGAGCCAGTGTCCAGTAACCCTGACACAGATAGTGATGCGTCTTGATAGCTCAGAGTGAGCGGTAGATACGGAAGACTACTGGCTACTCCAAGTGACTTGTCTACTTCCACAAAAGAAAAACGCCGGGCTTCAACTGGCATACGTAATCTGTTCCTCTTTCAAGGCATTCAACAAAGTATCGGCAGCATCAAAAGCATCGTAAGGCGTCCAAATAGGATACTCTTCGTCAGGTTGGAGCAACGTGATGCCTTCTTCCCGCGCAAATTCAAATACCAGGAACTGCATCAGACGCAGTTTATCAGCCCGTGGAAGCGCCTGCACCTTGGGCAATAATTCAGTTATCATTACCTGTCTCCTTCACTTTATTTCAAATCGCGCTTGAACAGAAAAGACCAGATATCCATTCCCAGGACCACTGCCTCAGAATCTCTCGTCGCCTTAGCTCATCGCCGAGCATCCCAATCCATTCCACTGAACGCTCATCGTCCGACCTTCCACCTTGTTCGCAAACTTGACCGCTGGATACCCCAGCAACAGAACGCCCAAGATGTGCTCCCCTCTTTGCAAGCCCAACCGTTCCCTGGCTGCCTTGTTTCTGTCGAGAACGATCTCCCCTGCTCCCCAAAGACAACTCCCCATCCCTTTGACCAGGGCATAAAACATCACGTGGTCCAAAGCGGACTGGGCGCTGGCCTCAGAAAACGCGATCCGAGGGTCGCCGACGATGAAAACCATCGCCGCGGGATGGAAAACGTCGAGTCTCCGCTTTTCAAGCTTTACTTTGACGTGCGAATTGACGGCTGGCGTGATCCAATCAAGCAGTGCAAACACGATCTTTGGTTTGAAAAAGAGGTTGTACGTCCTAGAATAGAACCGCGTGGCAATTCGCTCCAACTCCTGTATGGTTGCCTCGTCGTCGACCACGACCATTCGCAAATCGTGGTTGTTGGTGGGCGCATAGATGGCATACCCGACGATCTCTTCGAGCAGGGCACGGTCGATCCTGTCCTCCTTGAAGAACCGGATGGAGCGCCTCTCCTTGAACAACTCGTCAAGCTGCTCCGCAGAAGGCAGACGCGTCTCGTCATATCTGGCAGGCGGCACGCCAATCCAGGAGAGGGCCTGCTGCGGGCAGACGGCGATGCATTGTGTGCACCGGTCACATAACTCGTAGTTGACGCTTGTGACGTTATCAACAAGCGCGACGCAGTGGTTGTGGCAGACCTTGACGCACATCCCACATCCTGTGCACTTTTCTGGATCAACGATGACCATATCCATCCCCTAGACCAACCTGAGCTTGGGAACGTGCTCTTTTCTCAGCTTTGCTAGCTTGGGCGCGATCACGACCCGGCAGTACGGTTGTCCCTTGTTCCGCCGATAGTATTCCTGGTGATACGCCTCGGCCTTGTAGAATGCCTCAAACGGCACAACCTCGGTCACGATCGGACGCTTCCATACCTGCGCCGCCTCCAGCGCGGCGATCATCTCTCTCGCTGTCCGCTCTTGCTCCGGCGTGTGATAAAAGATCACCGACCGATACTGCGTCCCCACGTCCGCGCCTTGCCGATTCAACGTCGTCGGATCGTGGATGTCAAAGTAGACCTCAAGCAACTCCCTGTACGTGATCACGGACGGGTCAAATGTGATCTGTACCACCTCAGCGTGACCGGTGGTCCCCGTACTCACCTGCTCATACGTCGGATTCGGGAGCGTGCCGCCGGCGTACCCCGATTCCACACGCTCGACGCCCTTGATCTCGACAAACACCGCCTCTAGGCACCAGAAGCATCCGCCTCCCAACGTGGCAACGTTTGTGCGCCCTTCATCAACTTGTCCCTGGTTCACGTTTACTCTGTCCCCGTTGGCGCGGTGATCACCGGCGTAACCCCCACCGGCGTCGTCTCCACCGTCGGCATAATGCCGGGGCCAGGAACGACGATGGTAGGCGCGGTACCCTCTGGGGTAAAGATGATCTTGTCCGCCTCGGTCAGCGCGGACGCATTCGCCCGCAGCGCCTGGATGTAGGCATAATCGGGATTTGTGCCGTACAGCTCGGCCAGGATGAGGTCCGAAGCGAGTTGGGCGCGGGCGGCCTCCAGAGCGGCCTCGGCTTGCACCTTGTTGATCTCCAGGTCCTTTTGCGCTGCGAGCAAGTCGTTCGACTTTTCGGCCTCGATGACGGCGCGCTGCGCTTTCAGCCGTTCTTCCTCAAGCTGCGCGAGGATGGTCTTTTGCCGCACTTCCTCCTGCTGCCGGGCCAACTGGACGCGGACGGCGCCCTCCTCGCGAGCCTGGTCAGCCGCCGCCTGTTCCTTCGCCTTGATCGCGTCCTGCTGGGCCAACTCGGTATCTAACCGGCTCTTGGTGATCGAGTCGAGGCTCGCCTGCACCTCTTCGGACAGAATCACGTTCGGCACGGTGACGTTCTTGACGACCAGCCCCAGGTTTGAGGCCAAATCATTAAGCCCTGCATCGATGCAGATGCGCAGGTCGTCGCGCGAGGCCCCGATCACGTTGTCGTTAAAGGTCCGATCCCCGACGCACGCCTTCATCGCCTGGAGCGCCAGGTCTTTTACGCGGCTTCTGAGCGCTTCATCGCTCAGGTAAATGCCCTGGTAGGATGACCAGAGTTCTCTCAGCACGTCGCCCTGTCCAATGGTGGGGCGGAACACATCGCCGCTCACCCGGAGACCAACGCGCTGCCGGTCGCTGGTGATCACCTCGGGATCCTCGACCGAAAAGGAGACCGCCTCGCTCGAAACCTTTTTCAGGTTCGCAAACAAGGCCACGTCGCTGTAGACGCCTGGACCTACGATCTCGTAAATGCGCCCGCTGCGAAACCGGACGCCTACCTCCTGTTGGTCCACGCGCGTGAACAGGTAAAAGTGCTGGCCCAATATCGCGAACACGACCATCAGGATCATAAACACCAACAGACCTACACCTGCCCATTTAACGACTGTCTGCCTCATGTCAGATCTCCTTTCGTTCTGGAAATGTTTCACTTTGTTTACCGCCCAACCGTGATCAACGTCATCTCCACGTACCGATCCTCCGCCTGCTTCTCCGGATCTTCTGTCTCCCGGTGATCTTCCGGCGGCAGAGTGGCCTCGACGATGAAGCGGGCCGGGTCGATACCCTGGGAGACCAGGTAATCGACCACCGATTGCGCGCGCGCCTCGGCAAACTCCAGGATCTCGTCCTCCGTATACGTGCCGGGAGGGCCGGGCCAGGCGGAGGAGCCTTTGACCTTCAAGAACAACCCCACGCTCTGCGAGAGCGTAGGCATCACGCAATCGTCGAGAATGCGGCGCGACTCGAGCGTCAGCTCGGTCGATTCGGGCAAAAAGTTGAAGCGACGGCAGGGCAACACCACGAGCGTCGCCGCGTCGGCCGTGTTGACGCCGGATAGGTCGAGCTGGGCGGAGAGGGAGAAGCTGTCGTTGACCGGGTTGCCGTTCGCTTGCAGGCTGGCCTGCGACGCCGAGCGAGAGACAAAGCCGGGATTCACCAGATCGGCCACGTCGTCGTCGGGCACCTCCAGGCCGGCGGCGGCCCAGGTACGCCGGGCGATACTGAGCCGATTCAAGATGGGCCTCAGGTCCCGCATCACAAAAGCGTTGTCGCCCAGGTCGGCCTGGGCCACGCTCTCCAGCCAGAGGAACAGGTCCTCGCTGGCGCTTTCGGGATAGACGAAACTCCAGTCGTTATGCCCCCACTCGGCGATCTGGGCGGCGGCGGTGTCGAAATCCTCCACCTGTGCCTTGAGCGTGTCGAACCAGGCGTCGTGGAAGGACTGCACCAGGTCGGCCTTGTTATTGATAGACTGGCGGGACGTGACGATCACGTCGATGACGATGCGCAACTGGTTCGAGCTGAGCAAGGGCTTGCCGCCGCTCGCCTCGGCCTCGTAGATGTCCGGCTCCCAACCGGAGACGGCGTCGGCCTGGCCGGCGTTAAAGACCTCGATCGCCTCGGCCACGCTGTCCTGAGGCATCAACGTCACGTCGAAGCGCGGGTTCAAGCGAGCGATGGAGAGGGCATAGTAGACAAAGTACTCGCCCACGCTGCCCCGCGAGAACGCGATCCGCGCGTCCTTCAAATCGTTGATGGTGGCAATGTCGCGCGCCCAGAGTTGGTCGGCGCCGGCGCTCTCGTCCACGATGGCGGTGATGACGCCGGGGCTGCTCAAAGCGACCGAGTCCAGGGTGGTCAGCAGACAATTCCACTGGCCGCTGTCGAGCAAGGCCGTGCGCTGCTCCTCAGAGACGTCGTAGGCGGGGTCGTCGTCGAGGAAGAAGGGAACCAGCCCCAGGTGAAAACCATGCTCGACGTCCTTGCCCGACATCTGCATCTGTTGCAGGGTAAAGTAGCTGCCAAAGGCATCGGCGCCGCAGATATAGACCGGCAGGCCATCGTCGGGATCATAGTCAGGCGCAAAGACGGGCTCAGGCGACTCCAGGTTCACGACGGGCGTGGGCTGGCCTGTCGAGGGCGTCGCTACTGCGACGGTGGGCACCGCAGTGGCGCTCGCCTCGGTCATCAATCTGTTGATGGCCCCATAAGCGACCGCAGCACAGACGATCAACAGAGCGACACCCACGATGGCGATAAAGATGATGCGAGTTCTATCTAGCTTTTGCATAATCATCCACTCCTGTAAGTTCGGGCAGAGGTTTCTTATAACCAAGGTTACGCAGAACGTCGTTGGAGCTTTGGCCAGGGAGAATCTCGAATTGGTAGCGGCCATCGCTGTCTCGATCCACGATCAACTCGACCGCCTCCGGCAGGGCGCAGTGTTTGCTGCCGCGCACGCCGCCCAGCATCTCCTGGTAAGCGCCGATGCCGAAAAAGCCGATGTACAGATCGTCGGTCTCCACCGGCAGGTAGAGAGGAGAGTGGCTGGGCTTGGGCGGATAGACGTCGTCGCTGTCGCACGTCATCCCTCCCAGTTGCACCCGCCGAAAGGGTTTGTCGAGGTGGTTCAGCGGCAGGACGATAAAGTGTTCGCTCAAGGCCCAGCTATCGGGGAAGGAGGTCATGATCGAGCCGTCAATGATGTACCAGGGCAATTTCGATCTGTTCTCCTTGACCGTCACCACCTTGAAGAGATGTGCGCCGTGTTCGGTGGCGGTATAACGGCCAAACTCGCCCATCACGTCGGGGACGGGCACGTCGTAGCGGGCGCACACCGCTTGCAGCGTGGTCAGCAGACGACGCACGAAACCGTGGTAGTCGAAGGTAAAATCGAGCGTCATCGGCGCGGGCACCCCGCCGCCAAAGTCAAAGATGCTCAGGCCGGGATACTGTTGGCGCAGTTGGGCGTAAATCTCGATGGGAGGAGTGAGCCAGGTCAGGAAATCCGCCTCGCTCACGATCTGGCTGCCGACCATGGCGTGATAGAGCTTGAGGCTGAGATTCGGAGCGGCGGCGACGGCCTCAGCCGCTTTCCACAAGGTATCCACGTCCATCCCAAAGCGGCAGTTGTACGCATCCATCTCGGCCAGATCCCGGTGAGGGCCATAGCTTTTCTGTCGCAGCCCGACCTCAAAGCGGAGGCCAGAATCGATCAGGGGGGGCAACTCGCCCAGAGCCTCGACCACCGGAATGACGTTGTCGTGCTCGCGCCTGAGGCGGACGATATTGTCGGCATAGTCCGTCCCGGCCGCCTTGAATCCGTTACAGATCACCATTTGCTCCGGTGTCAGGCGGCCCGCGGCGATCATGAGCCGGGCGATCTCTACGTCCACGGTGCCAGACATCTCGTGGTGGGCGCCCGCGCCCAACGTAGTACGCATCACCTCCTCGGCGGCGTTCGCCTTGGAGGCGTAGGCATAATGGAAGCGGCCAGCGTATCCAATTTCGGCGCTCACGTCGGCGAAAATCCGGCGCATCCGCTCGATCTTTTGGCGGATCTTGGGCAGGTAGATGATTTCGAGCGGACTGGGCAACGTTTTCATCAACCCCTGATCCTGCCGTCCGCCGACAAACAGTTGCGCCAGGTCCAGGTCTTCAAAGTAGAGGCGGCCATCGCGGACGTTCAAGTAATCGTTAAAGATATGGTGATCTGGAACCGGTTTCTCTTGCTCCCAACCGATGACAGGATGTGCCATCAAATATCCTCCTCGTACATGTATACGCTAAAAGCGGCAGAAGGTTGCGTGGATACCCCGGTAGTGATACAGATTGTAGCACATTTCTCCCTCGAACTCAAGCAGAAATCAACTTCCGGGTGACGAGTTTTGTATCGTGTGCACAAGCACAAACGCCGCCCGTTTACGGCGGCGCTAGAAATTTTATCCTAGTCATCGAGGACTTGGCCCAGTCACGCTGATAGTTCAGCAAACACCTCGTCCACCGAGACCTCGAAACCGGATAGCACCTGAGAACGCGCCATCTGGCCCGCGCTGAACTGACCCAGCAATGTATAGACCTCCTCGGCCAACGTGTACACTTCGACAGTATGTGCTTCAGGATCAACCAACCAATACTCATCCACTCCGGCGCGGGCATATTCCAGCATCTTTACGCCTCGGTCCGTGCGTCGGGTGCTCGGAGAGATGATCTCGACCACCAGGTCAGGCGGGCCATAGAACTGCTCGCCGACACGGTCGACATGGGTATGAGAGACGAATAGAATGTCCGGTTCACGAATCTTGCCCGGCCAGAGCCGCACTGGCAGCGGGGCAAAGCGAATGATGCCCAGGTCGTGTCCGTGCACAAAGGCCCGCATCGCGGCATACAGCGCGTCAAGAACCCGCTGATGAGTTTCGGTCGGATGAGGGGGCATAATCAGCACTCCTTCTGATAATTCAACGAGATGATTCGTGTCGGGCAGAGCAAAGTAGTCAGCCTCGCTCCACTCCCCCTGGTGGGGCCACAATGCGGCGATCTGCGTGGTTGGTTGAGGCTGAACCCCCTCCGTCTTTTCCTGAATCCCGATCTCGGTCTGCTCAATTACCTGGCGCTCAAACACGTTCACCTCCCGCTATCACACTGTGTCTCTGAACTATATTGTAGCACATCCCCTCCAAACGCCAAGCATGTTTTCAGTATGCTCCAATCAAGGGCGCACGTCAAGTTGTTCGATGTTCCAGAGTGCGGAGGTTTGAGTGGGATCGGGCGACAGGCCGATGACTGACGGTTGGGCCAACACGATCTTTAGACGCTGAAAGAGCGGCAACACCGGCAATCGCTCGGAAAAGATGCGTTGAGCTTCGACGTGACCGGCGGCATAGGCTTCGCTGCCGGTAAGAGCACCCAAAGCCATCCGGCAGGCGGCGTCGTACTCATCGTCGAGAAAACCGGCGACGTTGGGCCGATCCCAGCGACCAGAATCGGGCACCTGGCTGCTCAGGAAGAGATCGCACAACGGATCGGGCGTGGCGCGCCAGGAGAACTGGGCCAGATCGAAGCGCCGGCCAAAGAGTATCCCCTCCGGCCCAGGGGCGAAGAGCGACTCAGGGGACGCGATCTCTACAATGACCTCGATACCACAGGCAGCCAGGTAGGTCTGGACGAGCTGGCCTATCTGGAGACGCACCGGATCGTCGGTCGTGCCATATGAGACTCGAAACGACACACCGTCGGCGATGCCGGGGATTGAGTGGGCCTCGCGCACCGAATCGCCGTCCTCGTCGTACCAGCCAGCGGTCGCCAGGAGCTTTTGTCCTGCTTCTGGATCGTATCCCCAGAGAGTCAGCGCGTCACCGGCGTAGAGGGGATGTTCAGGCGGAAGATAACTGTGCAGCACTCGGCCAGACAAGCCCAGAGTCTCGCTCACCACAGCCTGCCGGTCGATGCAGAGCGCAATCGCCTGCCGCACGCGCACGTCCTCGAAAAAGTCAGGGCGATCATAGTTCGAATTGGGAGTGATGCCAAAGGCCAGGAACTCCCAACGGGTACCGTGGGCGGAGAGCGTCTCGATCCGCGATGGATCGGAGAGCGCAGCGCGCACTGGACCTGCGGCCTCGTGCGTGACCACGTCGCAGCGCCCGCTCTCAAGCTCCTCCGCCAGCCTGGCCGGATCGGCGATGAAACGAAAGATGACCTCATCCATACGGGGAAGGCCATCGTGGGCGCGAAAATAGATAGGATTGCGCACGACGGTTAGCCGGTCACCGGGAATCCACTCGTGGATGATAAAGGGGCCCCAGCCCAGAGGCTTGCGCGTCGCCACGTCAGCAGTGAGCAATTCGGCGGCAGATAGATGTCCCCAGGCATGGCGGGGCAGCGGGTGCCAAAAGTTGAGCCAGTAACTTTGATCCAGGAATCCAGGGATGCCGCTCCAGACTACCACGCGCGTGTCTGCGGCACGGTAATCGCTGGTGCGCTCAATGACGTGCTTTCCGGTCGCGGTAGCGGGGTCCGAGGCAAGCTCGAAAGAAAAGACCGAATCGTCAGCCGTGAGCAGCATGCCGTCGGACGAGTAGAGATCGGATTGCAGGGTAAACGTGACGATCATGCGCTGCATCAGGAGCGGCGAGCCGTCAAAGACCACGCGCTGGCCTCCAACATCCTCGACCATCACGCCGGGCAACAGTTCGATCACGCTGCCACTGGCGTCGAGCACACGGTCACCTGTCTGGACGGCGGCGATCTCTACACTGGCGTCGCCGTTGGCCAGACTGGGAAGATGGGTGAGGATGACCGGCTGATCGGCATAGTTTCGATGGTCTATTGGTCCATCGTAGATGGCCTGCCACACGTGTTGGGCGGCGAGGCTATCCGCGCCGTAAAGGTAGAGGCTGCCCGGCTCCTCGGACGAGCAGATCGTGAGGCGTTTAGGCTCCGGTGTCGCGCTAGCGGATGGCGTGGGAGGCGGTGTAGGAGATGGGCTGGGTGTTGGCGGCGCAGTCGGTTCCGCCGCGCACGCAGCGCAAAGGATCAAGACGACCGGGATGGCAAGCAGACGTTTCATAGCGGCGCCTTTCTTTACGGAAAAAACAGATCCTGCATCACAGGATTGATGGCGTCCCAACGGGGAAGCAGCACATTCGCTCCCGTAGGAGCGATCCAGGGATCCGCCATCTCGCGACCGATCTCGTGGAGTTCGATGTCGTCCGGCCCGACGCGATAGAGGGTGGGAGCCAATAGCACGATCTCCTCAAAAGTCAGGTCCGTATCCACGTTGTCCATCACGACCTGGTAGATGGTGGGCAGATCGGGCCATACCTCAGTATCAAAGATACGGCGCACCAGAGCGATGAAAATCTGCTGCTGATGTCCAAGCCGGTCCAAGTCTGAGGAACGAGCGCGGGAGCGAGCATAGCGCAGCGCCATCTCGCCATCCATACGCTGAAGACCGGCGGGAATCTCGATACGGGTGACGCCATAGTTATCGGTGGGGTAAGCATTGTCCACGATCGGCTCCTCGACGACGATGTCTATGCCACCGACCGAATCCACGATGGCGCGAAAACCCTCAAAGTCCACGCGCACATAGTGATGGACCGGCACGCCAAAGTTCTGCGTCACGGTCTGCATCGCCAGCGCAGGCCCGCCTCCATCCGTCTTGGTCTGCGCTCCCTGAACTTCGCCCCAGAAATGAGCGGTGTTGATGCGGCCAGCGCCCTGACCGGGGATTCCAACGTAGGGATCACGGGGGATGGAGATCGCTCCGACACGCGGACCAGGAGGGTAGACTGTCAGCAACAGGATCACATCGGAACGGACCACGTACCCCTCCTCGGGCCGGCGGTCGAGGCCGAGGATGAGCACGTTGGTGCGCGGTTGGGTGATGCTCTGCCGCCACCAGGAAAGCCCTCCCAGGAAGAGTCCCCCGATAAAGAGAAGGATGATCGCCTGGAGCAGAGAGAAAAGGCAAGCACGATTACGGTTTCGGGCCATTGCACTTCCTTCGATTGGACAGGATTGTAACATCAGGGGGAGAGGCTGTCAACCAATGGCCTCGACGAGGAAAGACAAATCAGGACGTTATGGAGAGGCTATCGCAACGGCGCTGTTTTCTACCGCAAAAAGTTCCTGCATCAGGGGATGGATCGCCTCCCAACGTGGAAGCCGCACCGATTCTCCGTTGGGTGACGTCCCCGGCATGGTCATCTCCTGATTTATTTCATAGTATTCGATACCATCCACCCCGACGCGAAGAAGGGTGGGAACCAGCAACATCATCTCTGTAAACGTAAGATCGGTGTCAATGCTATCCCCTACAATCTGAACGATATTGGGCAACTTGCGCCATGCCCTGGAGCTGAAAAGGCGATTGGCGATGGCCATGAGAATCTGCTTTTGCCGCTCGAACCGATCAAAATCAGCCGAGTGGTAGCGGGAACGGGCGTAATGCAGCGCTATCCTGCCGTTCATGTGCTGAGGCCCGGCAGGGATCTCGACGAGTTCGGTGCCCGGGGGATCGGAGGGATAGGCATGATCCACGAGCGGCTCCTTGACGACGATATCGATGCCGCCGATCATATCCACGATGAAAGGGAACCCGTCATAGTCCGCGCGCACATAATGATAGATCGGCACGCCGAAATTTTGCGCTACGGTCTGCGCCGTCAACACAGGCCCGAAATCCTCAACCTGCATTTCGGCGCCACAGAGCTCGCCCCAGAAATGGGCGCTGTCGATGCGATCGGGGCCAAGTTCGGGAATTTCAACGTATAGGTCACGGGGAATGGAAAGCAACAGAATGCGCGGGTCTGATGGGTAAACCGCCACCAATATCATCGTGTCGGAACGAACGGCGCGTCCTTCCTCTGGCTGAGCGTAGAGGTCAAAGAGAAGCACGTTCGTGGGCGGTCGGGTTGCGCCGACCCGCCACCACAGGAGCCCTCCCAAAACAAGCCCTCCGACCAGAAGCAGGACAAGTCCCAAACAGGAAAGACGAAACCGTTTACCTTTTTTGGAGCCTTTGACTCTTTCATTAAGCATTTCTACTCCCTGACCATCTAAGCCTATGATACCCTCTCAACCTTCCAAACGCCTTCCAACAAGGGCCTCCGACCTTCCAAGAACATTCCAATTATATCCATCGTTTACATGGTCAGGAGTTACGCGGTTCGCCGGCTGAGTAGGAGTGAAACGACGTATCGAAGCCAAGAACGGGCCTTACAAACACCGCTCGCCCTGGTTTCGATACGCTGGCGCTACTCAACCGACGGACTC